>Ga0209536_100001929_pt1 | contig 33927 bp, 29 predicted proteins | sample DeeMarSeWOR28_12_FD_187461 | JGI IMG/M metagenome (GOLD analysis project Ga0209536, IMG submission 187461) | Marine sediment microbial communities from White Oak River estuary, North Carolina - WOR-2-8_12 (SPAdes) (version 2) | ecosystem: Environmental > Aquatic > Marine > Intertidal zone >...
CATGAGCAGATCCAGTGTATGTTTAATACGGACATTGTGCAAGATACTGTCATAAGGAAGACCTATAGTAGTATGATGTTCCAACACGCGTCAAGCAATGGGGAAGGGGTTAAAAACACTGTTTTTCTACATCGACCATCGGGATGTTAATCATCAGCCCGGTTTTTAGCGTTAGAAAGTTCAACGTTATTTTTAGTTCATACTATGAATCGTGATTTTCTACCGGAATACGAAACTTACCTGCGAGTGGAAAGGGGATTGGCGCCTAACAGTGTTACCGCCTATCTTTTGGATCTTGAAAAACTGAAATCATATGCGGAAGAACTCCGAAAAAGTATTTTCCTGCTGGATCAATCCGACATGCAGGAATGGCTACAGTATCTGATCACCGGTGGATTGTCGCCCAGATCGGCAGCCAGAGCCTTCAATGCCGCAAGAAGTTATTTTCGTTTTCTGATCAATGACCGGATTATCAGTACGGATCCGACAGAGCACCTCCAATCCCCTCGAACTGTAAAGCCTTTGCCGAGGTTTCTCAACAGCGAAGAAGTTGAAAGACTGCTCAATGCGCCGGAAGAGGATTCTGCTATCGGATGCAGGGATAGAGCGATGCTGGAAATCCTGTATGCATCGGGTCTTCGCGTCAGTGAGTTATTGTCTCTAAAGATGACGCACGTAAATTTACGACTGGGAATAGTTACCTGTATCGGCAAGGGAAACAAGGAGCGAATCATTCCGATCGGTTCCGAAGCCAAAGATTGGGTTGAAGAATATGTAAGAAAATTCCGTTCGAAACTACTCGATAAAAAAAAGAGTAACGACCTCTTCGTAACACGCAGAGGTGCAGCGATGACACGCCAGGCCTTCTGGAAAAATCTGCGCGCCTACGGTAAAAAGGTTTCTATAACTAAATCCTTAACTCCGCATATGCTGCGACATAGTTTCGCGACCCACCTGCTGGAAAACGGAGCGGACCTACGGTCGGTCCAACTCATGCTCGGTCACTCTGACATATCCACAACGCAGATTTACACGCACATCACCCGCGAACGCCTGAAACAGGTGTACCGCAAGTTTCACCCCAGGGCTTAGCCAAATTAAAAATTGAAAACAGAAGGATTGTATCAGGACCGATTGGCATATCGGAAAAGGATTACTACAAAATAACTAATCAATTATCTTTAATTATATCAGTTATATAGAGCAGTCGGCCTCCGATTGACGTACTGCCGACGGCTTTTATGTGCGGATGGAAAGGAAGAGCCAGAAGCCGGCGGCACCAAAAATAATATTGGGAGACCAGGCGGCAAGGACAGGCGCAAGGATTCCGTAAATTCCCAATGTCTCGAAAAGGCTCGACACCATCAGGTAGATTATGGCAATTGCAATGCTTGCACCGATTCCGAAAAAAGCACCTTTTTTTCCTATAATAAATGAAAAGGGGATGGCCAGCAGAGTCATAGTAAGGCAACTGAGTGGAAATGATATTTTTTTATACAACTCTACTATTAATTCTTTTGCGTTATAGCCGGATTTCATTAAATATTGAATGTGCAAGTTTAACTGCTGGAAGGTCATTTTTGACGATTCCTTTGGCTGAAAAATCTCTTTTTCAAAGTAATCCGCTTTCTCGGGAAAAGCGAAGGTTTCTTTTTTTATGTTCCTGAAACCGTTGTGCCGGTAATCCCTAGCCCATCCATTCTCCAGAATCCATTCATTCTGTCGGCCGATGTGAGCCTGAGCGGCATGGATTCTTCGTAGAATTCTTGCGGAATCCAGATCAATTTCAAAAATATTCAGTCCGACAAATACATCCTGGTTTTCATCGAAGTATTCATAATTATAAATCCTGTTTGATTCCCCCAATATCCACTTTCTCTGAGCTATTGTTGTCTGGGGAGCACGTTTTTTAATCTCATTCCATATTCTGTCCTGTCGTTCATTGGCATAGGGAAGAACGTAATCCTGAATCAGAAAAAGGCAGACACTGAATCCGGTCGCCAGCAGGAATACGGGTATGGAAATACGGTACAGACTCCATCCTCCGGCTTTTATCGCCGTAATCTCCGAGTTCTTCTCCAGAATGCCGAAATTTATAAGGACGCCCAACAGGACCGCCATAGGGATGGCCAACGTAAATATCTGGGGCATATAGAAAATAAAATATTCCACAACCTTTAAAAATTGAATTTCATTGCGAATGGCGTCATCAAGAAGTTCGAATAGGGTAAGAACAACAAACAGGATACTACAGGCTATGAGAGACCAGAAAAAATATGTCAAAAATCCTTTGGCGATATAAAGATCGAATACCTTCGGAAAAAGGAATCGAAAAAAAGCACTGAGTGCCTGAAAAAGCTTATTATCAAAACTGGAAATCCATGATTGAAGCCGCTCCAAATGGTATCGTGTGCCTACTTTTTTCCATCGATTTTTCCATGGATCCATTGACAGCCAGGAATCCGCCTTGAAACTCCGTTCGACCTTTATCAGTAGGAAAATTCCTATACACCCCAGAAGAATGTCTGCAGCCCACAAACCGATCCACGGGCTAATTTTCCCGATTGAGGCAAGTCGTATCCCGTTGATGAAAAGCAGATAAAAAAGGAGAACGATAACAAGACTCAAAACGAAACCGGATGTTCGGCTTCCTTTTTTTGCGTTTACGGCCAGCGTGAGTCCAAGGAGGGCAAATGGAAAAACAGAAAAGGGAAGTGCGATTCTTTGATTGAATTCAACCAGGGCTTCCGTCTTCTCGATAGACTCCTCAGTATGGGCGTGCCTCCAGAGTTCCCGGATATCCATTTCCGCGGCTTTTTTGGGTTTTTCCTGATTCCTGTCCGGTGTTTCTTCAAGTTCGATAGCGAAGTCTTTAACCGGGAAAGTTTCGAACTGATCCTTTCGAGGATTCTCCATATCTGTGGAATAGATGGCTCCATCGACCAAGTGAAGCTGAAGACGTTCTTTATCCGGATCTTTTAGCCAGATCCAAGTCCCCGATCGGGCCAGAATGGTGCGAGATATTTTTGCGTCGGTATTGTCTGCAATAAATATGTGATACCAGTCTTTTCTATCCGCTGTCAAATCATCCAGGTAGAAAACATAATTCGGGAGGTCATCGTTGAATACGCGCGGCTGCAGTGCCGATGGCACTTGAGAGACAATCACCTCCTCCTTCATGTTTCGGAGCCTTTCATTTGTTTGCGGTAGTACCGTGATGGAAATTATCGCAGTGGCAAAACCAACTACTACAGCGAGTAAAAAAAATGGATAAATAAGTCTTCTAACAGGGATACCGCATGCACGGAGAGCCGTGATTTGGTTTTCTCCATTAAGGCCGCTGATGCCTATTAAAATTCCGATCAGAAAAGAAAGTGGAAGTGAAAAAATGAGAATCGGCGGCAGAATAGCGATTGAAATTCGCGTAAACGATTCAAATGAAGCATTTTTTGTGATTATACCCTCAATCTGTATTGCAAAAACGACACAGGTTAGTACTGTGAGTGCAATTGAAAAAGGGGGAATTATAGCCTTGTATATTAATTTATCAATTTTGCGCATTACTAAATTAACAAATTCACTTATTCCTTTTTGAAAACCGAGCAAATCTTTTCCCGAGACAAACCCCAGATTTCACGCAGCTTATTTTACTCTCAATCCCATTTAAGATATATAAATCCCTTAATTATTTCGTCGTCATTCTTTTTAGATCTACTTCCTCACATAATCTAATCAAAAGTCAATTTATCTGAAATTTTATTATAGGAGAGAAGTCTTCCAAATTGAGCGAACCAGTCACCAACTATTTAATGTATTACATTTATTATATATATATTAATAATTATAAATAATAGATAATATATCATTAAAAAAAACACTCAAATTCAAAAATCCCCGGGAATTCCTATTTAAACCTACACCCTTCTACTACTTCTGATAAGATATCTTATGTAAACTAATAAAAATCTGCCTTATTGGGTTGAAAAACAGTGTTCTTTCAATTCCCTTCTTAAATTATTGAATTTAAAAGAGATTAAAAATTATGAATAACAAGCCTGATGCACTCTGATAACCAGGAAAATGTATGCAGAACTCCTAGAAATGAAATAAGCATTTACGAAGCTACATTTTATATTTTCCAAGATCATCCGGATTCAGGTTCTCCAGCCACTTGCGGATATCTTCAGGAGAGCTTTTATCGGCGGACAGTGTTGTTGCAGCGGTACTTGATGATTTAGAAATAACTTCGTCTGTGACAAAGATGGGCGAATCCGTCCGTAGTGCCAGTGCAATGGCGTCTGAAGGCCGAGAATCCACTGTAACCACCTTTCCCCCTGCATTGAGAAAGATAACAGCGTAAAAAGTGTTATCTTTAAGTTCTGTTACTACAATTTTGGTAACCTTAACGTCCAGGTGGTTCAACAATCCCTTTATAAGGTCATGGGTCATTGGACGTGGCGTATCCACCTTTTCTATCTGAAGCGCAATAGCATTGGCTTCGAAAATACCCACCCAAATCGGAAGCAGCGTATCGCTGGATGTTTCCTGTAAAACCACAATGGGCGCATTGGTAAGTGGATCCATCATTAGACCTTTTATTTTAAATTCTATCTCCTTCATGATCCCCTCCGGTTTGGGTAGTTCAATAAGGGTTATATCCTGCAGGATTTCTCCTCAATACCCCTTTTGTTTATATAGTCTACATCCGCGATTTTCCCTTTGCCCGCCTGATGCAATAAAAAAGGAAGTTCTACTCACCCAATACCTAGATTATTCCAAAGCATTGGACGGAATCCAAGCTCCTTTTAAGCTGTTAGGGCTGAAACCTGTAATTTTTACCTGCGCGAAGCGGCCGATAAGAATCTCAGGACCGTCAAAATTTACGATTTTGTTGTTACTTGTTCTTCCGGTCAAACTGACACGGCTACGAGCCCTGCCCTCCACAAGCACCTCCAGAACTCGATCCGCATAGGATTCATTTTTACGATATTGGATTTCTTTCTGCCGTTGTTGCAGTATAGACAGTCTCCTGGATTTTTCTTCCTCTGAAACGACTCCGGAAAGTTTCAGAGCTTCCGTATTCGGCCTCGGAGAGTATTTGAAGGAGAAAGCGCTGTCGAACTGTGCTGCATCCAGAAGAGTCAGCGTATGCTCGAAATCCTTTTCTTCTTCACCTGGAAACCCTACAATCAGATCGGTCGAGATAGAAATGGGGCGCGGCGACCGCTGTATCTTTTGCACGATCTCAAGGTAATCCTCGCGCGAATACCCGCGCTTCATAGCATGCAATACTCTTGTAGATCCCGATTGAACCGGCAGATGAATATGATTGCAGACCTGCGGGCAGGAAACCATCACATTCAGAAGGTCATCCGTAAAATCGGAGGGATAGGGAGAAGTGAAACAGATTCTCCTGATTCCGGGAATCCGGGCTATCTGTCGCAAAAGTTCAGCAAAGGTCACATTCCCGTTTTCTCGGTCGACATAGGAATTGACAGTCTGGCCTAGCAACATAATTTCGATATACCCTTTGGCGGCGAGATCTGCAACTTCCCTCAGAATATGTTTGCTGCTTCGAATCCTCTCCTTTCCTCGTGTCGCCGGCACGACACAGTAGGTACAGTGCCGGTTACATCCTTCACTGATAGTAACACTTGCACGCCATGCGTCTCCCCGCAAAATTGGAGAGATTTCCAGAGGTCCCGGATTTTCATCCGAACGCATATCGATACTTGCAGTCCCGGTACGTTCCCACTTTTCTATAAGGGAATGCATGGTGTAGCCCTTCTGTGGCCCGGCCAGGATATTGACATAGGGTGCTCTTTTTAAAATTTTGTCTCCCTCAAGCTGGGCCATGCACCCCACAATCCCGATAATAAGATCCTGTCGCTGCTTTTTATGGTGCTTGATTTCCCCTAACCGTGCGTACACTTTCTGGACAGCTTTATCCCGAACACTACAGGTATTCAGAATAATCACGTCGGCTTTTGAAGGGCTGTCTGTAATCTCCATCCCGTTCTGAGACAGGTTTCCTGCAATCTTCTCAGAATCCAGAGAATTCATCTGACACCCGAATGTTTCAATGAAAAATTTCTTTGACATCTTTTAAGAGACGTCCCTGTCCTGTTTTTCCATTCCAGCGGAACGTTCCAGCATTTCCTCTGCATGCCGCCGTGTAGTTTCCGTGATAATTTCCCCGCCCATCATTCTGGAAATTTCTTGAATCCTTTCTGACGGCGTTAAAGGTTTGGCAACCGTTTCGGTCCTGTTGTCGACAACGTGTTTGTATACGTTGAAATGATTTCTAGCGAACACGGCAATCTGCGGCAGATGCGTGACGCACAGAACCTGGTTGTACTGAGACAGATTCTTCAGTCTCTTACCTACCGCTTCGGCAACGCGCCCGCCTATTCCTGCATCCACCTCGTCGAACACGAGAATTTTTCCTACGTCATCCTTTCCGCAATGAGACTTTATCGCCAGCATTAGCCTCGACAATTCTCCTCCTGAGGCAATCCTTGAAAGAGGCCTCATTGCTTCGCCCTCATTCGGGGCTATTAAAAACTCTACATTGTCGATACCATGAGGTCCATAGGAACCGGGCACCAATCCCCTATCCGTGTCATTCCTGTTAGGATGAAACTGCACCTTCATTTCCATCCGCGGCATCGCCAAGGCAGCAAATTCCTTTTTTATTGCTTTTTCCAAGTTTGAAGCATCCGTGCGACGCTTATCCGATAATTGAGTGGCGTATTCTGCGTATCGCTCAAGATCCGCTTCCAGCTTCGAGGACAGTTCAGCTGATGTCTCCGCTGAAGTCGTCAATGCATCCAGTTCCCGGCTGCAATCATCCGCGTATTCAAAAATATTTTCTCCAGCTGAACAATATTTTTGAACCAGCTTTTCCAGGGAATACAGTCTTTGTTGCACCTGCTCAAGCCGCTCAGGGCTGAAATCAGACCGTGAGGCATAGTCCCGTGCCGAAAGAGCGATATCTTCCAGCCTGTAAAAACATTCCTGCAGGGATTCCCGATGCGGCGCCCAACTGTCGTCATAGTTTTCCAACGACTGAAGCACCTGTTCCAAACGACGCATACCCATAAGAATGGAGGATTCGCTCTCATAAAGAGCGGCATAGGCTTCCGTTGCATAAGCGAGAATTTTTTCGCTGTTGGAAAGGATTACCTTCTCCTTTTCCAACTCTTCCCTTTCATCGGGCAGAGGATCGATGCTCCGGATTTCTTCGATCTGAAACCTAAGAACTTCAATGCGCCGGATACGATCCTGCTTGTCCGCCTCAAAGTGTTCAAGACGGCGGGCGGTCTCACGGAGTGTTTTAAAGCATTTCCGGACTTTTTTCAGTAGTTGTCCGTTCTCCCCATAATAATCCAGCCATTGGAGATGCGTCGGCATATCGAGAAGAGATTTCTGATCCTGCTGACCATGGATATCCGCAAGGTTTTCACCCACCGACTTCAACAGGTTCAGGGTGGAAAGATGTCCGTTTATGAATACCCGACTCCGACCGGCGGATGTAATTTCCCGTCGAATCAGCAGAAGATTCTCTTCATCATCGAACCCCGCTTCCCTCAAAATACGAGTTATGGGCTCATGCAACTCGACTTCAAACATTCCCTCAATAACTGCCGCGTCGCACCCCGAACGAATCATTTCCTGGGAAGATCTTGCGCCAAGCATAATGCCGAAGGCATCTACCAGGATGGATTTCCCCGAACCGGTTTCTCCGGTCAGAATATTGAAGCCGGGACCGAACTCGATCTCCAGCTCTTTAATCAATGCGAAATTCCGAATTCTCAGTAAACGAAGCATATCGATTAAGCCTTAAACTTACGAGCGTCCTGAGTCTAACATACGGTTTTAAACTCCATGCAAATCCTTTTAAGAAATGATGCTGAACCGCAGATTCCTCCCACTTATTATTTAAACTGTACAACAAACCTTCATCATATATTTAATGAATTGACTTGCCCCGTAAGCTATAATAATTCCTGCATTTCAGACCTATCTTTCTCATAAGGTTTCGCCGTATCAACCTTTTTGGAAGTGCAGAAGGCGTCTTATTTTCATGGAGGGACCGAACTATTTCACTCACAACAATCCTTTTACTGCAAGCAGGTCCGGATGCCCCGTTCGGTAATGATTTACTTGGAATGCTTTCAAAAACGGGGGGGTTTGCGCTGGTGATATTGCTTCTGTTACTGGCGTTTTCCCTACTATCCTGGACAATTATTTTTCGGAAATGGTCGACTTTCCGACAGATCAGACAGAAAAATCATGAGTTCGTTGACTTTTTCAGAAAATCCGCTCGATTAAGTGAAATTCATGACGCCTGTAAACAGTATCAGGGATCCCCTTTGTCCGGTATATTTACTGCTGCCTACCACGAATTAAACGCCCAGATCCAGGCTTTAGGGAATCATAATCCGGAATCACCCGTGTTAACCGAAAGAAATATACTGGGAATTCAACGCGCGCTCCAGCGTGCCTCGGCCTCTGAGCTTTCAACGCTTGAAAAAAACATGAGCTGGCTGGCTACCACGGGATCGGTAACACCATTCATCGGTCTTTTAGGGACCGTTGTCGGGATCATTAATGCCTTTGAAGGTCTCGGATTTGAAAAAACCGCCTCCATTCAGGCAGTTGCTCCCGGGATTTCCGAAGCCTTGATTGCCACGGCAGCCGGATTGTTTGCAGCCATTCCGGCCGTAATCGCGTATAACCATTTCATAAGCGGAATAAAGGATATTGCTTCCGATATGGATGATTTTTCTTCAGAGTTTCTGAATCTCGTGGAACGGAGTTTCAGTTAAATGGCTTTTACAGCACCGAATGGCCGAACCGCCACATCTCTTTCCGAGATCAACGTTACCCCGCTGGTCGATGTAATGCTTGTTCTTCTTGTCATTTTTATGGTTACCGCACCCATGCTGCAGACTGGGATAGACGTGGAATTGCCTGAAACAAAAAATGTCCAGGATGTGAATCCAGAGGAGCGCATTATCATATCCATCAGTCGGGAAGGAGACCTGTTTTACGGTTCGGATAAAATTATGCTATACGACCTGGCGGAGCGTCTTCAGAAGGACGCAAAGAGCCCGAAAGATGCTATTTTCCTGAGAGCGGACAAGGACGTTAAATGGAACTCAATCGTCTCTGTCATCGATGTCATTCGCGGGGCCGGCTTCGACCAGATCAAACTGGTAACCAAACCGTTCAGTGAACCGAAATAATTCAGTCGTCAGTAGGTAGATAGCGAGATTTTAATTTCAATTATGTGCCCGAATACCATACAAAATGCCTTCTCTCATACAGGATCTGTTGAAGAAAAGTACAAACGGTCTTTTTACGTATCGATCGCCGTTCATGTCGCGGTATTCCTGTTCCTGGTCTTTGGAGGATACCTCTTGCCGCGTAAAGCGATTCAAATCGGAACCGGCATAGGAGGAGGCACAGGAGGAGATGTTACTACGGTCGGTGTCGTTGATGAATTTTCAGGCGGCGCCGGAATGGTGAAACCTGGGATTGTGCCCAAACCTCCGGCACTAATAGAAAGACCTGCAGAAAACAAATCTAAAGCAATACCTCTTCCCAACACAGTTGAACGCAGTAAAAAGACGATCCCTCAGCCGAAGACGTCTCAATCCCCTCCTGACACGAATATGATTCCAACAACTCCCGAACCGGGTTCCGGCGGAGCAGGCGGATACAGCGGCGGTAGCGGCGGAGGCATTGGGAGTGGTATCGGCGTTTCTGTGGGTGATGGATCTGGCGGTTTCGGCGGCCACTGGTATGCCAGAATGGTTGAAGGCCGGATCAGCAAAAATTGGACCTATCCTCCGGAGGGAGTCCATGTTGATATAATCTACAGATTTTATATCGATGCCTATGGACGGATTCAGGGCATTCAAAAAATGAAATCTTCCGGCAATGAAGCTCTAGACTATATGGCCGAAAGCGCCATACGAGCCATAAAAGATCTTTCACCGCCTCCGGACGAGTTCCAGGGAAGGCTGATTCAATTCAGAGCTCATTTCGTCTATCCGCCCGATCGATAGCATTCGGACAAAGGAGTCAAATGAACTTTAAGAAATTACTTTTATTTTCGTGTATGTTCTCCTGCATTCAGCCTGCGCTTTCGGCTCAGAATGACGATATTATTCTCCGCCCCACTCCCGGGGAGGAAGTCATTCTGGCTGTCGCTGATATACAACCGGCTTCAGAATACAAAGCTTCGGATCTTGCGGAGGTTATCGAAACTTTCAATCGTGTTCTCTGGGCCGACCTTCGCTTTTCCGGCTTCTTCACACTGGCCGGGAAAAGCTATTACCCCCCACCCCCCCCGGCTGCTCTAAGTGAGGAAAATATCCCCTTCGACGCATGGGAGGCCCTTCCCTTCAGTGTAACCTTTCTTACATCAGGAACGCTGGACATGGTAGACGAGACATTACATGCAGAATTGCACATCTTCGATATGAAGCAGCGCAAACGAATGTTTGGACAGAATATCACGGGAGACAAGGAGCATGTGCGCAAAATTGCGCATCAATGGGCGGATGAAATTGTTTACCGGCTGTCTGCCGGGGCATCCAGAGGCATTGCATCTACAAAGATCGTATATGCTTCCAAAAGAGGAAATTCCTCTGAAATCTACGTCATCGATTATGACGGGCACAATCCGACGGCATTTACACATAACGGCTCCCAGACACCGCCCGGGAACCTTCTTCCCAAATGGTCTCCCGACAATTCGAAACTGGCATTCATGAGTTACCGGACAGGCAAGCCGGAAATAAACATATACTCTTATATTGACGGTACCCGACTGCCGTTTCCAATGTTCAACACACTGGCAAGCACACCGGCCATCTCCCCTGATGGGGAAAAGATCGCATTCTCATTGAGAACTCCGAGGGGGGACACAGATCTCTTCATCTCCAATCTGGACGGATCGAATCGCCGGAATATCACCAACAATCCCGCCATCGATTCCACTCCGTCATGGTCTCCCTCCAGCCGTCAGATCGCCTTTGTCTCCGACAGGGGCGGAAGCGCCGGTCAAATATACATCTGTGATGCGGATGGCGCGAATATCCGCAGGCTTGTCAAAGAAGGAGGAGATGCGGATTCGCCGGTCTGGTCTCCAGACGGCCAATGGCTTGCCTTTCACTGGAAACCCCGTATGCGCACCTATTACGATCTCTTCGTTGCCCAGGTAAGCAGCGGCAGAATTCGTCAACTGACAACCGACAGCGGCAGTAATGAAAGTCCGTCATGGGCTCCTGACGGCCGTCACCTGACTTTTCAATCGAATCGCACCGGAACAGATCAGATATATATTATGCTCCTGGACGGAACTGAAGTGCACCGGATAACCAGTCAGGGTATCAATACCGGCCCTGACTGGAGCGGTTATTTCCGCAGATAGTGATTTTTTTCAGGGATTTGTTTTGACGGAATCAGGCACGTGATATACTGCAAAGGATTCAGTAGTAATACTATTAATGAAATATCTTCATGAATTTGAGCACAAAAGAAGGAGATGCCGACATGCGAAGATCGATCTACCCACTTGTTGCTTTAATTTTTGTCATTGCAACCTTGCTGGTCTCAGGAACTGGATGCGCCAAAAAAGTAGCACCCCCGCCACCCGCTCCAAAAGAGGAACCGCCGCCGCCGCCGCCCAAACCTGTTATTCCATCCCCGACCGTTTCGCTGAGCGTTTCTCCAACAGCCATTGAAAGGGGAGAATCTGCCACATTGTCCTGGAGCTCTACCGACGCAACCAGCGTTGTTATCGATAATGGCGTGGGAACCGTGGAACCGTCCGGGAAACGATCCGTCAGGCCTACTGTGTCCACAACCTATAAGGCAAGAGCCACCAATACCTCAGGTGAAGCCGTAGCGGAAGCACGCGTGACTGTTACAGAACCACCACCACCACCTCCTCCTCCGCTTACAGATTCCGAATTCTTTGATAAATACATCAAAGACGCTTTCTTCGACTACGACCGATACGACATCCGTGAGGATGCCCGCGCCGCTCTGACAGCCAACGCTCGTGCTTTAAAGGAGAGACCGTCCATTCGGATTACAATCGAGGGGCATTGCGACGAAAGAGGATCCTCACAGTATAACCTTGCTTTAGGGGACAGGCGAGCCATTTCCGCCAAAGATTTTCTCGTAAGCCAGGGCATCGACGGCAGCAGGATTGATATTGTCAGCTATGGCGAAGAGCGGCCTTTCTGCCAGGAAAAAAATGAAGAGTGCTGGCAACTGAACCGTAGGGCTCATATCGTGCTGCGCTGATTTTTTAGGCGTTTGAAAATACAAACTGCTTCACATAAATTGCCCGGGGGAAAAGACCGGCCCGTTCTCCCGGGCCGTAATCCTTCAGCCAGGCGATTAGCCACTTTCCCTTTTTAAGAGCCAGTATTCTTTTTAACGGATTTTTTCTTGACTAGGCACAATGAGCGACTCATAACCCGGTGAGTGAGTCCATACACTTAAAAACAGTAAAATGCAATGTTTGGGTGGTATGTACCTAACGTTGAAGCCCATTCATTGCTGTGAAATAATACAAACAGATACAAGTATCAGGAGAATCCCTATGAAGAAATTGATACTTTCACATCTCCTAGTCTTATTGTTTGTTTTCACATCCTCTTTACAAGCCGGAACCAAAGAAGACCTGTTGAGACTTCAAAATGACGTTATTACTCTACAAAACCAGTTTCGAGAGTTTGATAAAACTCTGAATGAGAATCACTCAAGCCTGAAAAGTCTGATTGAACAGCTCAATGACCAGGCGGCAACATCCAACATACTTCTCAACAAAATTGTCGCCACACTCGAACAGCAGGCTTCAGCGGATGGTTCCGGTAGGGATCAAATAGTTCCTGAAATACAAGCACTATCCGGCAAGCTGACCGAGGTATTGACGAGTATTTCCGCCTTGGCGCGACAGGTATCCGACCTGGAAGTCCAGTCTCAACCGATAAATCGTATGATTACTTCAGATCTATCCTCCGCTGACGCCACGTTCAATCAGGCATTTCATGATCTTATACAAGGGAATTTCGACCTGGCCATCCAGGGTTTCAATACTTATTTAAATCTGTTCCCATCCGGTGACAAGGCTGCGGCTGCTCAGTACAACATCGGAGAAGCCTATTACAATCTGGACCAGTTCACACTGGCCATTGGAGCATTTACCCGCGTAATTGACGAAAATGCCGATTCGGACAAAGTAGCCAGTGCACTTTACAAACGGGGCAAATCCGCGATTAAAATGAAGGAATCCGACAATGCCATTGAAGATTTCAAGAATTTAATCGATAGATTCCCGGAAGCACCGGAATCAGGATTGGCGAAGGCCGAGCTTCAAAACCTCGGTATTTCCTACAATACCCCTTAAAGAAAGTGCAAAAAAATATAACCCGAGGAATAATGCCCCATGAGTTCACTGAATAAAATAATGCTTATAGGAAACCTTGGCAGGGATCCTGAGATCCGATACACCCCTGAAGGAACTCCTGTAGCCAACTTCAGTCTTGCAACCAGCGAGAATTGGACAGATAAAAACGGCAATCGTCAGGAACATACTGAATGGCACAACATTGTTGCCTGGAAACGCCTGGCCGATTTAAGCCAGAAATACCTCTCGAAAGGCCGGCAAGTCTACATTGAAGGTCGGATACGCACACGTGAATGGAACGACCGGGACGGAAACAAACGGAGAACCACCGAAGTGGTTGCGACCCAGATGGTACTCCTGGGAAGTCGTTCACAAACCATGGATGCGGATATCCAGCCTTCAGAAACGGCTGCACGGGCAGATCCGGAATCGGATGAACCTTTCGGTGATGCGGGCATAACCGACAGTGATATTCCTTTTTAAACTGAAATAGGAATGTGCTTTTTCCCTCCTGTCTTTTTACCGGAAAAGCATTTTCCGGCAACTGTTTTGTTTTTCTTCACACGGATATATCCTCATGACCGACCAATTAAACCGGCGCAGGCTGACGGAAGCAAGCAGCGCAGCAGGCTGAGCGAGTAAAATGAGTCCGGCGTTGCTGGACAGAATCTTATCAAGATTGCCGCACCAGGAAGACAACCGTCTTCTTGTAGGATTTGCAAATAAGGATGACGCCGCAGTTTTCCTTATTAACGAAAATCTTGCGTTGGTACAAACTGCTGATTTCTTTACACCCATAGTCGACGATCCTTTCTCTTTCGGACAGATTGCAGCCGCCAATGCGCTTTCCGATGTCTATGCGATGGGCGGAGAACCCATGACGGGACTCACACTCGTCTGCTATCCGGAAAACGGTGATCCTGATGTTTTGGAACAGATCCTGGCCGGCGGTATGGAAAAAATGATGGAAGCCAACTGTATAGTTGTAGGAGGCCATACAGTTCGGGATTCTGAGGTTAAATTCGGATATGCAGTTACCGGCACGATAAATCCTACCCAGGTATGGAGCAACGATGGTGTCCGCCCGGGGGATATACTACTTCTAACCAAACCACTCGGCACGGGCGTGATTGCAACCGCAATTCGCGGCGGCAAAGCGATGCCCAAGTGGATTGAAGCAGCAATAGGGACAATGAACCGTTTGAACCGGGACGCCGCATTTGCCCTCAAAACGCTGTCACGGGCCGTCCATTCGGCAACAGATATTACCGGTTTCGGCTTTTTGGGACATGCGTGGGAATTGGCGACAGCAAGCCACGTAAGCCTGCGTTTCGATCATAGCAAATTCGAATTCCTGGAAGGCGCATTAGAATGTGCGCGCAAAGGATTCCTGGCGGGAGGATTGAAAAAAAATCGCGAATTTTTAGGGGAGTGTATACGTTTTGCAGATGCTGTTCCGGATGATATCCAGCAGATACTGTTTGATCCCCAGACATCCGGAGGCCTGCTGTTCGCCGTCAATCCGGAGTCCGTTGATACAGCAAGCAAACTTCTTATTGAAAAAGAGTGTTCATGCATGCGGGTTGGGGAGGCCACGGAGCATACCTCACCCCTGCTCGAAGTAATATAACCCTGAATTATAACTATTTTTTAACATAATCTCGGATTTCGGTGTCAAAACGATTTCTTGCGTTCTTATTTTCCTTGCGAAAATCTTCCCCATCTATCTCAATAACCCGGCACATTTCGAACAGCCGGGATCGAAGCCGTATGCCGATACGATCCGTCAGGCTTTCTTCTTTATGACTCCGTGTTGTGTCCAGGTAATTTGAGGTAAAAATGGTCAGCTTTTTATCGTTGTATCTGCAGTTAATGATGTGTGCAATGGTATCACGCACCCAGTCGGTCGGTTTGTTGGCGCCAAGTTCATCAAGGACCAGGACTTTTGCCTCTAAAACCGGACGCAACACCTCCAGTTCGGAAGTCTGTGAAACGGAGTTCCAGCTGGCTTGAATTTCTCTCAAAAGATCCCGAAAATCGTAAAACAAACAGTCGTCGCCCTTCTCTTTAATGACTCCTTTTAAAAGTGCCACTGCAAGATGCGTCTTCCCTACGCCGCATGTACCCTGAAAAAGCAAACCGATATCAATCAGCGGGTATTTATCCAGAAAGGTTTGAACGAATTTTTTCGCATTCCTCTGCGATGTGTTTGACGGCAAATAGGATTCTAGATCACAGTGTTCGTAACGTCTGGGAATTCTGGCGTCGGCAAGCAACCGGTCCAGCCTTGTGGTTTCCCAACAACCGCATCGGCGCACTCCTTGTCCTTTTTCAGCAGGCTCCCATCCGGAACCGTTACATTTTGGGCAGAACGACTGTGCTTGGATCTGTTCTTTCATGGAATGCTGTTCAATAAATAATTCCAGTTTTCAAGATAAGGATTAGGGATACATCATGTTATTAAAATCATTCCTCAGGTCTTTGCGGTCCTTCAACAGGGATAGACAAAAGCTGCAACATTTTAAGTTCTGCATACATCTTTTGAATATTTGCAGGAAAGAAATTCTGGAATCTGTACCTGGAATATTTTACCGGAAGCTGTATTTCCTGCATTGCCAGTTCAACGCTGTCGCCGCGATTCACAAACGGCTCTACCAGTGCCCGGAGTTCTTCAAAATAAGTGAGAAATTTCATGACATCCTGACGGTTCCCCGGCGGTCCGTGTCCGGGGATAAACCGTTCAGCGTCCAGTTCAAGGATTTTCCCAAGAGTTTCCATCCATTGCAATAATTTTGCATCCTGAACATTTGGAATTGCCTGATTGAAAAAGAGATCCCCGAGAAAGGCGATTTTCTCCGAAGGCAAGTGCAAAATAATATCATGATCCGTGTGTCCCGGTCCGAGAAATTGTATTCTGATCTCCTTAGGACCATCCTGGATAATGAAAAAATCCTCCAGAACTACAAAAGGTGCAGAAATTTTCAGTTTCGACAAGGTCGCCAGGTAGTCTTCGAGCGTTTTCATCTGTCGATGGAGAGAATCACGTCTGTCCGGATTCTTCTCATTCTCAGCTCGCTTCTGCATATTTTCCAATTGATTTGCAGTAACTTGAATTGTCCTATTCAGAGAAGGAAGATCTTTCTGCAGTATATCTTGCCGCGTTCCATGGTTGGTGATTAAATGAGCACCGGCAAATGCCTGATTTCCATGAGTATGGTCTGGATGAAAGTGACTGTTGACAACGTAAAGAACCGGCTTGTAGGTGACCGACCGGATTTCATTCAAAAGATCATTTCCCGCTTCCGGGGTAAAGTGGGTATCAAAGACAACAACGGAATTCTCAAGAAGAATAAAACCGGAATTACCCACCGCATTACCATTGGGGCTTGCAATTCTTGCATAAATATCCTCTGAAAGCTTTACAAGCCGGTCCCTTCCTTGCGCAAAAAGGTCGCAGGGGGTGCTCCCGAACAGCAGGATAAAAAGAACCAAGGAAAGGATCCAATTGACGGTTGCCATAACGACCGCTTTCATCGGCATTTAAGGGAAAATTGAAACAAGATCCTATAAGGTGCTGGTTCCAATTATTTATGTAGGTTATAACCTGCGGGAACTGCGGCCCTGTGGTTCCTGCACCAGAGTTACCGGTATCGTCATTTTGGACCCATCGCGATACAGGATGACTTGGACAGTGTCGCCCGGGCGTTTAGGCTCAAGTATCAGTCTCAATTCTTCCCCCGAAGTAACGGGTCGCCCGTCGATCTCGGCAATGATATCCCCACCAACAGGTATAGATTGGTTGTACCTCCGGCTCCAGATCATCTTGCTCGCTCCACGAATTCCAGCCTTATCCAACGGGCTGTTTGGGCTTACGTCTGTCACCAGAATCCCGCTGCTTACGGGCAGATCAAGATCCGAAGCGACTTGCGCATTGACTTCGTACCCGCCAAAATTTCCAAACCATGGACGCAGGACTTTCCCGTATTGGATTAAATCGGCGGCAACCCTTCGGATTGTATTCGCGGGAATGGCGAAGCCTATCCCGATATTTCCTCCACCGCGTATTGTGAAAATGGAGGTGTTGATGCCGATCATCTCACCTGCCGTATTCAAAAGAGGCCCTCCTGAATTCCCGGGATTTATGGCCGCATCCGTTTGGATGACATTCTCCACAAGATCGCCGCTTTCGGTCTCGATTGTCCTCCCGATGGAACTCACAATCCCAACTGTCAGGGTATTTTCGAGACCCAAAGGATTTCCTATGGCCAGAACCTTCTGGCCGACCTTGATGGTATCTGAGTTTCCGATCATAATCGGATGCAGTTTTTCTTCCGGTGCATCAATCAATCGGATGACGGCCAGATCGTTCCGCTCATCGAATCCAACAGTCTTTGCGGGATATTTGGATCGATCCGGCAGGGAGACCTCCAGTTTTTCTGCCGATTCAATCACATGGTAGTTGGTAAGAACGTGCCCCTTCCGGTCCAGCAGGCACCCTGTGCCCGATCCCTCTCTGTATACTCGAGAAAAAAATAGGCCATACCTTACTACCCCTACTACCTCTTTTGTAACGTGAACAACACTCGGGCTTGCTTCTTCATACACTTTGACGTTAACTTCTTCGTCGGGAGTCAGTACGGGTTGACGGGGAGGGTCCGCGGCAAAGGTCGGCTTGGAAGAAATCTTTTCTTCGTATCCGGGCAGCAGGCCCCAGCGCAGCGCTATCACGGTAGCTGCGATGGTTAAAAGAACAGTTATCAGGATGGCTTGTAGCGTATGTCGTCGCATTTACTTCATACCTGCCCCGCATCGTCTTAAGATTGAGACTGCGGATTATTCTTACATCACATATACCTCAATTGTGATGTTTTGATCTTTTTTTGCTCAGGTTTAATTTACTGTTATAGAGATACCGCCTGTTGAGATATTCATGACCATAGTCATAGTACTCTTTGGAAATTCCTGAATACTCACCGTCGTAGTCATCTTAAATATGTTCATCGTCAATTTATAGTCGCCCGGGGGGATCGGCTGATTGAATTTACAGTTTCCACGATTGCCGCTGGTTCGAATATAATCGGACTTGTACGTTCCGCCCGAACCCTGAAGCACCAGTTGGTATCCTTCCAGCCGGTCCATTTTGAAATCGCCGCTTTTTTTGACGATGTTCACATTGATACGCTTTGGAGCTTTCTTAAGCGCCTCTTCCTTTTCCAGTTCCAAGCGAGCCTCTTCCGCTTTCTCCGGTACATCCTGGAACCATTTCTCCTGTAACGTCGCAATTGTCCCCGACTCTTTCAAACGATCCAGGGTCTTGTTGATGGACTCCAGCAGCACCTGGTCTCCTTTACGAACTGCGACAGCATAAGTATATTCGTTCATATCCGTAGGGATGGTCACAATATTAGGAAAGCTTTTGTACCCGCTGTAGATCAGAACCGGTTCATCTCCCACAACAGCATCTATTTCAGACCGGTTCAATGCCCCCAGAGCCTCGTCAAGATAATGATATTTTACTATTGTAACGTCGGTGGCCGTTTGTTGTGTCGCCATAAACAGATCACCCGGGCGACCCTCACCGACCCCGACCGCTTTGCCGGACAGGCTGGAAAGGTCCTTGATGTCCGGATTGTTTTTGCGTCGAGCAATCCCATCCCTGCTGAAGTAATACGGCTGCGAAAATGCAAAATCTTTTTCCAGTTCTGGGTTCGGAGTGACTGTAGAAATAACAATCTCCGTTTCGCCGTTTTTCAGGACTTCGAACAGGTGGTTATATCCGGAAATCTTGATCCAGCGAGCTTCAATATTCAGGTCCTTGGCTATTTCATCTCCGATATCAATATCGAATCCCTGAACTCCGGTATCCTTTCCGTATTCAAAAGGAAGACGTGGGGGATCCGTGCTGATTCGGACCTGTCTTGTTTTTTTCATAGCTGCCATAGCATCGAAAGACTTTTCCTCTTGTGAATTGCATCCGCAAAGCGCAAGCAATGACAACAGGGAGACAACGGCGGTAAGGCGTTTTCTGATTTGCAAAATGTTCCTCCTTAGGAGACGGTTAGGAGCCTAACCAAATATATTTATATTGCAGCATGTATTCTAGCCAAATACGAACAGGGACTGAAGCATTTTTACATTATGAGTCTATATTTCCAATATCGGACAATTTGCCCTTAAACGATTTTCGATTCACAGATGTTTTTTTCTCAAGGTAAGAAGCATTCCGGACGCTGCAATGACGTGTGAAACGGAGGCAAGCAGGCAAACGGCCCAATACCCCTCTCTTTCAAACAGAATTCCTGATAAAAATGTAGCCAGCCCGATACCAAGCTGTGAAAAAGAGTTTTTCAGGGCGATAAACATACCTCTGGATGGGGAAGACACAATTTCCGTGAAAACCGCTTCCATCGGTCCCTGGCGAAAAGCCGCAGAAACACTGATGATGAAAAAGAGGACGAACAGGGGAAGGCCCCAACCCAGGTTGGGGAGAAAAAGAAGTGCCAGTGCAAGAATGATACTGCTGATACTGAATTGAAACCGTTTACCTACACGGTCGGCAATCGATCCGGCTACAGGAGAGGCCATAACGGCAGCGGCTCCAAAAACAAGAAAAACAAGACCCGCCTTGCTGCTTGAAACAGCGAAGGAATCGGACAACCATTTCCCGAGAAAGGAAATAAATCCCATCATTCCTGCAGATGCGAAAAAGGAGCTTATTAATGCTCCGACGGTGCTCCTCCCTTTAATAAAACCGGCATACCTGAAAACAAATTCCAAGAATGCCTTTTCTGTTTTTGAACCGTTATTCCGCCTGACTTTGGGCAGCAGGAGCCCTGTTCCGATCAATAAGGTCAAGGAGATGCCTCCCATAATCCCGAAAACCGAGTTCCATCCGTACCTGTCCCCGAACCATGCTCCGAAAGGTACGCCCAGAATAAGAGCGGCAAAATAGGATGAAAAAATAGACCCCATTGCCCAACCGCGCTTTCTGTAAGGGAAAAAATCTGCGGCAAAGGAAATGCTATTAAGGCTCAACATGCTGGCGCCCATGCCGGTTATGACTCGGCCCCAAAGGAGAGCTTGAAATCCCATTGCCGAAAAGGAAATCCAGGATCCGGCAGAAAAGAGAATCAGCCCGTACTGCAATCCATTTTTGCGACCGAATATATCGGAAAGCGGTCCCCAAACCAGCACGGAAAACCCGGCACAGATGGCATACCCCGTAAAAAGCAAACCCATATCCGACGATGATTTCCCAATCCTTTCCTGTATTAAAGGAAGAAGCGGGCTGAGGACTTGGCTGTCGGCAACACCAAGGAAGAGTATGGAAAAGAGACAGGCTACTACTTTGAAATCCTTATTGGAGCGATGAGATTGCATGCATTAACTATTCAAAATGCTTTATCTGTAAGCGTTCCGCAGCTATATCGGTTAAATCCACGACGGATGCAGCAGCAACTCCCATTGCAATAGCTATCGATTCGCTGATTTCTTCTGGGGAGGCTCCGAATTTTTTTGCTTTTTTAATATGACCGTTCAAACACCCTTGACATTTAAACCCGAGTGAGGCTGCAATGGCAATGAGCTCTTTAGTTTTTCTGTCAATTTTTGATTTTTTGTAGGTTGCCTGGTAGAAATCGAAATATATTTTCTTCATTCGATCTTCCACCATTGTATAGGATGGCCATGCGGATTGTGGTTCCGGAGTAACTATCTCCTTTTTGGGCATTTTATCGGGTTTCTTCATCGGATTCCCCATCCTTTTCTGAATTCAGTGCTCATAAATATTTTAAGGATATTAGCATTAAAAAAAACAGGACTCAACGATGCCGATTTTCTACGCTTCATAGATTAAGTGTCCCATATGATCTTCCCTGCTGCCAGAATGTAAATACTTTGGGAAATAAAGGTTACAAGTCTTTTTCCATAACCCAGGCATCTTCGAGGGGATCGGAATAATAATTGGTCCGCGTGCCGGTAACCCGAAAATCATGCCGGTAGTAAAATTGAATGGCACTCTGATTGGATTTACGAACTTCAAGAAAACACCGATTACAGCCTCGCTTTAAACCCTCCGAGCATGCGGTTTCCATCAATTGCGTACCAATGCCCAGACGCTGCCATTGCGGCAAAACTCCCAGTTTAAGAATCTCAAGGCTTTCATATATAGAACGAGCAAGAAAAAAACCAATCAGAGAATCCAGATCGTTAGATTGTAATGAAATGGCCTTACAACCAAAATATTCAGGTAATTCATTAAGGAAACGCCGGTAATTGTCCTCTCCCCAGAAAGAAAGCTGAACCATTTCCTCCAGTGGTTTCAGGAGGGATGCGTCTTCAGGGGTCAGAGCGACCAGAAAATAATCCGCATTCATGTCAATGGTCCCGGTCCCTTTTTTTAATTGCATCAGGTGGCCTGATATAAAGGGGTTCGCATTGAATGAATTCTCCGGATCGCCACTTGCGCTTAACCGTGATCGCTCTCCGGCCAATGCCTGCAGCCAGATAAGGATCTATTTCCAATGGACGAGGCCAGTTTTTTTCTGAATTTTTTGACTTCCGGTTTGTACAGAGTTCATAATCACCGATTAGGTACATGTGCCTGTTCTTTATGAAGCGTTTCAAGTCGGCAAGATACATAAGTGACGGTTTGTGCACCACTCGAATGTTCCCGTCGGCACTTCTGTATTCTGAAAAATACACCTGTTCTCTTTGGGCGTTCAACAGGACACCAACGTTACTGTTTAAAAACCTTGTCTGGTATGCAAGGGCTTCCAGCCCGGAAATTCCCGCGAAAGGAATTGACAGGCTTTGTGCTATGCCCAAACCCGTAGCTATTCCGATACGGATTCCCGTAAACGATCCGGGGCCGATACCCACAGCCACCAGGTTCAGATCCTGCAGGGTCCAACCCACTCCATTCATCAGGAAATCTATTGAACGGACAAGGGTTTTAGAATGATTCTGGAGACGATACAGTTTCAACTCGGCATGCAGTTGCGAGCCTTCAAGAAGTGCGACACTTCCTCGATGTGAAGATGTATCAAAAGCCAGGATTTTGGAAGGATTGGAAACACGCATGCTCATTGACAATATCAGGCAGCGAATTATATACTTCGCCTCCTCCGTTCACAAGTATATGCATCCAACTCTGAAACCGATTTGATGGGAGAAGGATACCGATTTAAGAGAAACAAACCAGTATTGTAACATACATCGTAACGCAGCATCCCGGAATCTACGAAGACCTTCAGGTCTGAGTGCGGCACGCTTACACCGTCTTTCAGCTTTGAAAAGAGGATAGAATGGAAGACCTCACTCCCATGATGAAGCAGTACCATGAGGTCAAGCAACGTTTCCCTGGAAAACTCGTGTTTTTCCGTTTGGGCGATTTTTACGAGATGTTTTACGATGATGCCGTCCTTGCTTCCCGTGAACTTGAAATCACTCTCACATCCAGGAATAAAGATAAAAATGGCGCACCGATTCCCATGTGCGGAGTTCCTCATCATTCTGTCGATGGTTACATCGCCCGATTAATGAAAAAGGGATTCAAGGTTGCTATCTGCGAACAGGTGGAGGACTCCAAATTAAGTAAAAAGCTGGTGCGTCGAGAGGTGACGAGGGTTCTGACACCGGGGACTGTCCTGGAAGAAATGCTTCTGGAACCCAAGGACAACAATTACCTCGGATGCCTTTATAGAACGGAAGATGGTGTGGGGTTGGCGTTCATGGATCTATCTACCTCAGATTTTCTCGCCACCGAATTTTTTGGCGACCAGTCCTGGGAAAAATCACTGGATGAATTGACACGCTTCACACCCAAAGAGATTGTCCTGCAGGAAAGTTCGAGTGAGGAAATTCAGGCACGACTTTCCGGAGAATGGTCAGACAGGTGGGTTTCAAGTCCTCTTGAAGACTGGATATTCAACCAGGACTATGCCCAACGTTCTCTTCTTGAACACTTCAGCCTGCCCAGTCTTGACGGATTGGGTGCATCCGGTCATTCTTTATCCATTTGTGCTGCAGGAGCACTTATTCACTACCTTAGGGATACGCAACTTACTCAACTGGGTAAGGTCGCTGCTCTGCGCTTTTTCGAACCTTCCGAATTCATGAAGCTCGATGCCTCAACCGTTACGAACCTTGAGTTAATCAAAACTCTGGATGGATCCAGGAAGGGATCTCTTTTCGATCTTCTCGACAGAACTCAAACCGGTATGGGTGCACGTCTATTAAAATCCTGGCTGCTTTTGCCTATACTGAATTTGTCGGAACTTAATTGCAGGCAGGATTCCGTCGCCGCGTTTATCTCCGATATCCGAACTCTCGATAGATTCAGGAAAAAACTAGGTGAAATCCACGACTTGGAACGCCTCATTAGCCGGGTTATGGCTGAAGTCTCGAATCCACGTGAAATGCTTGCATTAAGGGATTCGCTTACAGCTATTCCATCGATTCGGGATATGCTTTCCGTATATCCCTCCCAAAGACTTTCCCAAATTCGACAGCGGCTGGATCCTCTTGAAGACGTTGCCGAGTTGATAGAAAAGTCCATTTCAGATTCTCCCCCTGCGTCCGCCAACGAAACCGGGATTATCCGTACCGGGTATTCCAAAGAATTGGATGAGCTGCGAGACATTCGACACAGCGGAAAGGGATACATCGCTTCCCTGGAAAAAAGAGAACGGGAAAAAACCGGAATACAAAATCTCAAGATAAAATTTAACAACGTATTCGGATATTTCATCGAGGTTACAAAATCCAATCTTTCGCTTATACCCGACCACTACATGCGCAAACAGACACTGGTGAACAGCGAGCGCTTTGTAACAGAAGAACTCCAGGAATATGAAGAAAAAGTTCTTCGAGCGGAAGAACGGATTGCTTATCTGGAAAAAGAGATCTTCATCCAGTTAAGAAAGTCCGTAGGCCTCGAGGGAGAACGGATCCAAAAAACGGCCCGTCTTATCGGAGAACTGGATGTTTACGCTTCCCTGTCGGAAACCGCCCTGAAAAATGCCTATATTCGGCCTGAGCTGACCGAGGAAGACGAAATATACATACGCCAGGGGAGACATCCGGTTGTTGAAATGCAGAGCCGTCCGTTTATCCCAAACGATCTTTTCCTGAATTGCGGCACGGACCAATTGATCCTGCTGACAGGACCGAACATGGGCGGGAAATCGACCTATCTGCGTCAAACAGCCTTAATAGTGATTCTGGCTCAGATGGGATCTTTTGTCCCGGCCAAGGAAGCACGTATCGGCTGTGTCGATCGGATATATACGCGTGTGGGCGCTTCAGACAATCTGGCAAAAGGCCGTTCCACATTTATGGTGGAAATGATTGAAACCGCCAATATTCTGAATACGGCCACAAATCGCAGCCTGATTCTCCTGGATGAAGTTGGACGGGGCACCGCTACATTTGACGGCCTCTCCCTGGCCTGGGCAATTGCGGAATATCTGGTCCTGCGTACAGGTTTGAGAGCAAAAACCCTTTTCGCAACGCACTATCATGAGCTAACCAAAATGGCCTCCCTCCATTCAGGAGTAAAAAACTATTGTATGGCGATTCAGGAAGCAGGCCGGGAAATTGTCTTTCTTCGAAGGGTGACGCCCGGCGTTGCGGACAAAAGTTATGGTATTGAAGTTGCAAGGCTGGCAGGAATGCCACGTGAAGTGCTGGCCCGGGCGACAGAGATACTGCAACGCCTGGAGAGAAAAGATATAGATTTAACGGGACGCCCAAGGAGACGATCTACAGAAGAAGTTCTGGATGAAATACAAAAACATCTTTTTAACTGAATCGGAATTAGGGAATATGATACCTATGAATGAGGATTTCCCACTGTTTTCCAGACACTTCGGGTTTCAATCCCACTCCCTCGTGAATTTCGTCGGAGGAGGGGGAAAGACGACTTTAATCCATAAACTGATGAATGAATTCATAGGACAGGGTCATGTTCTCTGCACTACCACAACCAGAATACATCCCCCGGATTCCAGTGAAGAACTTGTAGTTATTTCCAGCGACAACCTGGTGTTGTCAAAGATGCTTATCGGGCAAGTGGCTCTCAAAAGCACTCAACGCAATTATAAAATTGTCGTTACACAGCACTTCATGGAGCCTGATCTATTAAAAGGGGTTCCTGCGAATTTCCTCGAATCGATAGAACGGGACCGATTTATTATTTTTCTGAATGAAGCAGACGGATCCGCGAGATTTTCCATAAAACTACCCAGAGAGGGAGAGCCGGTTCTTATGGAACAAGCAGAGTATCTCGTTCCCGTCATTGGCATCGATTGCCTTCGTAAGCCCGCGGAACCGGATACACTGTTCCGATGCGAATCGCTGTCAGAACAATTCTCGATTCAGAAAGGAGAAATTATTACACCGGAGTTGGCCTCGCGCGTTCTCATGCATCCCAAGGGCGTCTGTAAAGACTGGGGAAAAGGGATGGTCATCATCCCCTTTATTAATAAGGTAGATACCCCTCAACTGGATCCGGATGCCCGATTGCTTGCTTCGCATATCCTGAACAGCGGAAATTTCCCGGTAAGCCATGTCATCTATGGAAGTGTCCAACAGGGAAGAATCAACTCCATTTCCGATAAATCCCAGGATTGATGAAGGTTTTGGATTTATAGAACCTGGAATCTTCAATTTTATGATGAAAACCGTCACCTATCTGACAAGCAGGGAAAATCCTCTTCTGAAAAAAATCCGGCTTCTGATATCAGGCTCAAAAAGAGCATCGGATGAACTGGTAGTTGCAGAAGGTACCCGCGTCCTGCACGAGGTAAACAGATCCGGACGCGAAATTGAAGCAGTTGTTTTTTCCGAAAGCTTCGGTCGTGACACTCACGAGCGGGATCTTCTTGAGGATTGGCACAACCGTGGAATCCGACTTTATTGCGTTAATCGGAAACTTTTTGTATCCCTGTCCTGTCTTCAGACACCGCAGGGAGCCATAGCCCTTGTCAAGGTTCCCGAAGTTCATTTTCCGCCGGAGACCAATCAGGAGGATGCACTTATTCTTTATATCTGCGGGATCCAGGATCCCGGCAATATGGGTGCGTTAATCAGAACTGCGGCAGCTTCAGGCGTAACTCTTGTGTGTACGGCTAAAGGAAGCGTTTCCGCAAGGAATCCCAAATCGATTCGATCCAGTGCCGGCGTCTTTTTTCATCATACACCTGCGGAACAGGTTGATGCCGATATTTTTTTACAATATTGCCTGGATAATTCGATTCAGCCGTACCGGACCGACACAATGCGTGGAGTACCGTACACCGAAACAAATTTGAATTCTCCGTGTGCAATTCTTCTCGGTAATGAGGGCAGCGGCATGACTGAAGAGAAATTTTCAGGGCTGCCCGCCATTCATATTCCGATGGTGAATGGAATTGAATCTTTAAACGTAGCACTTGCCGGAGCAGTCATCCTGTTTGAAGCTTGCAGACAGCGTTGCAGGCAATAAATAGACGGTTTATATTTAAATACAGCTATGACCCATTCCCTGTTTTCCGATTCTGGAAACAATGTTGCAAACACAAGGGCACCGCTTGCGGAGAGGCTGCGACCGCAGTCCTTGGATAATATTGTCGGCCAGGAGCATCTCATTGGACCGGGGAAAGTGCTGCGAATGATGGTGGATCAGGATCGGTTGTCTTCCATTATTCTGTGGGGGCCACCCGGTACAGGAAAAACCACACTGGCAAGAATTTTAGCAAAACAAACCCGTTCACCTTTTGTTGCCTACAGTGCCGTTTTATCAGGCATTAAAGAAATCAAGAACGTCATGGCGGAAGCCGAATCCCTTTTTCGCGTTTCACAGGGAAGGACCGTGGTATTTGTGGATGAAATTCATCGATTCAACAAAGCCCAGCAGGACGCTTTCCTGCCCTATGTGGAATCCGGAGTCATTGTTCTTATTGGAGCAACAACTGAAAATCCCTCTTTTGAAGTCATAAGCCCGTTACTTTCCAGGTGCAAGGTATACGTACTGAATCCACTCAAGCCCGAAGAGATAGAGACGATCCTGAAACGCTCCCTCTCCGATCAGAAACGCGGGCTTGGAGGAATTCCCGTTTCGGTTCCAGAGGACATCCTGCGCAATACGGCGCTGTATGCAAATGGGGATGCACGTATTGCGCTCAATACCCTGGAACTAGCGGTATCCATGAAGATGCGTCGATCGTCAGAGACATCCAATGTTCTTACCTTTGAAGACCTCGAATCCGCATTGCAGAAAAAGATCCTGCAATACGACAAATCCGGCGAAGAGCATTACAACCTGATCTCAGCGCTGCATAAGTCGATGCGCAACAGTGATCCCGATGCTGCCCTTTATTGGCTCGGCCGCATGTTGGAATCGGGTGAAGATCCTATCTATATCGCGCGTCGAATGGTGCGCTTTGCGTCCGAGGATATCGGGCTGGCGGATGTCCGGGCCTTGAACGTTGCTTTGAATGCCGTAGAAGCCGTACGACTGGTCGGATTGCCTGAATGCAAACTTGCTCTCTGTCAGTCGGCCGTATACCTGTCCGTTGCGCCGAAATCCAACGCCCTGTATACAGCGTACGGTGAAGTCGTGTCGGATGTGCAGAATACGTTCAACGAACCGCCGCCTCTGCATCTACGCAATGCTCCAACAGCACTTATGAAAGACCTCGGCTACGGTAAAGAGTATCAATATGCGCATAATCTTAAGGAAAAGGTCGCAGATATGAAATGTTTGCCCGACTCCCTTCTGGGACGCCGGTATTATCAACCTTCCGATCAGGGAATGGAACGAAAGATCCGTGAAGTCCTTCTTGAATTAAGTAAACGTAAACAGCGCGGTTCGAAGGAATAATCGATTTCCATTTCAGGTTCACGCTTCCCCGTTCATCGTTGAGTGGGAAGTTATTGTTAGAAATGCGGGTTAAGACCATAAATAGTACGCGAGGATTATTCCGGCGAGGACAATGCGGTAGAGAACAAAAGGTGTGAAGCTTTTTCTCCTGACATAGATGAGAAAATAACGGATACAAAGAAATCCGGCTGCCGCTGCAAAGACGACGCCCGTTAAGAAGATGGACCATTGTTCATCCACAATACCCTCCACCGGATTGAGGATGGATCTGATCAGCTGGAAACCTTCCAGTACAGCTGCTCCCACAATTACGGGTGTTGACAGAAGGAAAGAGAATCTTGCTGCGCTTGTGCGATCGCAGTTTCTCATCATCGCAGCGGTCATTGTGATGCCGCTTCTGGATACACCCGGAATTAACGCAATCGCCTGGCTGATACCGATCCAAATAGAATCCGCCCATGTTAAAGAATCAATATTGCGATTCTTCGCACTTATCCTGTCCGCGAAATAGAGCAATACAGCGAACAGAACCAACGGAAATACAGTCACCAGAGGGGACCTCAGCTTGTTTTCAACTATGTCTTCAAGGGTAAGTCCAACAATTACGGCCGGGATTGTTGCGACTACGAGGAACCAGGCAAGCCTCCGGTGGGGATTACCCAGCGGGCTGCCTTCTTTCAATCCGACGATTGTCTCCCTGGCCAGATGGATCCAGTCTTTCCTGAAAAATACCAGCACCGATATGGCAGTCCCCACATGAAGTGCCACATCGAATGCCAGGCTATTTGACTCCCATCCGATCAGCCATGGGACAATGATCAGATGTGCCGAACTGCTTATGGGCAAAAATTCCGTAAGACCCTGTACAATGCCTAAAATTGCGGCCGAAATTAATTTCACCAGATCTCCCGTAAACCGTTGCATGGATCGCAACGTCCCGCAATGATATCAGTATTGATTGAAAATTGAAGATTCAAAATTGTGAACCAGCCGGAATGGCCATAACTCGCAACTCCCTGCCCCGGGATTTCGGCATGTGCCGGTTGTAGTTCCAATTTTATATAAAGAATAGGCTAAAAAATACTGAATCGTGTGGAAATCCGGCTGATCCGGTATTATCCTTTCAGATTCAATATAGTTACTGGCATACAATCGAAGCACGAGGAGAATTCATGTCTAAGATAAAGAAAATTCTAAAACTTGGATTACCCAAAGGCAGCCTTCAGGAATCGACACTGGAACTATTTCGTAAGGCGGGCATCCGTGTTTTTTCAAGCGACCGGTCATATTTCCCTTACTGTGACGATGAAGAAATAGAAGTCATGCTGATCCGGTCTCAGGAAATGGCCAAGTACGTCCAGGATGGATTGTTCGATGCCGGCATAACCGGACAGGATTGGATTCTTGAAACAAATGCGAAAGTAAAACAGGTTTGTGAACTCATATACGCCAAGTCAGGGTTCAAGCCTGTTCGTTGGGTCCTTGCCGTTCCTGAAAGCTCAAAAGTACGCTCGATAAAAGATCTTCAGAATAAAACCGTCGCAACCGAACTCGTCCATTGCGTCAGAAAATACTTTTCCAAGAATAAAGTGAACGCCAATATTGAATATTCATGGGGCGCAACGGAAGCAAAAGCCGGAATTCTGGTTGATGCCATCGTCGAACTGACCGAAACCGGCAGGTCCCTGAAAGCCAATCAACTTCGCATTATCGAAGATGTACTGTCATCGACAACCCGCTTCATTGCCAACAGGAAATCCTGGCAGGATCCTTGGAAGCGGCAAAAAATGGAGAATATCGCTATTCTGCTCAAGGGAGCTCTTGCCGCTGAAGGAATGGTAGGTCTGAAAATGAATCTTAAAGAAACAGCCCTGGATAAAGTGATGGCAATTCTTCCCTCCCTGAAACGCCCCACTGTCAGCCCCCTTACAATTTCCGGATGGATTGCGCTTGAGGTAGTTGTAGAAGAAAAAGTAGTTAAAAAAATGATACCTGAGCTTAAGCGAGCCGGTGCCGAAGGATTAATCGAATACCCGTTAAATAAGCTGATTCCGTAAAGTATTTTGTTAATTAAATAGCTTATCTATTATTATCTAATTAATTTTTAATAAATAACTATTGCAATATAAATAATGCCGTGTTTCTCCACTTAGAATGGGTCTGCAGCGTTTCCTCCTACAACAACGTTCCATAACCTGATTTCCCAATTTTTTACTATTCCGTTACGAACATAGGGATCCTTGAGGATAAAATCTCTTATATGCTCCGTATCGTTCGTTCTGAATAGAAGCAGTGCCTGATCGGGTGGGTCCGCAAGAGCGCCCCCCAATAGCAATTCACCCCGCTTATGTGCTTCTTCCGCAAGTTGAAGGTGTTCATTTCGGAATTCAGCCCTCCGGGCGAGGTAGTCATCGGCAACATGATAGATCAACAAATAGTAGTTCATACTTTCCTCCTTCTGATGGCTAGCCCTTATTTCCCGATCCGTCAGTTTTTACATTTGTTTCCGTTGAATTTGTATCACGCCTACGATAATTTATGATTTCTGCAAACTGAAACCAAATTTTGCCTGGAGTATAGATATTTACCGCGAAAATATTCTGATTCTGGATTTTGGTTCCCAATACACCCAACTGATCGGACGTCGGATTCGAGAGATGTCCGTGTATTGTGAGATTGTTCCCTATTACGAGGCCCTTGAAAAGATCAAGGAATATAATCCAGCCGGCATCATTCTATCGGGCGGACCTGATTCGGTATTTCGCAAGGGCAGCCCTTCCCTGCCATCGGAATTCTTTGACATTGATATTCCTGTTCTTGGAATCTGTTACGGCTTTCAGCTGCTTGCTCAGAGCCTGGGAGGAAAAACCGTTGCCGGTGGAGATCGACGTGAATTCGGTAAAGCCGTGGCGGACCGTATTGACGGTGGTGTGCTTTTTAAGGAACTCCCCGAGCAGTTTCAGGTTTGGATGAGTCATGGAGACCGCATTGAGCAGTTGCCGCCCGGATTCAAAATTCTTGCAAAATCCGGCAATATAATCGCTGCAGCTGCAGATGAAACGAAAAGAATCTGGGGACTGCAGTTCCATCCGGAAGTGATTCACACTCCTCATGGAAAACATATTCTGGAGAACTTTCTGTCCAGTGTCTGCAAATGCAAACAGGACTGGACTATGGCCGCTTTTATTAAAACAACAATAGCTTCCATCAAGGATCAGGTCGGCAATGAAAGTGCAATTTGTGGTCTCAGCGGAGGTGTTGATTCCACTGTTGCCGCTCTTCTGGTACAAAAAGCCATCGGAGACAGGCTTACGTGCGTTTTCGTCAATAACGGGTTGCTGCGCAAGAATGAATTCGAAACCGTTCTGTCGAATTTCCTGAAACAGCTGCATTTAAAGGTAATAGGCGTTGATGCCAGCCATCGCTTTCTGTCGCTTCTGAGAGGTATTGAAGATCCGGAAAAAAAGCGCAAAATCATTGGGGAAGAATTCATTCGCCTCTTCGAGGAACAGTCGCGTAAATTAGGAAATCCGCCCTATCTCGTCCAGGGCACCCTGTATCCGGACGTCATTGAATCCGTATCCGTTCGGGGACCTTCCGCTGTTATCAAGTCCCACCACAATGTAGGCGGATTGCCTGATAATATGAAATTAAAACTGATCGAGCCTCTGCGCGAATTGTTCAAGGACGAAGTTCGGAAAGTTGGAGAAAAACTGGGTATGGACGAAAGATTCGTTCACCGGCATCCATTCCCCGGTCCGGGGCTGGCGGTCCGCATACTCAGCTCAATTACTGAAGAACGCTTATCGATTTTGAGAGACGCGGATGCCATTGTCCAGGAAGAAATCGAAAAGGCAGGCCTGTTGCGGGAACTCTGGCAGGCATTTGCAGTATTGCTGCCCGTTCAGAGTGTTGGAGTCATGGGAGACGATCGCACGTATGAAAATGTCGCCGCTCTGCGCATTGTGACAAGCATGGACGGTATGACGGCGGACTGGGCAAAAATACCCTACGATGTTCTGGAGCGAATTTCAAACCGCATCGTTAATGAAGTGCGCGGAATCAACCGTGTCGTTTATGATATAACCTCAAAACCCCCCGGTACCATTGAATGGGAGTAAAAATTGTCGGATTCGCCCCTTTTTGTGCATTTACATAATCACTCTGATTACAGTCTGCTTGACGGCGCCTCCAAAATCGAGCAGATGGTGGAAACGGCCGTTTCCATGGGGATGCCGGCCCTGGCACTTACGGATCACGGAAACCTTTTCGGCGCCATCCAGTTTTATAATGCAGCCAGAAAACACAATATCAAACCGATCATAGGCTGTGAAGTCTACGTTGCCAAAGAGGATTGCCGAAAAAAAACCGGAGGTGGTGACCAGTCCAATCACCTGGTTCTTCTGGCGAAAAATCTTAGGGGGTATCAAAATCTGGCCAAGCTGGTTTCGTTCGGATTCCTAGAAGGATTTTATTACAAACCACGGATCGACAAATCCCTCCTGTCGCAGCACGGCGAAGGGCTGATAGCGCTGTCTGCCTGCCTAAAAGGAGCGGTTCCACAGAAACTGCATACGGAACAGTTTGATGCCGCTATGGAAGAAGCGTCTGCATTGCGGGATATTTTCGGCCCGGGAAATTTCTATCTGGAACTGCAGGATCATAATCTTGAAGCACAGAAGCAGGTAAATCCCGAAATCATAAGGATCTCGAAGAAAACAGGCATTCCGCTGGTGTGCACAAACGATACCCATTACATCCTTCCCGAGGACAGTGTCGCACACGATATCCTTCTCTGTATCGGTACGGGCAAAACCGTAAACCAGCAGGATCGGATGAAGTACGAATCCGATCAGTTTTATTTCAAATCACCCCAAGAAATGCATGAGCTTTGGAGGGATATCCCGGAAGCCTTGTTGAATACTGTCCGAATTGCCGAACAATGCAGCCTCGAGATACCGAAAGACCAGCCCCTTCCCCCATTTGAAGTTCCGCCCGGCTATGATGCCGACAGCTACTTTGAGAAAGTAACACGCGATGGCTTTCTAGACAGACGCAGGTATCTCGAAATTCAGTCCAATGCGGGGAAGTTAAAACATCCCCTACCTTCCTATGAAGAACGACTGGATTTCGAAATTAAAATGATAAAGCGGATGCAGTTTTCAAGCTACTTTCTCATTGTCTGGGACCTGATGAAATACGCCCGCGATCACAATATTCCCGTTGGTCCCGGCCGCGGTTCCGTTGTTGGAAGCCTGGTCGCCTACAGCCTGGCGATTACGGATATTGATCCACTGCAATACGAACTGTTCTTCGAGCGTTTTTTAAATCCTGAAAGGATTGCCCCTCCCGACATCGACATGGACTTCTGCATGAATAAACGTTCCGAGATGATAGATTACGTTGCACAGAAATACGGAAGGGACAATGTATGCCAGATCATCACCTTCGGCACGATGGCGGCAAAAGGCGTGATTCGGGATGTCGGCAGGAGCCTGGATATTCCCTATTCGGAAGTGGATCGTATTGCAAAACTAATTCCGAACGAGTTGAATGCAACAATCGACAGAGCGCTGGTACAGGAACCCCGGCTGGTGGATGAAATGAAGAATCCTCAGATTGAAAACCT
>Ga0209536_100001932_pt1 | contig 33915 bp, 22 predicted proteins | sample DeeMarSeWOR28_12_FD_187461 | JGI IMG/M metagenome (GOLD analysis project Ga0209536, IMG submission 187461) | Marine sediment microbial communities from White Oak River estuary, North Carolina - WOR-2-8_12 (SPAdes) (version 2) | ecosystem: Environmental > Aquatic > Marine > Intertidal zone >...
TCGGTGCCGAAGTTATAAATCTCGATCCAGTCGTCATACTGGCCCTGCGGATCCTGGATAGAACTGTTATTGGAAGCCATAAACTCGTTGATGACAAGAGAAATTTCTGCTGCGTTCACAGAGCTTGTCAGAGATGCAATTGTCGCAAGTCCGAAGAATAAATTTCTCATATATTTGTGCATAATACCTTTCCTCACTCACTGATGTTCGGGCCATTCGGATTGAGCTCTCATTATAGCCTTATCCGGGATTTCCCGTATACACTTGAAGCTACTATATTTAAGACGTCCAGAACGCGAATTCGTTTCAATAATTCTTGCGAGAAAGTTCGGAAAATCTCACCAAATTCACATAAGTATAAGGAAAAGCCGAACCGATGCTTTTCAATCACATGAAGCGTCAAATGGATTCCCGCATTCGAGCCAGTTATTCATTAAAATTGCAATATCCAGGAAATTAACATAGCAATCATTGTTCAGGTCGCCCTTAAGCTGTTTATTACACTGAAATATAGTGAATATTTCATCACTGGTATCGTTTACAGCAACATTTACCGGATCGCTGATGCGAATGAGGCACTGATTCGAATCGGCGATAGGGAGCGGATTCCAGGTATACGAGCCGGTATTGACCAAAGTATCGACTGCGTGCCAGTTTATACCATTGTCGCTGGAATACTCGATTGTCACTGTATCTAATTCTGCCGGTTCCTGCGTTTTCCAGGTTATATTGTGTGAGCTTGCTGTTATCAGGCTCTCGCCTCCGTTGGGCGATAAGACAATAGGCCGGGGATTGACGGTATAACTCCAGAACTCGACGGGCTGATATATACCCGGAATACTCAGGTCTATTGTGTGGCGTTCCATCCATATTAGAGTAACATTGAGACCATCGACTTCGACTAAAACGTAGCCGAAGTTTTCGGCATGGTATAGTTGCTCGACGGTATAGTAACTGTTGTTGCCGGAGTATGGCGGCGACCAGGAATATGGATACGCACCGCCGGTTGCGATGATGTACTGATGGATATCGTTGTCCGGATTGCCGTCACCATCGTCAATGCGTGCGTGGTCGTAGAAATGGTCGTGACCTGCAAAGTATGTTCGGCCGCCAGCGTTCCTTATGCTTGCCCAGAACGCATCTCGCTCAGTTGGGCGATTGTCGAGACAGTCGGTGTGAAGAGCCCTGAAGGCGGGTTCGTGACCGGCGATGAAAATATGCGGTTTGGTATTAGCAGCTAATTGAGCATCGAGCCATTGCTGGTTGACCATGTGGATTGTTTCATGATTGATACCGGCGTATTGATCGAGTGAAATAATGAAGGCATTTTTATGCGTCACAGAATACGTCATGTATTTTTCTGATGCCGGTCCGTTATCAGGCAGCATTTGCTCGGGGTAAAGATCGTTTCCGAAAACATTGAGCCACCGCGTTGTGTGGTTGTCGTCGGGATCGATATTGGGCCAAATGCTACGGTTCCAAGTATCCATAAGCTCATGATTACCGCGAGAGACGTATACGCCGATTCCTGCATCATAAACCGGCTGCATCTTATCGACCCAGGTCCAGAGTTCGCCTTCGAATCCCGCCGGTCCGGTGTATGCGTAGCTGGATGTATAGCCGGCGACCAGGTCACCGGGAAACAGTACGAAATCGACACCCTTATCCAGTATCTCGTTTACAAGCTCGCCCAGCATAATCGGCTGGATACCATTGAACGAACCCCGAGAGTCGCAGGTAACGACAAACTTCCATGGTTTCTGTGCGAGGCCCGATACCGGGAGGATTACCAAAAGGAGGGCAGCAAGAACTAACATTGCTTGTTTTTCTTTTCTGATTCTTGTCACCTCCTAAAAGTGTGGTTTTTTTTCGGAGCGAAATGCCCTTATCTGATCAATGTTATTCGACCTTGTCTTGTTGTTTTGTCAGCCAGTCGGCCTGTCGGTTATAGTTATCCAATATGGCTACTAAGTCATTGACATTAATCACCCCGTTGGGATTTATATCTCCATCAGGTGTATTGTTTTGCAAATTATCGAGCATAATAAGAAAATCCGCCTGGTTTACGATGCCGTCTGAATTTATGTCATACCTGAGTATATTGTCTGTCTCCTGACTTTTTTGTACGTTCCATGCGATGCCGTATCGCTGGTTAATAGCCTGTTCCTTGGGATTTTCGATGTTATTGAATGAGACGATGATTCTGTAGTTCGTATAGCTGGCGTCCGCAGTGATATGAATGTGCTCGACGTTGTCAATGTTGCTGTCGCTATGGTCGATATAATAGTCTTTGTTAGGATTGTCCTGTTCAACTGCCCGAAGTTCGAGTCGAAGGTTGCAATTTTTTTCCGGGACCGGTTCAAAAGGGTATTCGGTGTTATAGTGCCTGTTCCATGCAATCGTAGCGGTGATGACTTTGTCGGCAGGCTCGTCGATGTGAATTTCGTAGATGTTCTGTGGCATTTGGATTTTATCCAGCATATTCAGGTCCCAGCCGATTGTCGGGACGTCACCGGGCTTGGATAAGCCTGCTATCAGATGCTCGTAAGCGCCGACTGCGTTTAGCATTCCGGCTCCCTGCACATAATCCAGCGGTGAGACCTTATCGTCATCGGCCTGGAGCTGGCCTTTGTGCCAGTATGGAAGCTTGGTTGCGGAATTCATCAGGATTGCCTTGATGACACTGTTTCCGCCGTTTGGCGAAATAGCAGGATTCAGATCAGGATTCTCCCTGGCCTTTTGAACGAGAAGGCCGACTACTCCAGCTACAACCGGTGTCGAAAAACTCGATCCGTTTCCGGTTGGTTCGTAGCTGTTGGGGTTGTTCAGCGCTGCAACGAGACAATTGCCGGGAGCGACGATGTCAGGCTTGCAGCGCCCGTCGCCGGTCGGTCCGGTGCTGGAATGCTCGGGATAAACCAGGGCAAAATTTGCTAAATTAGTAGCAAGGTCTTCTGTGTTAACCGAATCGACTACACCAACACCGATGACATTGGATCCGGCGCCTGGGTAGAAGACGGGGGAGTGTGCATCAGTACCGTTACCTATACTGGCCACGACGATAATGCCGTAGGACTCTGCCAGTGACTCGATACCCCTTGTCCATGGATGCTCGAACGGGGAACCGAAGCTGGCGGTTATTATATCCGCATCGGGTGGAACTTGTGTAAATACATTGCTGAGAACAAAGTGCCAGAATTCGAAAAAATCGACCTGTGCTCGCGGCGTTGCACCCTCATAATAAAACTGTCCTATCTCGGGATGAAACGCGTCGGGATCTTCGCCGAACAGTATCGAACAGATCGCAGTAGAATGTGGGGAGATTCCTGCCGGAAGCTTTCCCTGGTCTTTGAAGCCGAACAGGCTCATTTCGAAGCAGTTGTGGCTGATGTCGGGGCGGTAATCGTTTTGCGGTTCGTCGTCGATATACGTATAACTTCTGGATATAACTGCGAATTTGACGCCGGCGCCGGTCAGGTTTGGATCCATCTCTCGTAATGCATAGACACCGATGTGTTCTAATCCCTTTGGCTGGAAGAAGTTGTTCTCTTGTGAACCATCTGCCCCTGCAGCAATATCGGGAGAGCTTAACAATGCTGCCAGAATGGCTATCAGGCTTAATATCGTTTTTTTTGTAAATTGTGTCACTTTACAACTCCAGAGGAGGCCTGAAAAAAGGGTGGAACAAAGTTGCCCTTCCGGTCGCCAACCTCCATAACAAATACTGTCTTTTCATTCAACCCTGCCACTATGATACTATAAAACGCATAAATTTTCAAGTAAATAATTGCGTAGGTCCGTATAATTTGGTGATTTTCAAAGCTGGAAAATGCGGTTTTTGAAAACTTATTGAGAAATCTTGCCTTTATCGGCCGCGGGTGTTATACTCAGGGCAAAATTTATGATTCGTTTGACTAAAGGCTTACTGTACGTATGAAAATAATATTGGATTCGAATCAAATTGAACAGATTCTTGGGGATTTAACGAGTAGTATTATTACCGATACACCGCCCGATCTGGATATTGCCGTAATTGGTATTCGCAGCAGGGGGGAGATTCTTGCCGAAAGACTATCGGAGCGATTATCAAAAGAGCTTGGCAAGGATATTCCATGTGGGACTCTTGATATAACGCTTTACCGTGACGATTTGAATTCGCCGAGCGGTAATACTCAGCCACATGTTCGCACAACTGAAATCGGTTTCGATATTGATGATAAGATTATCATTCTGGTTGATGATGTTCTTTATACCGGCCGCTCGGCTCGTGCAGCGATGGCCGCCCTTATAGATTTAGGCCGACCGAGAGCGATTAAACTGGCGGTTCTTGTTGACAGAGTCGGCCGGGAGATGCCGATACACGCCGATTATGCAGGCTACAAAAGTGATGCCGCTCCCGGCAAGCTCGTACAGGTCAATCTCGTCGAGTCGGATGGGAAAGACGAGGTTGTAATTGAATAAATTATTTCGAATGTCGCATTTCAAGTAAAGAAATGCAAGCTACGAAATCAGACAAGGATGGCACTGAAACGGAAAAGTAAACAATTCAAGTGGCATCACAAGCACTTACTCGGATTGCGAGAACTCAGCGCAGAGGAGATTACGTATATCCTCGATACGGCCAAAGGTTTCGAACAGATTAGCACCCGGTCGGTCAAAAAGGCCCCTCCCTTACGCGGCAAAGTTGTGGTAAATTTGTTTTTCGAAGACAGCACGCGCACGCGGAACAGCTTCTCGCTGGCTGCTAACCGACTAAGCGCCGATATCATCGAATTCACCAAGAAGGACAGTTCGGTAAGTAAGGGCGAAACGCTGCTCGATACGGCCCGAAATCTTGAAGCCATGGGTATCGACATTGTCGTAATCAGGCACGGCGCAGGCGGAGCACCAAGATTTCTCAGCAGGAATATCAACGCCTGTGTTGTAAATGCAGGCGACGGATTCTGCGAACATCCGACACAGGGACTTTTGGATACTTATACGATTAGGAAAATCAAGGGAACTCTCGAAGGTTTGAAAATTGCGATTGTCGGCGATGTAGCACACTCTCGCGTGGCCCGCAGCGATATGTGGGCAATGACAAAACTCGGCGCTGAGGTGACATTTGTCGGCCCTCCGACGCTGATGCCGACTGAAGTGAGCAGGCTGCCGGTCAAGGTAAGCTATAGTCTCGATGAAGTTATCGAAAAGGTTGACGTGATAAATATGCTTCGTATTCAGTTTGAACGACTGGGCGGAAATCCGTTTCCTTCGATACGTGAGTATTCGCATTATTTCGGGCTGACTGTCGAGCGTATGAAGAAAGCCAAATCCGATATTCTCGTTATGCACCCCGGGCCGATTAACAGAGGGCTGGAGATGGAAAGTGAGGTAGCCGACGGCCGAAACAGCGTAATCCTGGAGCAGGTTACAAATGGTCTGGCTGTAAGAATGGCTGTGCTGTTCCTGGTCAACCAGGCAGCGGCACAAACCAAGTGATTATTGATAATTGATTATTTAGCAATGATTTATGGGCTCTGAACTTTTAATAAAGAACGGGCGTGTTATTGATCCTGCTAACGGCATCGATAAAAAATGTGATGTCCTTATCGCTGACGGGAAAATCGCTGAGGTGGGCAGCATAATAAAAACCGTCCAGAATGTAATCGATGCCGAGGGTAAGCTGGTGACGCCGGGTTTGATCGATATTCATGTTCACTTTCGCGAGCCCGGGGATGAAGAAGAAGAGACTATAGCGAGCGGCTCTATGGCTGCGGTGGCGGCGGGATTTACGTCAGTCGTTTGTATGCCGAATACGAATCCCGTGATAGAGAACGAGACCGATATCGAATACATTCACCGAAAAGCAAGACAAGCCAGAAAAACCCACGTTTATACAATGGGGGCGATTACTAAAGGCCTGCAGGGCGTCGAGCTTGCTGAAATGGGATTTATGGCTGAGGCCGGTGCCGTTGGTTTTACCGATGACGGCAGGGGAGTGCAGGATCCGGCTGTTATGCAGCGGGCTTTGAAATATGCTGCCATGTTCGATGTGTTTATAGCGCAACATTGTCAGGATGATGCTATTGCAGGCAAGGGTGTTATGAACTCGGGGTACTACTCGACAATCCTTGGCCTGCCGGGGATTGATCCGCTGGCTGAGCAGGCGATGCTTTGGCGTGATATTCAGCTTATCAAGAAAACCAACGTCCGTTACCACGCCCAGCACATATCGACTGCCGGATCGGTTGAGTTGATAAGACAGGCGAAGAAAGACTCTCTGCCTATTACCTGTGAAGTGACACCGCATCATCTGCTTTTAACCGAGGAATGCTGCGCTGAATATGACACGAACTACAAAGTGAATCCACCACTGCGGAGTAAGAAGGACGTTGAGGCTTTGAAGGAGGCGGTTGCTGACGGACTGGTGGATGCTTTGGCTACGGATCACGCTCCACATTTGCAGAGCGAGAAGGAACTGGAATTTTTAACAGCTCCCTTTGGCATAGCGTCTCTGGAATGCGCGCTGGGCCTTTATGTCAAGGCTCTCGTTGAGCCGGGCATCCTGGATTGGCCCGGCTTGATTCGAATAATGGCAGAAAAACCCGCGAAAATAATCGGTGTTGACAAGGGCACACTCGGCAGAGGCAAACAGGCTGACGTAACTGTTATTGATCCTAACGTCGAATACGAGATTGACGCCAGCACATTCCACTCCAAGAGCCGGAACTGCCCCTATCACGGCTGGAGGGTAAAAGGTAAAGTCGAAAAAACCATCGTCGGCGGCGAAATAAGATTCGAAGCATTGCGTATAAATGAATAAAAGTATGAATCTATTGATAGGCGTATACGCATAGTATATAGTTTTCCTATAAATTTTCGGCTTTAAGAGGTTTAATCGAGATATTAAGGACTAATCCAACCATATAGTGTTAGCATAAATACGCAAACCGATAGCGATAGAGAAGAATCATGGGCATTGCTTACGTTCAGGGCCAGGTAAAAGGACCTTCCAAAAAACAGAAGACTGTTAAATTTCTTATAGACAGCGGAGTAACTTATTCACTCCTTCCCAAAAAAATCTGGAAAGAAATCGGCTTAAAACCGAAACGTAAGATGTCTTTCACATTAGCTGACGGGTCAACAGTGGACAGAGCGGTATCAGAGACGTATATCGTTCTTCCGCAGGGCCAGGCTCATACACCGGTGGTTTTGGGCGAAGAAAACGATCAGGCACTATTAGGAATAGTAACTTTAGAAATTCTTGGATTGGTTTTTAATCCATTCGACCGAACTCTCAATCCAATGCGCATGTTGCTATGTTGACAATTATATGTTCATTATTGACGGTCATAATCTGTTGCATACTATTTTCAAAGTAGAGGGAGATTCCGAAACGATCAGCGATCTTGGTTTATGCAGGATTTTGGACAGGTACTTTTTGCTGACGTCAGATAAGGGCGAGATTATTTTTGACGGAACGGGGCCGCCTGATAAGAGCGGATTTGATAAGATAAGCAACCTGGAGGTCTCTTTTGCTGGATTGGGAACCGATACGGACACGGTAATCGAGGATAAGATAAGTGCGAGCACGGCACCAAAAGGTTTGACTATCGTCAGCAGTGACAGGAGGTTAAGAGCGGCTGCACGTACCAGGAAAGCGACTTCGATAAAATCGGACGTTTTCTGGAACGATGTCCAGAAGCAATTAAACCGGAAAAGGCCGATAAAGGAGCCTACAGAGAAGCGGCGGGGCTTAAACGAGGGCGAAACCGAACAATGGCTTGAATTTTTTGGTTTTGAGCAATAGGTTTTTGGCCGATACATATCAGACTAATGATAATGTATTGTGAACTCTTTTAAGGATGCGAAATTATGAACTGTCCTGCTTGCGGAAATGTATTAGAGGAAATGACTGTTGGAGAGGTTGTGGTAGACGTTTGCCAGCGAGGCTGTGGCGGCATCTGGTTTGATAATTTTGAGCTTCAGAAATTCGATGAGCCGCATGAATCTGCCGGTGAACAGTTATTGGATATCGAACGGGACCAGAGCATCATAGTCGACCGCGCTAAGAGATTTAATTGCCCGAAATGTGACGATGTCGTCATGATGAGACACTTCTTCAGTGTCAAGAATGAAGTCGAGGTCGATGAATGTCCGGGCTGTGGCGGCTTCTGGCTGGATGCTGGTGAACTGGGTAAAATTCGCAGCCTGTTCGATTCGGAAGAGGAAAGACGCCGGGCGGCCCATGAGTATTTCACGGAAGTTTTTGGCGGTCATTTAGCCGCAATAGAAGCTGAAGACCAGGCCAAACTTAACAAAGTACGGAAAATAGCAAATATGTTCCGCTTTGTTTGCCCGAGCTATTACATACCGGGAAATCAGGACTGGGGAGCTTTTTAGTTTCCAGCCGGGTATTCATGTAAAAGAACGCCGGTTCTGATTTTCATTGAATTACCATACTGAATACGGATGAAGACGCCGGGGCGCAAAGAGTATTTTGTACCCCGGCTCTCTCATATGTATGTTTTCCATCCTCATTTTTTATAGAACATTTCTCCTTCATTTTAACGATTCTCAATTCTGAAAATTTTATATTGCTTAATCCAATGAAAGATTGTATAAGTGTGATTCCGAGTGCTACGAGCACCGCATAGTGCTGATGTTGTTAGTTCTTTTTGCCCGTATACATCAGGTTACATCGAGGTCCGGAGAGTGATTTGCGGATCGGAAGGTAAAGGGCATTTTAATATAAGTGATTGTTAATTGGTACTTTAAGAAAAGTGGAGAAGATATGAAGCGCAAAATGGTTACTATAGACGGTAATGCAGCGGCAGCATACGTGGCGCACGCTACTAATGAAGTGATTGCAATATATCCTATTACTCCAAGCTCACCGATGGGAGAGATTGCCGATGCAAGGACGGCCAAAGGCCAGGCCAATATATGGGGTACGATACCTTCGGTAACGGAGATGCAGTCCGAAGCGGGCGCAGCCGGGGCTGTACATGGTGCACTTGCTACCGGGGCTTTGACAACAACGTTTACAGCGTCGCAGGGTCTTTTGCTGATGATTCCCAACATGTACAAAATTGCAGGTGAGCTTCTGCCGACCGTCTTTCACATATCCGCTCGCTCGTTGGCCTGCCAGGCGCTTTCAATATTCGGCGATCATTCCGATGTGATGACTTGCCGCGAGACGGGCTTTGCAATGCTTGCATCGTGTAATGTTCAGGAAGTTATGGATATGGCGCTGATTGCACAGCAGGCGACATTGGCTTCGAGCGTGCCTTTCCTGCACTTCTTCGATGGTTTCAGGACCAGCCATGAATTACAGAAGGTCGAAGAACTGACGCTGGATGATATGCGTGCGATGATCGATGAGAAACTCGTTTCCCGGCATAAATTAAGAGGTCTTTCGCCTGACAGACCGATGATAAGCGGCACAGCACAAAATCCCGATGTCTATTTCCAGGGCAGGGAAACAGTTAACAAATACTATCTGGCCACTCCAAAGATTGTCCAGGAAACAATGGACAAATTCGCTAAGATCACCGGAAGGCAGTACCATTTATTCGATTATGTCGGGGCCAAAGATGCTGAGAAAGTCATCGTCCTGATGGGCTCGGCAGCGGATACGACCCATGAAACCGTTGAGCACTTAGTTGCGGAAGGTGAAAAAGTCGGCCTGTTAAAAGTGCGGTTGTTCCAGCCGTTCAGCACGAAGGATTTCATCGCCGCTCTGCCGGAAACAACGACGAAGATCGCCGTGATGGATCGCACAAAAGAGCCCGGTTCCATTGGTGAGCCTTTGTATCTGAATATTCGAACAGCAGTCGGAGAGGCCATGGGCAAAGGCGAGGCTCCCTTCAAGGGTTATCCGGTTATTGTAGGCGGCCGGTATGGACTTGGCTCGAAGGACTTTACGCCGGGAATGGTTAAGGCCGTGTTCGATAATCTCGATCAGGAAAAACCCAAATACGAATTCACCCTTGGTATCATCGAAGACGTAACCGATACGAGCCTGGAAGTGGATGAGTCTTTTGCAGTTTCCGATGAAGGATATTTCTCGGGTATGTTCTATGGCCTGGGCTCGGATGGGACCGTCGGTGCGAACCATAACTCGATCAAAATCATCGGCGAACAAACGGACAATTACGCCCAGGCGTATTTCGTGTATGACTCGAAGAAAGCCGGCGCTGTAACAGTGTCACATCTGCGGTTTGGAAATAAACCGATTCAAAGGCCTTACCTGATAAGTAAGGCCGATTTTATTGCATGTCACAACCCGGCGTTTCTCGAACAGTTCGACATGCTCACACCGGCGCGTGAGGGAGGGACGTTTTTGCTGACCAGCAGCCATGGCAAGGACGAAGTCTGGGATACGCTGCCACAGGAAGTCCAGAAGCAGATTATCGATAAGAAGCTGAAATTCTATGTAATCGATGCTATCGGGATTGCACAGGAACTCGGTCTCGGTGCCCGGATCAACGTGATTATGCAGACGGCGTTTTTCAAGATCAGCGATATTATTCCACTCGATACGGCAGTCGCATCGATTAAGGACGCGATTAAAAAGTCATATGGTAAAAAGGGTGAGAAAATCGTAAATATGAACAACGCAGCAGTTGATGCCGCGGTTGATAAGATATATGAAGTAAAAGTGCCCGGCAAGGTTACCAGTAAAATCAAGATGCGGCAGTTAGTGCCGGACGATGCTCCTGAATTTGTCAGGAACGTGACGGCTGAATTAATGGGATTCCACGGGGAGAAGCTTCCTGTGAGCAAGATGCCCGACGACGGCAAATTCCCGACCGGCACGACTAAATACGAGAAGCGCAACATAGCAGTGAATATCCCGGTTTGGGAGCCGGATATCTGCATACAGTGTGGGACGTGCTCGTTTGTATGTCCGCACGCTGCTATACGTATCAAGGCTTATGATCCGAAGTACGTTGAGGGTGCTCCGAAGACATTCAAAAGCGCCGATGCGAAGGGAAAGGACTTTGCTGACATGAAGTTCACCGTCCAGGTGGCTCCGGAGGATTGCACCGGCTGCGGAGCATGTGTGCAGACCTGCCCGGCCCAGGAGAAGGACAAAGATAAGAAACCCACGGGGCGTAAGGCGATTAACATGACTACGCAGGAACCGCTTAGGGACAGCGAGCGGGAAAACTACGCATACTTCCTTGCGATTCCGAATACCGATCCGAAGCTCTTCAAAGCGGCAAGCGTAAAGGGCAGTCAGTTGATTGAGCCGTTGTTCGAGTATTCCGGCGCCTGTGCCGGCTGTGGCGAGACACCATACGTTAAGCTGTTGAGCCAGTTGTTCGGTGACAGGGCATTCATCGGAAACGCGACCGGCTGCTCTTCGATTTACTGCGGTAATCTTCCGACAACGCCATTTTCGACACGTACTGATGGCAAAGGCCCGACCTGGAGCAACAGTCTGTTTGAGGATGCGGCTGAGTTCGCGATGGGAATGCGACTGACCGTCAGCAAATTCACCGAACGGGCACTGTGGCTCTTGGAGAAGGTCGCCGAGAGAGGCTGTGTCAAAAAGGATCTGGCTGCACAAATCCGCGAAGCGACGCTGGCCAACGATCCGGCACAGGAAGCTATAGAACAACAACGAGCCCGTGTGGAAGAGCTTAGAAAACAGCTTGATGCAAGCGAATGCGACGAGTGTGGATATCTGCAGGACTTAGCGGATTATCTCGTCCGTAAATCCGTCTGGGCGATGGGTGGAGACGGCTGGGCCTATGATATAGGATACGGTGGGCTCGATCACGCGCTGGCAAGCGGCAACGACCTGAACGTGCTGGTTCTTGATACGGAAGTTTATTCCAATACAGGCGGCCAGATGTCGAAATCGACGCCGAGAGCGGCAGTAGCGAAGTTCGCGGCGGCCGGAAAACCCATGCCCAAAAAAGACCTTGGACTTCTGGCTATGACCTACGGCAACATTTATGTCGCTAAAGTAGCAATGGGAGCCAATACCAACCAAACTGTTAAGGCATTCATCGAGGCCGAGGCGTATCCTGGACCATCGCTGATTATTGCATATTCCCACTGCATTGCCCACGGCATCAACATGACGATAGGTTATCAGGAACAGAAGAAAGCCGTCGCATGCGGGCACTGGCCGTTATACAGATTCGATCCGAGACTTGCAGAGGAGGGCAAGAATCCGCTGCAGCTTGATTCGAAAGCTCCGACGGTCGAATTCGAAGAATATGCTTACGGCGAGAATCGCTTTAGAACGCTGAAACAGTCAAAGCCGGAAGTGGCGGCAAAGTTAATTAAACTTGCAAGCAAAGATACAGCCAAACGATATGCTCTAATGGAGCAGCTTGCAAAGATGAATTGTGATTCGTGAATAGTGAATTGTGATTGGTGAATGGTCGACGATACGCGATTACCAATAACCAATAACCAGTAACAAAAGATTGGAGGCTTGGAGGAAAGAATATGTCCAAAATTAAAGATCAAAAATCAGAAATGAAAACGCCGCTTTTTAGGCGTTCTGAGCGAAGCGAAGAATCTAAATCGCAACGCGAGATCCTTCGGCCTTGCCTCAGGATGACACTAACGTGTCATTTTGCATTTTGCACTTTGATTTTTGCATTTCTATTTGCAGGTTGTGAGCAGCCACAAGAAGATGTAGACGTTTTGACTCTTGCTCAGCAAGCTGAAGTAATTTCGATTCCTTCTAATGAGGCAGAACAGGCGATCAAAGCAACTGGTGGATTGAATACGTGGAAGAAGACAACACAACTGCAGCTTGATTGCGTAGTTACTTTTTATCAGCCGGACGGCAGTTTCTACCTGACCGAGCAGCATTACGAAATTCATCCCTGGTTAAATTCCATTCTGATTTCAGCCGATGAGCCGCAAGAGACGCTTGTCTGGAAGTGGTCGGAGGGGAAATTTGACGTATTGAAAGGGACCGGTCAAATTGAAGCCCTTCCGAAGGCGGTGCCGAGTTGCTGTTTTGCCGAAGCGATATTGGATATTATAACGGCCCCCGTACGATTTCTGGACGGCTCGGTCGAGTTTTCCGAAAGTTCCGGTCCGGTCAGAATACAGGGCAGATGGTATTATCCAATTCAAAGGCAGGAAAAAATCTTTGCCGCTCGTATATCTGAGGCGGTTTTCTATCAGGAAAGAGACAGCTCATTAGTCAATATGATTCGGCTTTCCTGTACGGGCACGGGATCGGTTATCGACAGAACGGTGCAATATGTCCGAGGTTACGATTATAAAGAAGTTGAAAAGACAGGCCTTCTTGTTCCAACAAGGATAGAAATATTCGAAACCGATGCCCGGGACCGTACGCAGAAGCGACTGGTCAAAATAGACTGTCACTCGATTGAATCCATTAAGTAAAATAAAAAAGAAGGTCGGGTAAATTGCCCGACCTCCTTGATTTTAAAATTCCTCCGTTTTATTGCATGCTATTTTGCTGTGCTGCTTTTTGCTGCATTGCCATAAACGCCGACATTATTTCAGTTAAATGCTGTTTTGGTACAGCCAAATTCACTGTCATTTTACCGCCGTCCGCTTTTCCTGCTATTACGATGTTGCTCTTGGTTGGGGCATCCATCGGAGGTATTGGTATTGGTACCATAGATGTTGCCATGTTGATCAGCCGCAGAACATTTAATGTTACTATGAAATCGGCTTTGTCTGCCCCCGGTAAAAGGGCGAGTGCATTTTTCATTTCGGCGCCAATCTCTTTTGGAGTGTCTGCTTTTGCCTGGTCAATTAATTCGCGTATCGTTGCATCGACGTCGCCGCAGACGGCACAGGCAAAAAGCCCGTCAACCATGCCCCATCGGTAATCGAATCCTTCGCCGTACATGGATGTTACCATTTGTGCCTGTGGTGTAGTGGCGTCGGTGGCTTTCAGGCTTAACTTCGCGGAGCTTATTGAAACGCCCTTGTAGCTGTCAACGTCCTTTTTCATACTGAAGCTGGTTTCTATTCCCATGCTCTTATAGAAATCCATGATGCTGCTGGAGTTCATAATATCCAACGCTTTTTCGATTGTCTGATTGAACTTTTTCTCGTCCTTAACCGCTAAGATGTACTTTAATGCAAAAGGCGGTTTTTTCCCGGCATCGTTTGAAAGCGAATAAGCTAAGGGGCCTTCAAGACAGTCAGTGACGTCGGTTGCAAGGGTTATAAATTCGGCAATAGAATCTTCACTCATACTCTCGCCACCCATTACAGCGAACAATTCGATACCTTTAACATTAAGCATTTTCCAGAAGGATGTATTGATAGTGGCTCCGAAGTTTGCTAACGCTCCATCTTCAAGATATGTCAACAGTGTATTCTCTTTTTGCGATGAAGTATCCGCCGTCAACATCTTCGCCATGTCCGTACCGGGCACGGCTGAGACGGTTTTGGTAATGTTCAGGACATCTGGTTTCGGATTAATCGTTATGCTTAAGGATTTTGCTTCTTTCATCAGCGTTTCAAGAATGCTCGCGTACATATTCATAATATTCTGAATACCTGCGCTTGATGCACCCGGCTGATTGGCCCCGACATTCTTCATTAATGTTTTAATCTCTTCAATTTTTGCTGTGATTATCGGGCCGAAAGTTTCAGACACCTGTTGCACATTACCATACGCCCAGATCGCTTCCGTTTGAGCCTGTTTCGTTTCGGTGGTATCGAGAACACCGGAAATTCCTGATGTCGTGGCGGCTGAAATTGCTTTTGCTATTGTGTCCAGTTTGTCGTAGTCATTTGCCCAGCTCAAAAGCGCATAATTGCCGGCTTTAGTGGACAGCATCATAGGAGTCCCGTTCATAGTAATTTTAGAAATACCCTTTTCATCCGCCTGGGAGCAATTTGTATTGCCTTCGATAAACTGTTTATAATCTGTAACAGGAGCCAGGACACCGACAAATATATTTGGAACCGCATTAGTATGCGTTGTCTCGCCTGACATAGTTACGCCGAACACTGCGAAACTGCCGTTGGTATCCAAGCCGGTCAACTGTGGGCTGCCCAGCAGATTTGCAAGCTGCATACGAACCAGCATTGAAATCCCCATAGGCATTGGAGAGACGCCGGCTAAAAACTGGTCTATTTGATTTAAAGTGAAGTCGAAGTTGTTCACCCGGACGCAAAATAAAGATTTCTCCGGGATCATTTTAAGCAGTTCATTATTTGCCGGACTTTGCGCATATAGTGTTCCGACAAAGATAAGCAGAACCAGCAGCCACGCAGTAGTAGTATCTTTCATATGTCTTGACTTAAGCATTGATTGTATCTCCAAAAAAATGTTCTTAATGTGTTTGTCACAAATCGTGAACCGGGTCTTATGAGATAAAGAACGGCTATTCTGTCAGAAAAATTAAGGGAAATCCGGAAAAAAGCCCTAAAAGTTCGAGAAAAACTGATTTTTTGATATGGGCGGTTGCCAGTGTGTGACACATTTACCTGCCGGGAGCGAGGATATAGAGAACTTGTATTTTCTTTTTTAGGGGGAATGTTTTTGCCCGGCGATTCATAAATTTTACATGTATTCGTAAAAAGATTTTTTCTGCTCAAGTGCTCTTTCTGTCTATATAGGTATTGATGTAATTATAAGACCTAATTGGCGATGTAACAAAAGCAACATTTCGGCATTCTGTTTATATCGAATGTAATGCTTTTGTGGTAGTAAAAAAAGTTAAGCCTATAAGTCATAAAACCGATACATTCCATCGTAAAGGAACCACGAATGAACCTTAATAAACACATTGGTAATTGGTTATTGGTTATTGGTGATTGGTTACTGGTTACCATTCACCATTCACCATTCACAATCTTATTTGCTGCGTTGTTTTTGCTTTTTTTGGGACTTTTTTCAGGCTGTGGAAACAAGTTTTTTGACCCGACCCAGATAGGCAGGTTCCGCCCGGTTCCTGCAGTCAATGTGATTTTGGATTCTCTTGGCGTGGCCGAAGAAGAACAGGTGGCCTGGGAAGGAGCGGAAGAACCGCTGCCGATTGATACTATGGTGACAGAATCCGATTATTCATTCAGGTCGGGCGATGTTGTCGGCATATCGATATTCGAGCTGCTTGCCGAAGGAGTTCAATATTCAAACAGTCATGTAGTCACCGAGACGGGAAAGATATCCATACCTGAAGTTGGAGTAGTACAGGCGGCCGGCTTGACCGAAACTCAGCTTGAAGACCAAATCAGGAAGATTTTGACTCCGAACATATTGAAAGAGCCGTCGGTGTCCGTCACTTTGGTCAGGTCCCAGCAGCGGGCTTTTTCGGTTATTGGCGACGGAGTGCCTCTTCCGGGGCGATATTTAATACCGCGGTATGATTTCAGGCTGACCGATGCCCTCGCAACAGCGGGGGGGCCGAGGCAGTTTAACGTAAGCTATATTTATGTTTCACGTTTTGCAGATGACCAGCAGCAATCGCCCGATTCGGTCAATCCGGGTTTCGGTGAGCTTGAGTTGAAAGTTATCGAACCGGAGACTACTACACCTGTGCTGCAGAAGCGGAATAATGTCACACCTCAGGCATTATATCGATGGCCCGAAAGCAATGTAGTGATTTCTTCCTCTGAGATGGCAACTGAGCGGGAATATTCGACAGTGCCAAGTAATTTCAGGCAATTCAATAATTCGGTTTCGAGTTGGCTGTATGCGAAAGATGTAGGGATTTCGAACGGCGGGCCGGCACTCGCCGAACTGCCCGAGGAGCCGACAAGTGTCGAAGACATACTTAGGACGTTGTCTGAGCATAACGGTCGTGAAATCAGCTCGCAGCAGGAGCCGGTCGATCGTCGGTCGAGACCGTCCGTTACAACACCTGCTACACAACAGACAGATGAACTGCTGGATCAGGACGCGAATATCGAGTGGGTTTTCCAGAATGGTAAATGGATCCCTATTCAGATTGGAAAAACCAAGCCGGTGGAAATGGAAGAAGAACCGGAGCCAACCGGGCATATCGAGTGGGTTTTCCAGAATGGTAAATGGGTTCCTGTTCAAGTCGGCACGCCGAAGCCGACCGAGCCGGTTATACAGATAGAACCGGAGCAGCAATTAGTGGCTCCGCCCGAGGAACCGGCACCGATTTTAACAGAACAGCAGGTAATTGCCGGGACACGACTCATAAGGATTCCTGCCGATAAGCTCCTTTCCGGAGATCCGCGATATAATATTGTTATAAAACCCGGTGATTCAATTTTTGTTCCTGTTAATATTATCGGTGAATTTTGCATTATGGGGAACGTCAATCGTACCGGATATATTCCTCTTACAGGCAGGCCGATGACTTTAAAACAGGCTATAGCTGCTGCCGGTGGCCTAGGGCCTCTGGCGTGGCCGAAGCGTTGTGAGGTAATCAGAAGGGTTGGCAGGAAAAAGGAAGAAATCGTGATGGTGGATTTGGACAAAATAGCCAGCGGTGAGCAGCCTGACTTCTTTATTAAACCGCATGATTTAATCAATGTTGGAACTCACGCCACCGCCAGATGGCGGGCGATTTTGCGAAATGCGTTCCGGGCCACTTACGGGTTCGGATTTGTTTACGACCGTAATTTTGCCGACAGAGATTTTTATACCAGCAGGCCTTTCCCGAATTGGTTCTAATATTTGGCGATAAGTTAAAAGCCGGGGCATTATTTCACAATTATATTTTTCAGTATGGTAAACTATATCACCTCTTTATAATACAGAGGGAGCCCGTTTTGTCGGGTTCCCATTTGTTTTAAGTCGTAAAGTGGCAAGCCCTTGAAATATGGAGCAATGGGAACCGGGATATATCAAACAACTACACCTTCTCAAAAGTATCATTGGCGTGAACTTGGAGTGCATAATTATATCAGGATATTGATAATTGGGGGCTTGTTCTGTTTTCTTTTTCGAAATGAGATAGAAGGTATTGTAAACAGATGGCTTGCTGACAGCAGTTGGTCGCATGGTTTTTTAATCCCGCTTTTCAGCTTGTATTTCGTCAACCAGAAAAAAGAGGAGGTTCTTCGCTGTGCTGCGAATGATGAATTGAGGCCGAATTATCTCGGTCTTGTCTTTCTGATTTTCGGAATTCTGTTTTATCCTTTTAACATAGTTCATCTCCAATATGGGTACTTGCGCTCCATTGATATGATAGCCATACTTGGTGCGATTGTGTTGTTTCTGGGCGGTTGGAAACTGGTTAAGCACACATGGCTGCCGATTGCTTTTCTGATTTTTGCCGTTCCGTTGCCGGAGAGATATTACAGGGAGCTGACAATACCGATGCGGCAATGGGCGGCCACGGTAGCGGGCGGTTTACTGGATTTGGTGCCGGAATTGGAAGCTGCTGCTAAGGGTGTAGTCATAGATGTGTTTTACAAGGGTATGCCGCTGGAACCTCCGCTTGATGTGGCCGAGGCCTGCAGCGGGATGCGGCTGTTGATGGCCTTTCTGGCTTTGGGAGTTGCTATGGCGTATCTGCACTATAGGCCGCTGTGGCAGCGAATTATCCTGTTAGCCAGTACGGTTCCGATAGCGATATTTTGCAATATCGTGCGGGTCACGGTTACCGGGTTTATTTATGTGCTGATACATCCGAAATATGCTCAGGGCATTTACCACGATATGCTTGGAATAGCGATGCTGCCGCTGGCGTTCGGGCTTTATGGTGCTCTTGCGTGGTTTATGTCGAGCCTGTTTATAGATGAATCTGATATGGTTACTGAAGATATTGTAGTTCGCAAAAAAGATGCGTGATAAGAAAGACTACATACGAGTTTATTTACAGCCGGCCTTTGTGATATGCGTGCTGGTTCTTGCTATAGCGGGGGCCGGTATGTCGGTTACGATGAAAAAGCTGGGCATAGTTTTCAGGAAGGAACCTTTGCCGCTGAAGAAATCTCTGGAAGAGCTGGATGAAAAGGATTTGACGCCTTATAAGGTGGTTTCAAAAGAGAAAATCCGGAACCCGGATACGCTCAGGGCTTTGGGCACCGAAGATTACATTCAGTGGATTCTTGAAGATACCGAGCAGGCCGCCGACAGCCCTGCAAAGGAATTTTTATTGTTTATTACATATTACAAGCTTCCCGACAGGGTGCCGCACGTGCCGGAAGAATGCTGGACCGGTGGCGGCTATCAAAAGCTCGGATCGGAAGCGGTTACCTTTAACATTAATAACGGTGAAGGTTTCCTTAGGAATGTGTCGGCAAAGTACCTTGTTTTCGCCCCGAAAAAGGCCGGTCTTTGGCAAGGCGGCGAAAGAATACCGAATTTGTACTTTTTTATGGTAAACGGGCAGTATGCAGGCAGCCGGGAAGATGCTCGATTAGCTTTGAATAAGAACCTTTTCGGCAGGAATTCGTATTTTTGCAAAGTGGAGCTGGTTTTTAACAGAAGTTCCACTGCGCCAAGCAAAGAACAGGCAGTTGCAGCGGGCGAAAAGATTTTGACTGTGATTTTGCCCATTTTAGAACAGGAATATTGGCCTGATTGGAAAGAGTAGAGACTGTTATGATGATACAAATACTAAAAAGTCAATCAGAGGTTAGTTTATGGCAATGAGGAGGCTTAATAAAAAAGTCGCATTTATCGGTTCTGCGGTTGTTGTGTTTTTGCTGCTGGCTGCTATTGCAGTGGTTCTTCGTTTAGGCCGTGACCCTAAAGAGTATATTCGGGATGGGGAGGCGGCTTTAACAGCAGCCCATCAGGCAACAGACGAGCAGGTAAAAGAGCAAAATTATAAAAGAGCCATACAATGTTTTCGAAGTGCATTCGGCTCAGCACAAACCGATTCTCTCAGAGAAGAAGTGCTGTTCAAATTGGTGGATGTGCATTTCGAAACCAAAGAATGGCCCTATATAATGGGATGTTGGGACGAGATAGTCAAAATCAATCCGAACAATGCGAAAGCACGATATGGCAAGTTGAGGTATTTTTATATATTAGCTGATACAGGTGCTTCAGGAGCATGGAAAGAAGTACATGAGCAGGCGTCGGAATTTTTGAAAGTCGCCCGGGATAACGAACTGCTCATGAAAGATACCGCCGAACTGGATGTCTCTGAGATGGAATCAGATATAGCAGGCCGGATACATTTGGGACCGTATTTGTATTTGATAAGGGGACGAGCTGCTCTTGAAATGGCAATTTTGGGAACTGTAACTGATAAGGACAAATCACTCGAAGAGGCAGTCAATGATTTGAAAAAAGTGCAGGAATATGAACCGAATAATATCGATGCCTACTGGTATCTGTCGCAGGCTGCCGTGACAAAAGGGGAGATCTTTGCTTCGAGAGGAAATTTTGAAGAAAGAGATAAAGCTGCAAAGCAGGCCCTTGAGATTCTGGAACAGGCGGTCAATGCAGCTAATGATAATCCAGAAGCATACATTAATTTTTTAACTCAGAAGCTTACTTTTGCAAGAAACAGCAGCTCTGAGCAGCTTAAAGAACAAATGAAATCACTTGAGGAGGAGTATTTATCGCTTGTTAAGAGATTCGACTCCAGCCACCAAGCACATGCGGCAGTTTCTCAATTCTATACGGCATATTCGTTTTTTTCAGGGCCTCGGTTGGGCTCGGCAAATCTTAACAGGGCTATTGAGGCTGTGGAAAAGGCAATTCAATTGGATCAAAAAAATGTTCTATATGCCATTCATGCGGCCAATTTGTACTATCGCAGTTATTCAATATATGGTCAAAAATCGCAGATCGATAAAGTAATAGAAACAGCAAAAAGAGCATTGACTTTACCGGATGCACAGGATACGCCGGGGCCTCGGCATCGGGTAAACATCAATAATAAATTCGTTCTTTATGCCTTTCTGGCAAATTGCTATACCGATCTGGTACTCGAACCTCCCGAGGAGGCAACAGCAGAGGAAACCAAGTCCTGGCTAAGCGGCGCCGAACTGGCCGTGCATGAAATCGAGCAGATATTCAGCAGCGCCGAAGAGCCGCTTATTGTGAAATGGAAAGGGATGCTCGAGCTTGTAAGGGGCAATAAACAAGCAGCCATTATATTGTTGTATGATGCTTATGAACGGCTTAGAGCAATAAAACCGCCCGAGCTGCCCTGGCCGAATGACCCGGAATTCGCACAGCTTGCTTATACGCTTGCGAAGATTTTTAAGGACACATCTGAAATTGGTGCCGTCAATGAATTTCTGATAAGCGCGCTCTATTCGGGAATTGGCCGGATCAAGCCTGAGTCGCGATTGGATTATGTTGATGTTGTTATCAAATACGGCAGGTGGCCGGAAGCCCTGCAAAATATAGATGCTTATGAAGAATATATAGGCTCCAGCGATAGATGCCAGGAGCTTCGAATTAAAGCTTATATCGGCGCCAAACAATTTGACGAAGCTGAAAAAGAGTTGGCGAAAAGACCGGTTGATGCACCTGAGACAGTTAAACTCAACATGGCTCTGACGCAGTCGAAAATACGACATATACAACTGGCTATTGCGCAGAAGCAGAGGCAGGAAGATTCAGACATTAACTTAGAGCAAACAAAGACTGATGAACAGGAACCTGTTAACGCACAGGACGATACTCAACGGTTCATGAAAATAGAATTGGATAGTTTAAGGCAACAAGAAGCCGAGCTTCTTGAGAAACTTCTTTCAATGGAACCGAATTCTGTTGACCAGGTTTCCCTTATTAATGTTTGTAGAAATTATAAAGAACAAGGCCGGACAAGTCAGGCTTTGCGCTTGATCGATCGCTTTTTAGAAAATTTTCCTGATAGTCCGGCGGTTCTTGTTTATAAACAGGTACTTTCAGAGCCTGATCCGGCGAAAATTACACGACAAAGGCATCAACAAATAGAAGAGCAGGTGCTGTCGAACCTTGCCAATCCGATTCGCAGGACGGTTCAGCTTGGGATTTTTTACCGCAGATATAACGAGCCGGAAAAAGCAATAAGTCAATTTAAGGAGGCCCTTGAAACGGGTACTTCACTGGAATTAATTCCTGAGGGTTCTGATTTCGAACGGATAGAACTTGCGGCAAACTATCTTCTCGACATGGCACTTGAGAAGGAAGACTGGGATTTGGCTGAGCAGGTAATAAAGATAGTGCGAGATGCAAACATCGATGGTTGCCGGGGGCAGGATTTTGCGGCTCGCCTGGCTGCGGCCAAAGGCGAATATAAAGACGCATTGGTAAAAGTCAATGAATGCCTGAAGCAAAAACCTGTATTCTCCCGAGCTTACCTGCTCAGGAGTGATATTAATGCCGCTCTTGGCAATGAGCACGCATCAATGGAGGACATGAGAAGTGCGGCATCTATAAATCCGCTTGATGGAACTATCGCCAAAGCATCGGCCATTGCATTTTATCGCCGGAACCAAAAACTCGGTAATAAGGTATCGACCGCACAGGTAGATGAAGTCAGAGATGCCCTTGAAAGAGCATTAGCATTGAATCCTGGTGATTTGATGCTGTTTGGCCTGTACGCCGATTTTATAGCTCCCACCGAGCCGTTAAGGGCAGTAGCGATTCGCCAGGATTTACAGAGAGCCAATCCGACTATAGAGAACGCTTTACTTCTTGGAAAACTGGCAACCGAAGCGGCTGTTAAAGAAATAAATCCTCAAAATGCCGAAGCATTATTTGCTATTGCCGGTTCGGCTTTCGAACAGGCAAAAGAAATTAATCCGAATGACAAGCGGATGCTTTATTACTATGCCGAATACTATCGGGCTCGGGGGCAGGGTGACGATGCGAAAAAACTGCTTGCCGAATCGCAGGAAGATAAATTGCTCTGGGACCATTATTATCAGGCCGGCCAGTACGAGGAGGCCAGGAAGGTTTTGGAGAAGTTGTACAAAAGCGGCACGAAAGACAGTGGGGTGTTCAAAGGCCTGCTGCTTGTCGCGGAAAAAACCTCCGACAGGGAGGCTGTGAAAAAATATTCGGAGGAACTTGTAGCTGTCGAGAATACCGTAGAAAACAACCTGGCTCAAATTCAGGCTTTTCTGAGAGTTGGCCTTGTCAAAGAGGCGGAATACAAGCTGCAGAGCTTTAAGGAAAAATATCCGAACGAGCCGAGAATGCTGCTGCTTCAGGCCTGGCTTCTGATGAGACAGGGACAATTGGACAAGGCTTTGGAGAAAGCTAACGAAAATCTTCAGGGCAATCCGGACAACCCCACCGGCTGGCGATTGAAGGGTGAAATTAATTTCTTCCGGGGTGATTATAATAGTGCAATCAGTGACTTAAGGAAAAGCAAGCTGTTGTCGGACGAGCCTGCGACTCGTATTTCTCTTGCAAAAGCTTTTATTAAGACTGAGCGATATGAGGATGCAATAACAGAACTCCGAAATACGATTAATGCACCGGGCGTTCCTTCCGAAGCGATGTTATTGCTTGAGCATATTTACTTAAAGCTTCAAAGGAAAGAAGCGCTTAAAAGGTTCTATGAAGAAGCTCTTGCGAAATATCCCGATAGTGCGAATTGGCTTAATCGGGCGGGTACATATGCTATTAAGAAAGGCGAATTTGACAGGGCCGAGCAGTTATTTAAGCAGGCTTTTCTTGCCAGACAGGAGCTTCGTCTTGCTCAGAGCAATTCGGATGATAAGGATGTGTTGTATTCGGCGGCGTTCGATGGCTATATGAAAGCACTTATTGCAGGGGCAGGCACGCCTAACACACCGGGCTGGAATCCGTCAAAGCTGAATAAGGTTTTTGAGGAATGTGAAAAATATAAGGATAGTGTTCTTGCTCCCATTGCGTATCTGTCAATGGCCCGGGCGAAGATGATGCTCGGCGATAAACCAGCCGCCATACAATCCTGCCGGGCCGCTGTCGATGCGGCCGGAGATGACCAGATGCTTGCCGCTGATATTCTGATGAGAATGTACTCAATAGTGGGAGCAGAGGAAGTCACGAACTTCTGCAGGCAAAAACTCGAGACCAATCCTGATTCTCTCGCAGGAAATTTTGCTATGTTCAACATAGCAAAGATTACAGGCCGGTATGAGGAAGCCTTAAATTATATAAGCAAATGTATTGATCTGGCTGGGCCGGACAGCCTTCGAAGAATCAATTACACCCTTAAAAAGGGTGATATGCTGATATTTTTGTACGAGATGAGTTCCGATAATAATTATCTGAAAACAGCTATCTCAGATTACGAAAGTCTCTTAGCTAAAATGCCGAGTAATACCGGAGTAACGACTGTTCTGAATAATCTGGCTTATTTGCTTGCCGAGAATAATGAAAGGCTTCCGGATGCCCTGAAATATGCCAAAAAGGCGCTGGATGCCAAACCGAACAGTCCGATAGTACTGGATACTTATGCTTATGTGTTGCTTAAGAATGGAAAAGCACAGCAGGCTGCTGAATATCTCGCTGCCGCTTTGCAGCATTTCGAGCTGGATAAAACTGCCGTACCGGCGGAAGTATATGAGCATAAAGGTATGATACAGGAAGAACTCGGAGCAAAAAGTGAAGCACTTTCTGCTTATAAACAGGCTTTGGAAGCAGGCGCCGAGAAATTGTCACAAAAGGCCCGGCAGCGAATAGAAACTGCTATTAGACGCGTTTCGCCTTAGTGACTATGCGAAAAAAAATGGAGACTCATAAAGCGTTGTTCGCTTTATTTGGGTTATCTTAAACGGAGATAATAATGGCAGAGGAAAAACCCATAGCTTCGAGCAGGATGTCCCGGCCTGTCGGGCCAAGGCCCCCCGCGACAGCCACGCTGACAGCGAAAGAGGTTTTCGGGATATTACGCCGCCATATATTGCTGATAATCTTTTTCACTGCTTTGGGTTTGGGTGCAGGTGGTGGAATCTGGAAGCTCCTGCAGATGCGTTACCCGAGATATACCGCCAAGACTTTCATACAGGTCTTGCCCCCGACGGAAACAGACCCGATGACAATCGGGTCTGTTCAGTTGCAAAAGGATATTCTATACGGCCATCGCCAGTCTATAGCCAATCTTATAAAACAACAAAACACTCTGGAAGGTTTGCTCGACAGGGACAATGTCAAAGAGACCAGGTGGTTTAACCGTTTCAACGGCGACAGAAGAAGGGCGGTAAACTACCTTGACAAGCATTTTGGAGCTTATGCTCACAGAGACAGTGAGTTCGTTGAGATATCTATGACCAGTAGTATTGCCAGGGAAGCAGCGGATATCGTTAACGAAATGCTGAATTTGTTCCTTGCTACCAGGGGCGACACGGAACAGCAGGAAATATCCAAGAAGCTCAAAAGTCTTGAAGACCAGCGACAGCAGGTCCAGAGTGAATTGGACGCAGCGAATAAAGGTCTTGATGATATTCGCGTTGCATATAACCTGACAGATCTCGAACAGCCTGTCGGGCGTTATTTCCAGCACACAATAACAATCAGACTGAACGATCTTGAGCTGCAGAAGAACGAACTCGATCTGGCAATAAAACAGCTCCAGGCCGATATCGGGAATCTTCAGGAGCTGGCAACCGGGCCGATTACCGAGCAGATTGAGTTTCAGATAGAGCGGGATCCCGTGATGCTTAACCTTGCCCAGCAGCTTGCATTTCTGGAGGCCCAGCTATCTGGCAGGCTAACGAAGTTCGGCGAAAATCACAGGGATGTACGTCAGACAAGAGAGCTGATAGAAGAGACCAGAAAAAGAAGAGAGCAGAGAAAAGTGGAAATAGCCGAGCAGACCCGGCGGGCGAACCTGGAGAATGCACGTGACGGCCTGATTGTCCTGCAAAAAAGATTCGAGCAGCTTGAGTCTCTACGTCAGGAAGCAGAAGCGCAGAAAAAAGAGCTTGATTTGGCCCGGATACAATATGAAAAGGGTGTAAAAATAAGAGATGAAAGACTCGCCATGCTCGACTCAATCAAAGAGCAGGTTGAGAAGTACAAAATAATGTACAATGATCCCGAGACACCTAAGGTGCAGGCCGTCGGTCTTGCCCCGATACCGCTGGAAATGGTATTTTCCCGCCAGTGGTGGCTCTGGTTCCCGAGCGGGACAATGCTGGGTTTGCTGGTTGGTTTGGGTCTTGCATTTCTTATCGAGCTTGCTAACGACCTAGTTCGGACGCCGAGTGATGTTGCCAGATTCCTGCATATTCCGCTTCTTGGTGTTATCCCCGATGCCTCTGAAGACAGTCAGATTCGCCGCCGGGTAGAGCTGTGCCATGTTGTTCGCCAGGTGCCTTATTCGGTCACGAGCGAATCGTACAGACAATGCCGGGCAAACCTGAAGCTGTCCGGCCCTCCCGGATCTTTTAAGACCTTGCTTGTAAGCAGCGGCATGGCGCGGGACGGCAAGACTTCTGTGGCGGTAAATCTTGCTACAACCTTTGTCGCCACGGATAAAAAAGTGCTGTTGATCGATGCCAACTTCAGACAGCCGAAACTGCATTCGCTGTTTCCGAAAGTCGAAACCGAAAGTTCCGCGGAACGTTTTGATTTTGGTTTAAGCAGTGTTCTGGCGCACCAGTGCTCTGGCGCAGAGGCGGTCAGGCCGAGTGGTATAGAGGGCCTCGATATAATCGATTGCGGCCCGTTACCTGCTAATCCTTCCGAACTGCTCAGTAGCCCGAGGATGGAAGATCTGCTCGCTAAGCAACGTGCGATCTACGATTATATCATCATCGATGGTCCGCCCGTTCTGCTGGTAAGTGACGCCAAGATCCTGGCCGGACTTGTCGATGCGACGCTCCTTGTATTCAACGCCGCGGCAACAAGCAGAGGTGCCGCTCACAGGACGATTCGTGAATTGACGCAAATAGATGCTCGAATAGTCGGTTGTGTGCTCTTTGCCGCAAGAGCGATCAAAGGTGGTTATTTCCATGAGCAACTCAAATCTTACAGGAAATATCAAAAAAAGATGCGACTTGCCGGTAGCATTATCTGAGCATTCCGTATATAATAGAAAATATTATCGAAGCCTTTGTTCTTGTAGTGTTTATCAACACTTTATTTGCAGGGCTGTCATTCTGAGGCAAAGCCGAAGAATCTCAATATCGGCAATTTTAAGGTGACGTCTCGGTTGATTATGTGCTTGTTGCGTTGAGATTCTTCGTTCCACTCAGAATGACAATGGGCGTTTTTCACAAAAGCTGTAAGTTGAATTTCTTTTAAGGCTGATTTGATGGTGCAGTTTTTGGTTACCGGCGGAGCCGGCTTTATCGGTTCGAATATTTGCAGAAGGCTCGTCTCAGAAGGTTGCTTTGTAAGAGTTGTTGACAATCTACTCACAGGCAAAAAGAGTAATCTTGCCGATGTTATAGATAAAATAGAGTTTATTGAGGCCGATATGGGCGATTCGGAGGTCGCCCAATCGGCTATGAAAGATATCGACGTGGTTTTACATCAGGGTGCTTTGCCATCGGTGCCCGTGAGCGTTGATAATCCCGCCGCCACTCATCAACATTGTGTCAATGCGACCTTCACACTCCTTTTGGCTGCTCGTGATGTCGGCGTAAAACGTTTCGTCTATGCAGCGAGTTCCTCAGCTTACGGCGATTCTCCGACTTCGCCCAAGGTCGAAACGATGCCTGTGAATCCTCTTTCACCCTATGCGGTAGCTAAACTCACCGGCGAATACTATTGTTCGGTATTCTACAATATCTATGGCCTTCAGACCATTTCACTGCGATATTTCAACGTCTTTGGCCCATACCAGGATCCTGCAAGTCAATACGCCGCCGCGATCCCCGCTTTTGTGACGGCCATATTAAAGGATGAGTCGCCCACAATTTACGGCGACGGCGAGCAGAGCCGCGATTTTACATATATAGACAACGTTGTCGATGCTAACTTACTTGCAGCCCGAGCGAACCAAACGAACGGAGAAGTCATAAATATCGCCTGCGGTCAGGCTGTCACCGTCAATGAAATCATCGATACGATAAATGAGCTTCTCGGTAAGAATGTAAAACCCAAATATACCGCCCCACGCCCAGGCGATGTAAAACACTCTCTCGCCGATATCACTGCCGCTCAAAAACTAATAAACTTCAAACCATCAGTCGCTTTCCGTGAAGGCCTGCAAAAAGCAATAGATTGGTACCGTGACAATCTTTTGTAATTTTCCCGACAGGTTGTTTGATTAAAGAAGGAGAAATCTGTCTATTTATTTAATTGTTCGCCTTCTAAGTTTGCGACCACTGCTGCTCCACAGGCATCACCCCATACGTTTACCGCCGTTCGGAGCATGTCCAATATTCGGTCCACGGCTAAAATCATTCCAATGCCCTCCAGCGGCAGATTTACTGCTCGTAGCACGATTACCATTGTTACGAGCCCTGCGCCTGGGATGGCGGCGGCACCTATCGAGGCAAGTGTCGCCGTGAGCATAATGATAAGTTGCTGACCGATGCTGAGGTCGATTCCGTATGCCTGGGCAATAAACATCGCAGCGACAGCCTCGTATAAAGCCGTGCCGTCCATGTTCACGGTAGCGCCCAAAGGCAGCACAAAACTCGTTACCTTATTGGAAATGCCGGTATTTTCCTGCAGGCAATCCATTGTAATCGGCAGCGTCGCTGCGCTGCTGGCAGTGCTGAAAGCGGTTGCTACGGCGCTGAAAACATCTTTGATGAATTTCAAGGGAGAATATTTTCCGAGAGTTTTCAACAAGACCGGCAGTGTAATACAGGCGTGAATAATCAAACCGATAACGACCGTGGCCATATAGACTATCAGAGGTTTGATGACAGACAATCCCATAGAGCCGATTGTATGAGCCATCAGTGCAAATACTCCGAAAGGCGCCAGGCGCATAATCCAGTCGGTTATCTTCATCATTACGGTATTGAAGGCTTCGAAGAAGGTCACTAATGGTTTGCCCTTTTCCCCAACGCTGCTGATAGCAACACCTAAGAGCAGAGAGAAGAATATGACTGACAGTACTTTATCCTTTGCCATGGCGTCGTAAATATTTGCTGGAATGATGTCCCTGATAATTGATACGATCGATGGGACTTCTCTGCCGGACAAATCTGCTGCTGTCTCGGCCCCAATATCCACGCCGATCCCAGGCTTCATTAGATTGACTAAAATAAGACCAACGCCCACAGCCAGAGTAGTTGTGGCGGTGTAATAAATAAATGTCCTCAATCCAATCCTGCCCAATTTACGAACATCGCCGAGGCTCACAATACCGGCTACCATCGAAGCGAGAATCAAAGGTATAATGATCGCTTTAAGCAACCGAATGAACATGTCTCCCACGATCTTTATGTGGGCGGTTTTTTCCCCCAGCAGAATTCCAACTACAATCCCCAAAACGATGGCAATTAAAATTTGAGTGTGGACTTTTAGCTTCAAATACAATTCCTCTATTGCAGTTGTTTCTTCAATTCCTGAGCATTTTGGATTAACTCATCCCGGCTGATCTGCCTTTTGGACGAAAGCTCGAATGTCCATTCGTACGAATCTATGATTCTGTTCGGATTGACAATCTGGGCGAAGAAATCGAATGGAAAATGATCGTACCAGGGTCCTTTCAACTCTCTGTGAGTGTTCAATGTCTCGTAGCCTTCCTTGCTGATCCTGACGCAATAGTCGCCGTACCAGTTAAAATTTACTGTAACGGGAGACTCGCCGATTTCCTCGTCGTTTAGTGTGACCAATGCTCCCTGTGGTTTGGTGTTGATTTTCAGTTTTCGCTCGACACAGCCGGCAAGAGCTATAAGCACAAGCAGGCTCGCGGTGGGTATTACTAATACGTTGTATTTTCTCATAACGTCTGTCCTTGTAATATTTACGACAATATAGTTGATCTATTATAAGAGAAAATCATAAACACAAAAGCACAAAGATAACTGATCTGTTTCTCAATCCGCCGGCACGCACCTGCCTTCGGCCCAGACGCGCAAACATTCGACTTTTTCAGCCATTGTTACCGACAATGGCGGCGAAGTTTGCAGCGTTGAAAGAATCATATCTGTTTTCAGGCCTGTATTTTTTGCAAACGCTTCGTGCAGAGCAGAGAGCACGGCTTGTTCAATTTCAGCACCGCTGTAACCTTCGGACGCCTCAGCCAGTGCATCCAGGTCAAATTGCTTGGGATCCCGGCGACGTTTGCTCAGATGAATCTCGAATATTTTCTTCCGCGTGTCCTGTTTTGGTAAATCTACAAAGAATATCTCATCGAACCTGCCTTTTCGAAGCAACTCGGGCGGCAAAGCCTCGATGTCATTGGCGGTAGCGATAACGAATACAGATGCTTTGTGGTCCTGCATCCAGGTCAATAATGTACCGAACAGCCTTTTGGATAAACCGCCGTCAGTGCTTTGGCTGGCGGCCGAAGCAAAGCCTTTTTCGATCTCATCTATCCATAGGATGACAGGTGACATCATCTCTATTTGCCTAAGTGCCTGTCGGAGATTGCGTTCAGACTCGCCAACAAAGCTATTGTAAAGAGTGCCGGGATCGAGTCTAAGAAGCGGCTGTTTCCATGCTGTTGCAACGGCCTTTGCACATAGGCTTTTGCCCGCTCCCTGGATGCCGAGCATAAGCATGCCTCTGGGCGATTCGAGACCGAAATCTTCTGCCTTCGGGCTGAACGCATTTTTACGATGTTCGAGCCATTTCTTCAGCCGTCTCATGCCGCCGATTTCACTCAAATCGAGAGGCGTTTCGATGTATTCCAGCAAGCCTCCGCGTTGGAGCATCCGCCGCTTGTTTGCAATAACGAGATTTATGTCGTCCTCATCGAAGCGTCTGTCGTCGGCAACGGTATCAATAATAATGCTTTGGACCTGTCGGCGGGTCAATCCGCGGAGATTTCGAATGATTATATCCAGGCCCTTTTTGGAAATTTTGGTTTCGATAGGTTTCTCGCGGTGAAATCGTTTCAGCGTCCTGCGAATAATATCCTTCAGTTCGTCCGGGCCCGGAAAAGAAATTTCAAAAGGTCTTGCGAAGGCTTTTACAACCTCGGGTAGCTTGTCCTCATGGTCAATCATGACGAGGGTATTGTCTGTTTTCTCGAAACGATCAATAAGATCACGGATGGCCCGCAATGCCAGGCCGGCTTTGAGATGTTCGGCAACGTCGAGGGCCACGCATATAGAGCCATCCTTTGTGTTTGCAAGGTAATGAAAGCCGGAAACAGGTGATTCAGTATCAGCAACAAAAGGGCTTTCAGTCATCAGGCCGTCCCTGACACCGCCGCTGATTGACCATACATACATATTTCGCTTCAGGTCAAGGGCTGCATAGCGTATTATGTCCAGGGTATAGCGTTCTTCATAGGTCACGATGGATATACAGGAATCGCCGCCCTTGATAAGCTTTTTGAATCGTTCGACATCTTCCATCGGGTACTTGCTCCTGTTTGTTTGACACTCGGTTTTCAAGCTGCAATCATTTCTTAGGTCCTACCAGTTCGATAATATTGCCGTCCGGATCTTTAACAAGTGTCAGGTAGAAATTACCTCCTCCTATCTGGTAAGGCTCTTTCACCGGGGCTGCGCCGGCTTTCTTTGCACGTGCTACCGCTGCGGTTGTGTCGGAGACAAAAATTGTCAGGTAACTGAATCCCAGGCTTGAGTTGATAAATTTGTTGTCCACTTTTTTGCCGGGCGCTTCGAGGAATTCCATAATTTTAATTTTAGTTGCGCTTTCTTCATCGCCTAAAACCAGCACCCTTACGTTGAAAGCCTTATAATCGCTCAGCCCCGAGTCACCTGCCATCTCCTTCGAGACATCGAAGCCGGGCACCTCTGTGAATCCCAGCGCGTTTTTATAAAACTGTGCCGCTTTTTCCACGTCGCTTACCACGATGCCGAGGTCGATTGTGGTTCGGGCAAACTCAGCTTTTGTCCCGCCCGTGCCGGCGGCACCGGCGAGTAATACACTTACAACGAGGCAAAAAACCGGCAGGGCTGCAAAAAAATATTTCTTCATAACTATTCTCCTTAAAAATTGCTCAACATGGATTTGTTGCCCCCCATTATAAAGAAAAACTTCAAAGACAAAAGCCCAAAAATACATTATAAATCTTTTTATGTCGGTCGATTCCCGGAATCGGCCGGCTAAATAGCTTGAAATATTCTGTAACGATATTATAATCCGGACGCTGTTTGGCATGGATATCGATAGACTGCGGGTCAACAGATGAGAAATGGATTTCGACGAATTAACTGCATCCTGCATTGTATTGGGGGGCTGCTGGAAATATTGGGGCTTGTCCTTTTATTTCCGCTGATAGTCGTTATCTTCTACTGGGGACAAAAAGGTGACGGCTGGATTACTGCTACAGCTTTTGTTATCTCGTCACTGATCTCGTTTTCTCTTGGGATGGTGCTTCGCCATAAGTTCGAATCGGATAAGCTCGATACGACCGGATCCATGCTGATGTGCGCTCTCGGCTGGCTTTTCGCCTCAGCGATTGGAGCTTTGCCTTTCATTATTGGAATCAGAGCGAATTATCTTGATGCCTGCTTCGAAGCGATGAGCGGTTTTACGACCACCGGCATTACGGTTTTTTCCGGATTGGATAATTTGCCGAGGAGCATCCTTTTCTGGCGGGCGCTCACGCAGTGGCTGGGCGGCGTAGGAATACTTTCCTTTTTCCTGCTGGTCATTTCCCAGTCGGGCGGTGCTCATCATATGTTCGGAGCCGAGAGCCATAAGATTTCCTCTGTTAGGCCCGCGCCGGGACTGTTCAACACACTTCGGATACTCTGGGCGATATATGCGTTCTTGACGATACTCGCCATTGCGATTCTTGCCCTCGCAAAGATGCCGGTTTTCGATTCTATATGTCACGCTCTGACCGCCTTATCAACTGGTGGCTTTTCGCCCCACGACAGCAGCATAGGATTCTACCGTTTATCCGGCCATCCGAATTATCGCCTGATCGAATATACCGTCATATTTTTTATGATGCTGGGCGGCATAAACTTTCTCGTGCATTACCGCGTATTGACCGGAGATTTCAAAGCCCTATGGGACAACACCGAAATCCGCTACTGGTGGCGATTCGTTGTCGGTTTTACCGCTATCATAATCATCGACCGTCTCTATAAATCCGGGGCTTTCGGTGCCCTGTTTAGAGACGGCACGGCAATAAATCTTGGCGAATTCGAGCAGACATTCCGGCACAGTTTATTCCAGGTGATGTCCATTCTCACAACGACGGGTTTCGGAACCAAGGATATCGGCTCGGACTTCTTCGGCGCGCTTTCAAAGCAACTGTTCCTTGCTATGATGGTAATCGGCGGTTGTGTCGGCTCAACTGGAGGCGGTTTTAAGGTCATGCGTGTCGCTATCCTCAACCGTCTGATCATACGCGAGCTTTTCAAGCTGAGAATTCCCGGCAGAGTATCCACCGGAGTGGTAGTCGATAAGAAAATCGTGCCGGAAGATGAAGTTGACCGCATTGCCGCTTTATTTTTCACGTGGATGGCGCTGCTGTTAGTGGGCGGCGGGATTACCGCTCTTTTTTCTCATCTGGGGCCGTGGGAATCGTTCTCCGGCATGTTTTCCGCAATGGGAAATATCGGGCCGTGCTATATATCGGTGCCGGACATGATAGCGATTCACCCTATTGTGAAACTGACTTATATTTTCGGTATGCTGGCCGGAAGGCTCGAAATCCTGCCGGTCCTGCTGCTGTTTTCCAGAAAGGCATGGAAATAACTCAAAACTTAAAACTCAAAACTCAAAACTAAACAGTTTGGAGGTACATAAAATGTACGTTGTAGTTGCCGGCGGCGGAATGGTAGGCGGCGGGCTCGTTCGAAGCCTGCTGGATAATAAGCATGATGTGGTATTAATCGAGCGGCATAAGGAGCTGTGCGACGAGCTCTATGCCGAGACCGGGGTCGTTGCGATTACCGGCAGCGCCACGAGCATTCAGGCCCTGAACGAGGCCGGCATAAGAAAGGCCGACGTCGTCGTCGCCGCGACAGGCAGCGATGCCGACAATCTCGCCTGCGCGATACTGGCCAAAAGTTTCGACGTGCCCAGGGTCATTG
>Ga0209536_100001933_pt1 | contig 33907 bp, 33 predicted proteins | sample DeeMarSeWOR28_12_FD_187461 | JGI IMG/M metagenome (GOLD analysis project Ga0209536, IMG submission 187461) | Marine sediment microbial communities from White Oak River estuary, North Carolina - WOR-2-8_12 (SPAdes) (version 2) | ecosystem: Environmental > Aquatic > Marine > Intertidal zone >...
GACTCGCCGGGAAGGAGGAGGGAGGAACCATCACAATTCGTGCGGCGAGAAAGGATGGAACCCTGGAGATCAACATTGAAGATGACGGTGTAGGTCTCGCGCAGATGACCTCAGAGGTGCGAATGGAACGTGTTGGTCTGGCCAATGCTCGGGAACGTCTCCGCCATCTCTACGGGGAGCGGGGGTCTCTGAGCGTCTCGAGCCTCGAAGGCGGAGGCACGCGGGTCTCGCTCTCCATTCCCTGGCGGGTGTGCACAGAAAACGATCACGAAGTCCCTTGAAGCGGATGACAAAGGTCAGAGCTCTCATCGTCGACGATGAGCGGATTGCCCGCCAGACTCTTCGCCTTCTACTGGAGGACGATCCAGAGATTGTGATTGTGGGAGAGTGCGGCGGTGGCTCTGAGGCCATTGAGGCTCTACGGAGGGAATCACCCGATCTCGTCTTCCTCGACATCCAGATGCCAGGAGTGAATGGCGTTGAAGTGATCAGGCGTCTCCGGCCGTCGGAAGTGCCGGAGATCGTCTTTGTGACGGCCTTCGATGAGTTTGCCATCCAGGCCTTTGAGCTGCATGCGCTCGACTATCTCTTGAAGCCTTTCAGTGATGAGCGGTTCCGGGAGGCGCTACAGCGCGCGAAGAAGAGGATTGGGGAGAAGGAGATGCAGAAAGCCGGGACAAACCTGGCGGCCCTCCTGGAGGGGCTTGGGACGAGGATGGCTTCCGCAAAGGGACAGTCTTCGACCGAGCGGTTTCTCTCACGGTTTGTCGTCAAATCACCGGGCCGGGTCGACATCGTGAGCGTCGACGAAGTCGACTGGATCGAGGCGCAGGGCAACTACGCCCGATTGCACGGCCCGGAGAGAGGTCATCTTCTCCGAGAGACGATGAGTAGTCTGGAACGTCTCCTCAGTCCCGACGTCTTCATCCGCATACACAGATCAACGATCGTTCGCCTAGATCGAATCCGATCTCTCAGACCGCTGGAGAACGGCGACTACCAGATAACGCTTGACGGGGGAAAGCAGCTCGTGGTGAGCCGATCCTATCGTGACCGGGTGTTGAAGAAGCTGCAGTCTCCCGGCTGACTGCATGCCGCTCCTCCGGAGCGGTCTTCTGCCCCGCACATCCACCCGTTCGTCACTCGCCGGCTGAAATCGATCGCGACAATCCGTAGACTCTACACCGGAGTACCGGACACATACTTGGAGGCTGCAATGAGTTCACTCTGGAGGTGCGGGCATCTGTTGATGGCAGTGGTCATTTGTATCCCAACGGTGACGGCTTCGGCGATCCGTTCAGTTCCCTCGCAGTATGCCACCATACAGGCTGCGATTGAAGATGCCGAAGGGGGTGACACGATTCTCGTGGCTCCCGGGACGTACAGGGAGAATGTCAACTTCAGGGGAAAGAACATCCTCCTTGCGAGTCAGTACATATTCAGCGCTGACCCGTCGGACATCGCGGCGACGATCATCGACGGCGGGAGCCCGGCGGATCCGGATACCGCTAGCTGTGTGCTCATCGTCTCGGGGGAAGACACCACGGCCGTTCTGGAGGGATTCACGCTCACCGGCGGGACCGGTACGAAGTGGACAGATGAACACGGGGCCGGTCTCTTTCGCGAAGGCGGTGGCATCCTGATCACCTTCTCCTCGCCGACGATCAGGCACAATCTCATTGTCGATAACGAAGCCATCAACAGCACCGGCTCAGTGAGTGCCGGCGGTGGAGGGATTCGTGTTGGAGATGGAGCGCCCCGGATAGTGAACAATGCAATCGTCGGCAACCGGGGAATGTATGGAGGGGGTATCGTCCTGAACTACTGCTCCGGAGCCATCATTCGGAACAATGTCATTTCCCAGAACAGGGTATATCAGGCTGTGGCGGGAGTGCCGACCTTTGGCGGAGGAGGTGTCTGGATCTATCGGGCAAAACCCGGAGACACGACCCCCAATACCGTCGAAAACAACACCATCGTTGGAAACAGGGCATGGGGCACGACAGGCACCTCATCATCAGCCGGACGGGGTGGGGGTATGCACGTTGAGCGGGCAGATGTCGTTGTCCGCAACACCATTGTCTGGAGCAACCTGCAGATTCTCGGAAACCAGATCAACGGATCGCCGAGTGTCTCCTATTCCGACGTAGAGGACGGGTTTGCCGGATCCGGCAACATGAATGCGAATCCGCTCTTTGCTGATAGCAGCTTCTTTCTGGGGGTCGGGTCACCCTGTGCCGACGGGGGTGATCCCGGGGCGGCGTACAACGATCCTGAGGATCCCGGTTCCCCCGGCGAGGCATATCCCCCTGCGGTGGGAACCCTCCGCAATGATATGGGTGCATACGGCGGTCCCGGCGGATCTCGCCTTCCCCACCTGGTCCGGCCGGGGATCTACACCCCCGGCGATTCGCTGGATCTGGGATACGTACTGCCCGGAGGGACCGTAAGGAGGACTCTCGCTCTCTATGACCTCGGTTCAGGCCCGCTGGAAATCGACAGCGGGACATTCGTCCTTGACGGGGGCTCGTCTCTTGAGATCGAGACATCGCTCCCGCTGCGTGTGAGACCGGGATCTACCGATACGCTGGTCATCGCCTGGAGCCCGACCCTCAGCACCATCCTGGAAGATACACTGCTTCTCTTCCACAACGACGGAGTGACCGGGAGCCCGTTGCCGCTACGCGTTGTGGGGAGTTCCGTGCCGACTGCCCTCCTGGAGGTGGACGTCTCGGAGATGGATTTCGGGACGCTGGATGTGAATACTCCGAGTCGGGATACGGTCTTCACCATTCGCAACAGGGGGACGGCAGAGGATTCCGTGGACCTGTCATTTGATTACAGAGGTCTGAAGCCGGAGGCTGCACTCTCGGTAACGCCGGTATCGGCGTCGATTGGGCCGGGGGATTCATTGGAGGTGCGCTTTGCCTTCTTCCCGCCACTCATTGTCAGGACGTTCAACAGCCTCTATACTCCCCGGATCCTGATTGATTCCCGATTCAGCGGCAGGGAGAGACATTTCGAAAAGCCGGTGCGGATTGTTCTTGTGGGGACACTCTCTGCGGAGGAGCCGGCTGCCGCGGTCCCGACGACGTATCACCTGGAGCAGAACTATCCCAACCCTTTCAACCCGACCACACAGATTGGATTCGGTCTTCCTCGATCCGATCAGATCACGCTGAAGGTCTACAACGTCATCGGGGAGGAGGTCGGGGTGCTCGTGGAGGGACTCTACCCGCCCGGGAGCTATCGCGTTACATGGGACGGCAGCACTCTCCCGACAGGAATCTACTTCTACCAGCTCAGGGCGGGTGAGCGCCTGCTCACCAGGAGAGCGCTTCTCGTCCGCTAGCGGATCTCTGCCGGTCTTCCGGTCAGCGGAGCAGTGTCATTTTGCGCACGCTCACAAAGGGATCACCGGGAGCGTGTGTCGGAGCGGCTTCGATTCGATAGAAGTAGACCCCGCTTGCCAGCTGCCTTCCCGCCTCGTCAATCCCGTCCCAGGTGAGCGTGTGGCGGCCCGCTTCCCAGTTCCCCTCGGCCAGGACGCTGACCTCCTGTCCAAGGACATTGTACACCGACACGGTGACGTGGCTTTGCACAGGCAACGCGAATTCGATCTGCGTTGAAGGGTTGAAGGGATTCGGGTAGTTCTGGGCCAGCCTGTAGGTGACAGGGAGGTGTTCCTCCTCCTTGGCGACGGGCGCGCTCGTGATCCCGTTGAACCAGTTGAAGATGCTGGCCAGGATTTCGCTCCTCGTCACGCTGCTTGTGGAGTCGTTGACGGCCTCGAATCCAAACCCCATGAAGATCATCTTTCCCCCTGAGGATGGGGTCTCGTGCCAGACGGCGGCATAGGAGGAGCCCACGGTGCTGTTGTACTTCATCGCGGGATGGGCGAGACTGTCGGGGGCCAGCTCATCGGGGGAGAGCTGATTCGATGCGCCTCCCTCACCGGCGAGGTAGAGCTTTGTGAACTGGGATCCGAAGGGATCATCGGGTATGCCATAGGCAATCCGTCCCAGAGCGATGTTTCGTCTCCACTGAGCATGGAGGACCTCTGAGAGGAACGGACTCCCTTCGGCCTGAAGATCCTCTGCGATGTTCTGGCCACTCACGAAGAGGTGTCTGCCGGCGGCCAGATGCGCCCGGAGTTCACCCTGGGCTGAATCCGGTATGGTCTCCTTCGTCCTTCTCCCCGTCACCCAGACCACGATGCGCCGCTCTTCCAGGGCGGCATGGAGCAGAGATGCACCCTTCATCCGCACCGTCTCGTGGTAGGCGCCGTAGGCTTCGACGGCCGACCGGAAGTAGTGTGCGGCGTTGTCTTCGGTGGTATCCCTATCCACGATCAGGATCTCGGGATACCCCACCACCAGAGGATTGCTGAAGAAGACCGTGTCCTGGTCGTCATAGAGAGCGGACTGGAGGGTGATCTCTCTCGGTTCAAACGTCGGGCTCACGCTGAAGAAGTCCTCAATGGAGACGGACGACTGGCCGAGGGAGTCGATGGAGAAGGAGCTGCTGGCCTCGGCAGTTGCTCCTTCTGCATCGGTGGTGGCGCGAAAGCCCATCTCGGTGCCGGCGGCCGGGTTGAGGTTACGAAGCTCGATCCGGAGACTTCCGGTTTCGCTCGGCTCGACCCGTCCGTTACCGTTTCCGACGGAGCCCTCGACGATCTTCGCCTCCTCCAGGACAATGAATGGCCGGGTGCCGATGTCCAGGTCGGCCGTCATGGTGAGATCTGAGCTGCTGATGTTTCTGATGCCCACGTAGGTCGGTCCGCTCTCATACGATTCGGTGCCGGGGACTGAGAGCGGGTCAAACGTCCTGTTGTCCGAGAGACCCGGATACGGGTCACCACCATCTCCCCGGTTACTCCCCTCGTTGAGGTCTCTCCGGCCGTCGGCCTGCTCCAGGTCGACGAGGTAGCGGTTCTCGTTCCGGTTGTTGTTCCTCGTGTTGTCAACGTGGAAGATGAGGAGCCCGGACCCGTCGAGCGTCTGATCGAATCCGATCTTCTGGCGGTTCTCGACGAGAAAATACTCGGGCCCCGATGCCCCGAGCCTCCAGAGCTTGAAGATATCGGGGTGCTCCTCTGCGTGCCTGATAGGCTGTCGCTTCCTAAAGGAGGTGACCACCGTGGGTGTTACCCATCCCATCCGCTCCTTGCACCACGCACTCATGTGCGAAGGATACCACGGTGAATGACCGTTCCCCCCCCAGGAACCCCCTGCCATAAGGCACCAGTTTCCGACCCCCTCGGAGCTGTTGTCGGTGTCATAGAGATCGGGGAGCCCGAAGATGTGGCCGAATTCGTGCGCAAAGACACCTATTGCCACAATGGAACCATTCTCGTTGTTCCGTCCCTCCAGTTCGGGATGGATGGCATAGTCTCCGTCGATGAGCACGGGCTGTCCTGTTGAAGTCACGTCGTCGGTGGTGTACCATCCCTCCGGTGTCACCCTGCTCACCTCGAAATACGGATCGCTCCCGGCCTGTGTTCTCTCGAGCAGCCTTCCTCTGATGTTCCAGCGGTGCGACCAGATGTTGTTCGCGCCGGCTGCCGCGTCAGCTCCCGTATGGACAATACCCAGTTGCGGCACGTGACCCCGGCCCTGGTCGTCGTAGTAGGTCACATACTGCGCGAAGTCCACCGTTGCGTCGGCCCGGGCAAGTATGTCGATGGTGAAATCCCTGCCTCCGTATCCCACTCCGTCGTCGCCGTCGTTGACGTAGTACCACGCTCCGCGGGGTGCGATGAACCAACCTTCGGCGAAGCCCGTGAAGAAGAGTTGACCGTAGGAGTTTTCCAGGAAGTACCTCGTGACGGTACCGGTGGGGTTGGGTCCGTCAAAGAGGAGTTCCTGGAATTCCTGGTTTGTGTACTTCTCCTCCACGTCGGCATAGCGTCCAAGGAGGACCGGCACGTAGGCCGTGTCGACCCCCAGCATCTCCGCCGCGGCCCTGTGTGAGAGAGAAAGCCGCTCACGGAGAGCATGGCGCTCTGCGATTCGTGCCGCCCAGTAACCCTGAGAGTATTCAGCGCGAATCTTCATCGCCTGGAGTCTCACGCCGTCGGGCATCACGTGGCCCTGCCTCGCAGGCACAATGGCAAGCAGGGTGGTAGGGATCAACAGGAGGAGTGCCAGAATAGGGTTCCGCATACGAAATTTCTCCGGATAAGGATGATTCAGGGTGAGCCTCATGCGCCGCAATATATGGACTTTTTGGATTCTTTGCCATCACTCTCCCGGCCCCGGGTGTGCTCGTTTCATCAACTCCCGGGCCGTCTCCTCCCCCAGATACCTGTCCACAACCGCGTGAATCAGGTAGAGCAGGGGGGTCGTTCCGACGGCTATGCCGAACTTATAGATGTAGTTTGTGATACCGATCAGGAGAATCTGCTGAACCGACAACTGTCCCAGGAACGCTATGAAGAGCACAATGAACGAGTCAATGAGCTGGGAAATCACCGTCGACCCGGTGGCACGCAGCCAGAGGAGCTTCCCTCCCGTCCTCTTTCGTATGAGGTGGAATACGTAGATGTCCACCAGCTGACTCACGAGATAGGCTGTCAACGATCCGATGATGATCCGAACCGAAACGCCAAAGACCGCATTGAAAGAGTCGTCGGTGACCGGTGAGATTGCTGCGGCAGGGATCAACATATCGATCTGCAACACCAGCAGCGCCATCAGGATCATCGCCATCCCGACAAAGGTAATGAATCGGATTCCCCTCCGGCCGTAGTATTCGTTGATAATGTCGGTGACGATGAAGGTGATGGGGAAAGGGATCACTCCCATTGTCAGGGTAAATCCCAGTGCGTCGGAGATCGTGAGACCGATGAGCTTCCCGCCTGTGATTTCGGCGAGGATGAGTGCGGTCAGGAATATGGAAGAGAGTACCGTGTAGAGCTTGATCCGTTTGTCCATCTGGCTTCCTCAGCGCTCTCGGGCTGGCTCCGGGGGGGATCCGATCTGCCAATGGTACGAAAATCGGTGCTCTAAGTGTAGCAGGCCAGGGGGCTGGTGAGAGCTCTTTGGTTGGGTCTCCCCTTGCATCTTTCATAAATCCTTACGAAAAAGGCTGAATAGGAGGCCGCGTGACACAGAAGGAGTTTCAGAAATCCCTGGCCGAGAGCTCACCCCCAGAGGGCGTGCATCGTCTCCTCCGTGCCCTCTGGTATGATGCCAGGGGTGATTGGGAAGAGGCCCATCGGATCGCACAGTCTGTCGAAGGGCGAAACGGCGCCTGGGTACATGGCTATCTCCACCGAAAGGAGGGGGACCTGTCAAACGCGGAGTACTGGTACTCACGAGCCGGCAGGAGAAACCCGGGGACCTCCCTCGAGTGGGAGTGGGAACAGCTCGTCAAAGCTTTCCTCTGAAGGCGGCCTTGCGGCGGGCCGGTGCCGTCCCCTGATGAGTCATCACACATGGTACATAACGGGAGGAGTGGTTATGGATCGCTGGGAGTTCTGCTGTGTCGATCTCCTGAATCGCACCCTGGTGCGTTTCACCTCGAAGGGACTCGAACGCACGAAATGCAAGCGGGACAAGAGCCTTGAAGACGATTCAAAAGAGGATGCAACGGCGCGCACGGTGAACCAGCTTGGCCTTGACGGGTGGGAGCTGACAAACGGGGGAGGAGATGTCGGTCCTGTTCTCTTCTTCAAGAGACGGGTGTCGTGAGGAATCGGTGTGCCGGCCTGTCTTCCAGGGCCTGGCGTGGAGTTCTTTACTTTCGGATCAACGGGAGGAACGCGCAATGACCGCAAAGATAACGGTGAATGACAACGGCTCTCTCCGCATTGAAGGCGAATTTGACATCTTCGACCGATCGGGCGAGAGGTACGACCTGGGGGGCAGGACGGTGATCTCCCTCTGCCGATGCGGGGCCAGCCGCAAGAAGCCGTTTTGCGATAGTTCGCACAGGACGAGCGGATTCAGCTCGGTCTGCACGGCGTACGCACTGGAACCGAAGAAGTAGTTGATTTTTTCGAAGAAAAGCATGAGCTTTTGCTCCTGAAGGCATGTGCTCGACTCTCCGTGCCTGGTACTCATAGCTTCACCTTTATCACTATTGAGGAGGCACCATGGGTTTACTCGACAGAGTAAAGAGTATCCTCTTGTCGCCGAAAACGGAATGGGAGGTGATTGCTGGTGAGAAGCCGAATGCCGGCCAGATTATCGTAGGCTATGTTCTGCCCCTTGCGCTGATCCCGGCTGCTGCTACCGTCATCGGTATGGGGGTTATCGGGATGGGGCCGTTCAGCTCTGTCTCCTACGGGATCGCGATGGGGATCGTCTCCTTTGTCACCTCTCTCGTCGGGGTGTACATCACGGCGCTCGTTGTGGACGTTCTGGCCCCGACCTTCGGCTCGGAGAAGAATTTCGGAAGGTCTCTGCAGCTCGTGGCCTACTCCTGGACACCTGCCTGGGTCGCTGGCATCCTTTCGATCGTCCCCGCGCTGGGATGGCTCGGCATGGTTGCCGGGCTCTACGGAATCTACCTGATGTACCTGGGGCTCCCCCCCATCAAGAAGACACCCCAGGACAAGCAGGTGGTCTACCTCATCGTATCGTTCGTCGTCCTGATGGTTGTCTATTTCGTCATCGCGGCCATACTGGGCGGGATCGTACTCGGCATTTTCGGCTTGGGGATGATGACGATGCAGGGCTGAGAGCTGTTCGGTTGCTGGAGGGCAGTTATCGGGGGCCACCGTACCGGTGGCCCTTTTTTTCCCTCGCACCGGTGCGGCCCGAAGGTAGGGACGATGAACTCTCCTCAATGGGCCGCTCCGCCTCTCCTGGAACGGCAACGAGAGTTCGCCTGAATGATTCGACTGCGCAACGTATCGAAGTCGTACGACGGGGGCCTCACCTTCGCGGTTCGGGAGGTGGACCTGGAGGTACGTCCCGCCGAGTTGCTCGTCATCGTTGGTGAATCCGGCTCTGGCAAGACAACGACGCTCAAGATGATCAATCGACTTGTCGAGCCGACAAGCGGGATGATCGTTGTCGACGGGAAGAGCGTCAGTGAGAGCGATCCTGTTGACCTCCGCCGAAGGATTGGATACGTTCTGCAGGAGGTCGGGCTCTTTCCCCACATGACCGTGGAGGAAAACGTCGCCGTCGTTCCAGAGCTGCTGGGATGGGATCGGGAGGAGATTCATCGGCGCGTTGAGGATCTCTTCGCCCTTGTGGGACTTGACGCGGGGAGTTTCCGCCTCAGGTATCCGGCCGAGCTTTCAGGAGGGCAGAGGCAGCGGGTAGGATTTGCCCGTGCACTTGCCGCCGGCCCACGCATCATGCTCATGGATGAACCTTTCGGGGCCCTCGATCCGATCACGCGTGGCGGATTGCAGTTCGAGTTCCGGCGGATGCAGCAGCAGCTCAGACTTACCGTTGTGATGGTGACGCACGACATGATGGAGGCCCTCCTGGTTGCTGACAGAATCTGCGTTATGGAGAAGGGTCAGATTGTGGAGGTGGCAACTCCCAGTGAGCTGCTCACCCAGGCCGTCCATCCGTACGCGGCAGCTCTCGTCCGTTCCCCCAAAGAGCAGGCCGACAGACTCGAAGCACTCTCCAAGGCATCCGGGGCATGAACTTCGAAGAAAACCTTGGCGAACAGCTCCAACTGCTCCCCGATTACCTTGCCCATCACATGCTGCTCACCGCAAGTGCTCTTCTCCTGAGCATCGCCGTCTGTCTTCCTCTTGCGTTTCTGGTTGTTCGCGTGAGATCCCTGCAGTGGCCTGTTCTCTCGTTCGCCAGCGTCATGCAGACCGTTCCCGGGATCGCACTGCTGGCACTCATGGTGGCGGTTCTGGGACAGATCGGCTTTGTACCGGCGCTCGGTGCCCTTGTTCTCTACAGCATGCTTCCGATTCTCCGGAACGCGGTGACCGGCCTTACCGGCGTGGATGCGTCGATCGTCGAGGCGGCCACGGGCTGTGGTATGACCCGGGGCCAGACGCTCTTCCGCGTCCAGCTCCCGCTGGCGGCTCCCGTGGTGATCGCGGGGATACGGACCTCGGCTGTCTGGATTGTCGGGACCGCGACGCTCTCGACACCGGTCGGGGCAACGAGCCTGGGGAATTTCATCTTCAGCGGTCTTCAGACACAGAACAGCCTGGCGGTGATCGTTGGTTGTGTTTCCGCCGCCGGCCTTGCCATCCTGCTTGATCAGGCCATCCGTCTCCTGGAACTCTCATGGAGAGCGAGAAACAGGGTGCTCCGGACGGCCGTCGCTGTCGCGATGCTGGCTGGATTCGGGGCAGGCCTCTCCCCGCTTCTCTCTCGCCAGCCGGCATCGGAGGCGAGCTCGATCGTCGTGGGTGCCAAAACCTTCACCGAGCAGTACATTCTGGCGCAGGTGATCAAGCGGACTGTGGAGAGGGAAGGGATCCCGGTGCGGACGAGAACTGGAATGGGATCGACCGTGTTGTTTGAAGCGCTTGCCTCGGGATCGATAGATTGCTATGTTGACTATACAGGAACGCTCTGGGCAAACATCCTCAAGAGGGGGGAGATTGCTCCGGGCCGGGAGATGCTCCAGGAAATCTCCGACTGGCTCACGGAGCATTATGGGATACATCTCATTGGAACACTGGGTTTCGAGAATACCTATGCACTGGCGATGCCCCGTCAGCGGGCTGTCGAGCTTGGCATAGCCACCATCGGTGATCTCTCCCGGCACGCTCCCGAGTTGCGGATGGGGAGCGACTACGAATTCTACGGCCGCCCTGAGTGGGCGGGCCTCCGCGACCGGTATGGTCTCGCTTTCCGTGAGTTGCGGAGTTTTGACCCGACGCTGATGTACGCTGCTGTCCATGAGGGAGAGGTCGACCTCATCTCGGCGTACTCCACCGATGGACGGATACTCCTGTACGATCTCCAGGTTTTGGCGGATCCCCTGGGGGCTCTCCCCCCCTACGACGCCGTCGTTCTCCTCTCCGGCAGCGCCGCCCGGCGGAGCGACCTGGTTCAAGCACTCGGCGGGCTTCTGGGCTTCCTGAGTGAGGATGCCGTTCGTCGTGCCAACAAGATGGTTGACCTTGACGGCGCATCGGTAGCGAAGGCTGCCGATTTTTTGCTTTCGGAGGTCGCTGCGAAAAAGAAAGCGATTGAGCCATGATGCGTGCAGAGGGGCTGGAGGCGTATAGCAGGCTCCGTTCACTGACAACGGATCTCTGCCGCCCGCTGGAGAAGGAGGACTACGTCATTCAGTCCATCACCGACGTGAGCCCGCCAAAGTGGCACCTGGGCCATACGTCCTGGTTCTTCGAGCGGGTCATCCTGCAGAGATACAGTGAAGCGTACAAGCCGGTCGACGGCCGGTACTCCTTCATCTTCAATTCCTACTACCAGAGTTTCGGGGATCGTATCGCGAGGGACATTCGGGGGACGCTCTCCAGGCCGACCGTTGAAGAGGTCTTCTCCTATCGCGAGGTGGTTGACGAACGGATGCACTCCCTGATCCAGAGGGCGGATGACGGTCTCTGGAGAGAACTCGCGCCGCTGGTCGAACTCGGCATCCATCATGAGCAGCAGCATCAGGAGCTCTTGATGACTGATGTGAAGTACAATTTCGCTATGAACCCGCTCAAACCACTCTACAGGGATGGGCATGCGGCAAAGGGGCGGCACGCGGATGCTCCGGTTGGACGGCCTGTGGCGGCCGCGTTTCTGCCGGTGGAGGGAGGAATCTTCGAGTTCGGGGCTCCGACGGGAGGATTTGCGTGGGACAATGAGCGTCCCCGACACCGGGCGCTTATCAACGATTTCGGCGTGATGAACCGGCCGGTGACGTGCGGTGAATACCTCGAGTTCATCGAGGACGGGGGATATGAAGACCCCCTCCTCTGGCTCTCCGACGGATGGGACACGGTAACCCGGGAGCAGTGGAGGGCTCCTCTCTACTGGGAGAAGAGAGGCGAGGAGTGGTTCCTCATGACTCTCTCCGGAGAGCGCCCGGTTGATCCGCTGGAGCCGGTGGCACATGTCAGCCACTACGAAGCGGCTGCCTACGCGCAGTGGGCGGGCAGGAGGCTGCCGACCGAATCTGAGTGGGAACGCGCGGCGGAGGTCTTCCACGCGTCCGCCGATGCGGGGACGTTCCTGGAGGATGAGATCTACCATCCTGTCGCCTGTGTCGAGGGGAACACGTCGGGACGCGGCCAGCAGCTCCACCAGATGCTGGGTGGCGTGTGGGAATGGACGGGGAGCTCGTATCTGCCCTATCCGGGCTACAGACAGGAACGCGGGCCCCTCGGAGAGTACAATGGCAAGTTCATGAGCAATCAGATGGTGCTCCGCGGCGGATCGTGTGTGACGCCCAGGAACCACATTCGGACGACATATCGGAACTTCTTCCAGCCCGAGAAGCGTTGGCAGTTCACGGGGTTTCGTCTTGCCGCCGACAGCATCTAAGACCCCGGGAGGCTTGCGATGGCTGCAGAGTACAGAATCCTGAAGGAGCACGACTACGCAGAGTCTTTCACCGAACGTGATGCCTTTGCGGTGGACGTGCTTGTCGGGTTATCCTCTGTGCGGAAGTCTCTTCCTTCGAAGTACTTCTACGATGAGAGGGGGAGCGAGCTGTTCCAGCGGATTACGGAGCAGCCGGAGTACTACCTGACGACGAGCGAAATGGAGATTCTCGACCGCTCTTCCAACGTCATCGCACAGCGTGTTGACGGCGAGCCGTTCAATCTCGTCGAGCTGGGGGCGGGGTTCAGCAAAAAGACGACATTGTTGCTCCGCCATCTCGTCACGCGAAAACCCACATTCCGCTTTGTCCCCATCGACATATCCGAGTCCGCGATGCGGGGGCTTGTCGAGGTTCTGGGAAGGGAGTTTCCTGGATGCGAGGTGGCTGGCCTCGTGACCGATTACTTCAACGGGCTCAAATGGCTGAACAACCGATCGCACAGGAAGAACCTCGTTCTCTTCCTGGGATCATCCATCGGGAACTTCACGCATGGAGGATCCTGCGTCCTCCTGCGAAACCTCTGGAACAGTCTGAACCATGACGATCTCATGCTCATCGGTTTCGATCTGAAGAAGGACATCGACCTCCTTCTCCGCGCCTACAACGACACGGGGGGAGTGACCAGGGAGTTCAATCTCAACCTTCTGCACCGCATCAACCGCGAGCTGGGCGGCAATTTCGACACATCAAAATTCAGACATTTCGGCACCTATGACGTTTTCAGCGGGGCAATGGAGAGTTACCTCGTGAGCATGGAAGAGCAGTTGGTCTTCATCGAACAAATCGGCCGTTCGTTTCCGTTCGAGGCGTGGGAGCCGATTCACACCGAGTACTCCTACAAGTATTTGGTATCCGATATCGAGAAACTCGCATTGGAAACGGGGTTCGAGGTACTGGAGCATCTGTTTGACGGGAAGCGGTACTTCGTCGATTCGTTGTGGCGGGTCCACAAGCCTGCCACAGTCGGGAAGGAGGCGGAATCGGGTTGATACCGGGGAGGGGGAAATGACATCGGAAGGGTATGACGGTATTGTGCTAGGCTCCGGGCAGGCCGGGAAGCCACTCGCCATCTCGCTCGCGCAGGCCGGCTGGAGAATGGCGCTGGTGGAACGGCGTTTCATCGGAGGAACGTGTGTGAACGTTGGCTGCACGCCGACGAAAACGATGGTGGCCAGCGCACGAGCCGCATACCTTGCCCGACGGGCCGGAATCTACGGGGTGGAGATCGGGCCGGTGAAGACGAACATGGAGCGCGTTCGTGAGCGGACCCGGAACATTGTCCGGCAGTTTCGCGAGAGCAGCGAGAGGTCGGTCGAATCGACGGAGGGTTTGACGCTGCTCTCAGGAGAAGGTTCTTTCCGGGGCCCCGGAACTGTCCGCGTCCGGCTGACGGATGGAAGGACGACGGAGATTTCGGGCAAGCGGATCTTCATCAACACGGGGGGGCGGCCCGCGATCCCCGATATCCCCGGCCTCTCGGATGTCGAGCACCTGGACTCCTCATCGATCCTTGACCTGGGCGAGGTTCCGGGCCGCCTCATCGTTCTGGGTGGAGGATACATCGCCCTGGAATTCGGACAGATGTTCAGGAGGTTCGGGAGTGATGTGACCATCCTGCAGAGGGGAACACAGCTGCTCAGTCGGGAGGACCCTGACGTCGCAGAGGAGGTTACCAGGCTCCTCCGGGAGGAGGGTATCCAGGTGCTCCTGGAGAGTCGCGCTCGGCGCGTTGCGGCTTCTCGCTCAGGAGGTGTGGAGGTCCTGGCGAAGACGCCTGCGGGGGACCGGGTATTGGAAGGGACACACATCCTCGTGGCTCTGGGGAGAAGACCCAACACGGAGGAACTCGACCTCCCGGCCGCAGGCGTGGAGGTGGATGAGCGGGGATATATCAAGACGAATGAGTATCTGGAAACGAATGTCCCCCACATCTACGCTCTGGGTGACGTGAAGGGAGGACCCGCCTTTACACACATCTCCTATGACGACTACCGGGTTGTGCTCTCCCGACTCACAACAGACCGTCACAGATCCATTCAGTATCGTCCCGTTCCCTACACAGTGTTCCTGGATCCACAGCTGGGTCGCATCGGACTCTCCGAGACCGAGGCGCGCGCGCGCGGGCATGAGATCCGTGTCGCCGCCATGCCAATGGCCTGGGTTGCCCGGGCCCTCGAAATGGATGAGTCGCGCGGACTGATGAAGGCTGTTGTAGATGCAAAGACGGACCGGATCCTGGGTGCAGCCGTTCTGGGTGTCGAGGGTGGGGAGCTGATGGCCCTCTTCCAGGTGGCAATGATGGGGGACCTCCCCTTTACGGTCCTCCGTGACGGTGTGTTCGCCCACCCAACCCTTGCGGAGTCACTGAATACCCTCTTTTCGTATCTTGAGCCGCAGTAGCGCTCGGTGGTCGGTTGCGCAGTTTTGCCGTCTCCCCTTTTTTTTCTATATTCTCGTCATTATGCTGTACCAGATGGACCACGCACAATCGCCTCAGAGGATCTTCTCATGAACCCGTCGCTCCGATCGTTTGTCCTGTTCGCTCTTTCTGTCCTGGGTTCCGAATTGCTGTTTGCCGGGGAGGTTGCCTCGTTCTCACCTGCCGAGCCGCGCATCGGTCGGGAGCTGGTCATCACCTATCACGTTCAGCCGGGAGCTGCAGTCCTCAAGGACGCACGGGTGCTGACCGCGGAGGTCATGGTAATGCGGGCAGAGGAGATGCCACTCCTCTCAACCGTCCCGATGGAGAAGCAGGGAGCAGGCTGGACCGGAACACTTCTTCTCGAAGACGAGGGTGCCCGATTGCTGCTGGTTCGGTTCCTCTCTGGTGATCTTGCCGATGACAACAACGGGAATGTCTGGAACCTCCTCGTCTACGGGGACGATGGAAAACCCCTCAAGGGGTCCCATGAGGCCCGTGGATCATTTCTCATGGTATCGGGTGTTTTCGAGTTCAAGCACGAGAAGGACCTCCAGGGGGCGAGGGGGGAATTCGCCCGCGAACTTGAGCACTATCCCGACAACTATGAGGCGCTCACCTCGCTGTGGCGCGTCATGCTGCGGCTGGAGCCCGGTGATGAGACCACCGAGGAGGTGAAGGCTGACCTTGAAAGGGCGTACGGTCGATCTCAGGGGGACGAGAAGGTTCTGGTACTCCTACTCCCCTGGTTTGAACAGACCGGGCAGTCGGAGCGGGCGGATCGCCTCCGGAAGGTTGCGGTGGATCTGCATCCGACGGGGGAGGTGGCCAGGTCCAGCGCGCAATCAGCGGTCTTTGCAGAGCGGGACAATGCCAAGCGTATCGGTCTCATCGAAGAGTATATGTCCCGCTTTCAGCCGACAGGATCTGAGCTTGGAACCATGCAAACCGCGCTTGTCACGGCGTGCAGCCGTGCGGGGGAGTACGACAAAGCGGCTGACGTCCTGTCGGTCATGGAGAACCCCCTTCCAGGTTTGTACAACGCTATCGCCTGGTCGCTTATCGAAAAGGGGGAGGATCTCCATAAGGCCGTTGGATGGGCGAAGACCGGCGTCGAGATCCTGCGGAAAGATGCTGATTCCCGGAAGCCGTCCTACATGAGCCAGAAGGACTGGAATAGGCGGAAGGACTATCAGCTCGCGGCCATTCTTGACACCTACGCGTTTGGAGAATTCAAACTCGGTCACCTGGACGAAGCCGAAAAGGCCTTCGAGGAGTCGTACGCACTGGCGGGCGGAGGAGTCGAGATCGGGGAGCACCTGATGGAATGCTACGTAGAGAATGGCAAGCGGGAGAAGGCAATGGCGGTTGCGGATGAGCTTGTCCGAAGAGGGACGTCGAACGAGAGGATTATCGATCTCTATCGAAGCTCCTACGTGGCTGCCAACGGCTCGGAAGCGGGCTTCTCAGAGAGGCTTGCAGATGCCCGGGCCTTCGCGCTCGAGGAGGTGAAGAAGGAGCTCCGGAAGAGTCTCGTGAACGAACCGGCGATCGACTTCGCTTTGAAGGACCTTGAGGGCAAGACCGTCCGCCTGGCAGATCTTCGCGGGAAGGTGGTTGTGCTCGACTTCTGGGCGACCTGGTGTGGTCCCTGCAAGCGTTCCTTCCCCTACCTGCAGAAGATCTACGACGGGCACAAGGAGAACGGTGACATTGCCATCTTTGCCGTCAACACCTGGGAGCGGGTGAGGGAAGAGGATCGGGAAGCGACCGTAAGGAAGTTCATCGCTGAGAACAGCTACACCTTTCCAGTTCTTCTGGATACGGATCTTGTTGAGCAGTACGGCGTCGAGGGCATCCCGACGAAATTTGTCATCGATCGCAAGGGATTCATCCAGTTCAAGAGCATTGGATTCGAAGGAGGAGACAAGATGATGGACGAGATGAATCTCCAGTTCGAAATGCTCCTGGCCGACGACTAGTCTCACTTACCTGCCCCCGGAAAACCCCGCTTGAGACCGCCAATTCTGAGCAGGCCGCGACCGCTGGTGATCGCGCACCGTGGCAACATGAGAGCGTGTCCCGAAAACACGATGGCGGCATTCCGCCGTGCCCTCGAGGACGGATCCGACCTGGTCGAAACAGACGTTCGCGTGACTGCTGACGGGGCAATCGTCTGCATCCACGACCCGACCGTCGACCGAACCACAGACGGGACCGGAAGGGTAGAAGAGCTTACGGTCGCGGAGATGGAAGTTCTGCGAGCTTCGGGCGGGAGACCGGAGTTTGACAGCGAAAGAGTTCCCCTGCTGGAGGAGCTTGGATCGATCCTCCCGGAGGATGTGGCTCTGGCGGTCGAGTTGAAGAGCGATCAGTTTCTGGAAGCGGGTGCGTGCAGGCTGCTGCTGGATGTCCTGGATCGGACAGGTGTACGGGGGCGGACGATCGTCCTCTCCTTCAAACTCCGCCGCATCAAGGCCTTTCGCGCGGTTGCAAGAGACATCCCCGTGGGACTCGTCTCACTTTTCCGGCCGTGCCCCCCCGCAGAACCGTTGCTGCTCGCCCCGTCGCTCCCTCTTCTGGTCTCCAATCCACTCTACGTTCGGTTCGCACACAAACGGGGTCAAATGGTCTGTCCCCTCGACCCGAACCCTGACAAGCGCCTGGAGCGCTACATGCGACTCGGCTGCGATGCGGTTCTGACCAACGATCCGGCCTCGACGCGGAGTGAACTCAAGAGGCTCCGCCAGCTGTCGCGAGGGTAGGATCCGGGTTCACTCCTCCCGGGCGTAGAGTGCGACCAGCTCCTCCGGGTCCACGATCGAATCAGGGCCGAACCAGATCGTCCAGAGAACGCGCGCAAATGTCTGGTTGGTGATGGGAGGCTGTTCCTCGTCGTTGATGATTGCGACGACCGTGCCGCCAGGAAGCCAGCGAAGAATGAGCTGATCGTTCTCCTTGATCTCCGTCGAGTAGTAGTTCACGAAACTGTCAACGTCCGTCTGAATCGTCTTGAGCTCCTCCTCGGTCGCGTTTTCCCTGAAGCCGTCGCGGTAAGCATCCTGGATCTGATTGCTCCCCACATCGCGGGCGAAATCCATGACGATCTGCTTGGCCTTCTCCTGCGTCAGGACAGACTGAATGACCTCTTTGACGGACCCGCTCTGCGGATCCTCCATGTAGTGGACCATACCGTACACCTTGAAGAAGAACTTCTTCCGGACGGTTGTCCCCGTGGCCGTCAGCGTGTAGGTGGTCGTATCGTGGGAGAAAGTCACCTCGCGGGGGAACTCCTTTTCCGTTGATGTCTCAATCACGACGTCCTGTGCCGGGGAAACGGCCGAGAGGAGAGTGGAACAAAGGAGTAGAGAGAGAATACCGATGTACTGTCGCACGGCTTGCCTCCTGGCTCGTGGCTGATGAAAGGTAAGCAGAAAGTACAGAGGAGCCAGGGAAGATGCAAGGTGCCTCCGCCTTCTTGCCTGTCGGGCCAATGTTCTGTACATTCGTCGGTGTTTTCCCACACTCTAAACGTGTTGTGCGGGTAGACATCCCCATGAGCTGAGCCTATACTGTGAGCGGGGTGAAGATGCGATCATTCCTTGCACGATACGCGAGATGGCTGCATACCGGGTGGCCGGCAGGAGTCGTTGAGAGGCTTCCCGAGGCGAAAGAGGACGGCTCCACAAACATTGCAGGTCTCTACATTGTGGGCGATCTCACCGGGATTCCCCTCCTGAAATTCTCGGCCGATGGCGGAACACGCGCCGTACACACGATTGCATCGGACCCGGCCTTCCAGCGCCTCCGGTCGGGGGATCGGGACAACGGGGAGCTGGACGTTGTCATCATCGGGGCCGGCGTCTCCGGCATGGCTGCCGCTCTGGCGGCCAAGAGGGCGGGCATGCGCTTTGAACTCCTCGAAGCGACCGAACCGTTCTCGACCATCCTCAATTTTCCCAGAGGGAAGCCCATTTACACCTATCCCACGGCGATGGTGCCGGAGGGAGATCTGCAGTTCACGGCAGCGGTGAAGGAGCCGCTTGTGGAGGAGCTGCGCGCGCAGACGCTCGGGCGGGGGATCAGGCCACGGATCGCCCGTGCGGAGCGCGTTGTCAGGGAGGGACGGCACTTCGGGATCCTCATCCCGGGTGACGAGGCCATCCGTGCCAAACGCGTCATTGTGGCGATCGGCCGGTCAGGCAATTTCCGAAAGCTCAACGTTCCGGGTGAAGAGCGGGACAGGGTGTACAACCGGCTGCACGATCCAATGGAGTTCAAGGGAAAGAACGTCCTCGTCGTCGGAGGGGGCGACAGCGCGCTGGAAACAGCACTCGCGGTGGCTCAATGCGGTGGGAAGGTAACGCTCTCCTACCGGAGGACCGAGTTCTCCAGGCCCAAGCCGGGAAACGTCGAGAGGCTCCACGCACTGCTCCGCGACCCGCTGGCAGATGTGGCTGTCGAGACGCCGGTGTCGGAGAGAGTGACAGCAAGCAGCGGGACGTTTCTGGGCGATCATCGAAAGGCCGGGAGCATCACGCTTCTGATGAAGAGCCATCTGAAGAAGATCGGCGAATCGGACGTGACCCTCGTCGACGGAGAAGGGAGGGATCTCACCCTCCCCAACGATGCGGTCTTCTCCATGACCGGGCGGGAAGCCCCACTGGATTTCTTCAGACGGTCGGGTGTGCGGATTCGCGGTGAAATGGGGCCGAAGGAGTGGACCGGTTTGGCGATGTTCGTTGCCTTCTGTGCCTTTATCTACATCTGGAAGGCCGGGGGATCGCTCACGACACTGTTCAGAGAACATCTCTGGTTTCCCTTCAACGTTCAGGGTCTGCTCGAGAGTGTCGGCGGGTCGTTCGCCTCCATGGTTCAGGACCCCTCTTCAGTCCTGGGGACCATCGCCGTTGATCTGGGGGAACCCGGCTTCTACTACTCACTCGTCTACAGCCTGCTCGTCGTCATTTTCGGTATCAGGAGAATCCAGCGGCGCAAAACACCCTACGTCACCGCTCAGACGCTCACGCTGGCTGCCATACAGGTGATTCCCCTGTTTCTCCTCCCCTACATCCTCCTTCCGTACCTCGGGCACAACGGCGTGTTTGATGCGGGCTTTGGAAAGCACCTCGCTGACGGCCTGTTCCCCGAGGTCGGCTACGGGCACGGAAGGGAGTACTGGAGGGCCTTCGGGTTTGTCCTCGCCTGGCCGCTCTTTCTCTGGAACGTGTTTACTTCACAACCACACTGGTGGTGGCTTCTCATCAGTCTGGTTCAGACGTGTCTGGTCATTCCCCTCATCGTCAGGGTGTGGGGAAAGGGGGCCTACTGTGGCTGGATCTGCTCCTGCGGTGCGATGGCTGAGACCCTGGGTGACGCGCACCGGCACAAGATGCCACATGGCGCAGGCTGGAACAGGGCGAACATGGTTGGACAGTGCATACTGGCCATCGCGCTACTGCTCTTCATTGCGAGGATTGTGAGCTGGGGGTTTCCCTCCACGGGGTTCGGGCAGGGGGTGAAGCAGTTCTATGCGGGCTTGCTCTCCGGCTGGGACCTTTTTGGCGTGCAGCTCAACTACAAATATGTCGTTGACCTCTTCCTGGCCGGCATTATCGGGTACGGCGCATACTTCTGGTTCAGCGGCCGTGTCTGGTGCAGGTTTGCCTGTCCTCTCGCGGCGCTCATGCACGTCTATGCCCGGTTCAGCAGGTTCCGCATTCTCGTGGAGAAGAAGAAGTGCATCTCCTGCAACGTCTGCACGTCCGTCTGCCACCAGGGAATCGATATCATGAACTTCGCGAACAAGGGACTCCCGATGGAAGACCCGGAGTGCGTTCGGTGCAGCGCCTGCGTTCAGTCCTGTCCGACGGGTGTTCTCCAGTTTGGCCGGATCGATCCCAAGAGTCCTACCGTCGTGAAGACCGACCACCTTGCCGCCTCACCGGTTCTCATGCGGGAACAGAACAACTGACTATCGGGATGGAACATGGCATTCATACGCGTCATTCCTGAGGAGGAGGCCGAGGCTCAGGTCCGGGACCTGTACGAACAGTATCGGGCGCCGTGGGGCGGCGTGGACAACATCCTGAAAATCCACAGCCTTCTCCCGCTGACCCTGGAGCCGCACATCGATCTCTACCGGATGATGATGTTTGGAAGGGGACCGCTGACCCGACGGGAGAGGGAGATGCTTGCCACGGTTGTGTCGCGAGAGAACGGTTGTTCCTACTGCGTCCACCACCACAGCGATGCCCTCTTCAGACTCACCAGAGACAGTGCCTTTGCGGCGCAACTCCGGTCGGAGGATGACACCGGGCAGCTCTCTCCTGCGGAGAGGAGCATGCTGGAGTTTGCCAGGCATCTGACGAGGGCGCCGGCGGCCGATCATTCCCCGCGCGTACAGGAGCTGAAGGATCATGGGTTCACGGAGGAGGCCATTCTCCAGATGACACTCATCGTGGGATACTTCAACTTCGTCAACCGGATCGCAAACGGTCTTGGAGTGGAGCTGGAGCCCTACTGGGGGGAGAGCGGGTTTAGCGAACCAGGGACGCCGATGTCCCACGACCCCTCCTGAGGATCTCTCCGACCGACAGGGGTCTCACCAGTCCCGGTCGTACCGTGGACCCTTCGTAGCGAACTCGATCGGGAGGCTGCGGGGGGAGGTCAGCTAGAGAATCCGTTCCATGCACGTCGCAGTTGAGGGGCAGGCGCCGCGGAATTCCGAGGAGGCCCTCACCGGTCCGGTGACGTCCTCCGCCTCGATCCGATGAAATCCCCGTTTCTTGAAGAACTCCTCTGCAGTGGTTGTCAACAGGAGAAGCCGTCGTACACCGTGCTCTCTTGCGATCTCACAGATCCGCGAGAGGAGAAGCGAGCCGAGACCTGAGCCCTGGTGGGAAGGGACGACTGCGGCCGACCTGAGAAGGGCGGTCTCGCCGTAGAACTCAAGGGCGATCGAGCCGATCAGGGTACCCTCTGCATCTTCGGCAAGGAGGAATCCGCGAAGGTGGTCCCGGACGCCGTCGAGGGGCAGGGAGGCCCTCTCAAGTATCGCGAGGATCTCCCGACAATCCCGCCGCCGGGCCCTTCTCAGCCGCACGTCTTTCATTTTACCGCGCTGACCGTAATGCTCTGAACGATGTAGGGTCGATTCCCATCGATAGCGTGCGGCTCCTGTTCGATGACCGACAGGTCGTGGAATCCAGCATCCCGGACGATTGCCAGGTAGTCCGACTTCTCCTCGGCGCCGGAGACGCAGCTTGCGTAGAGCGACAGGTTGTTCCGATCCTCCTCCGGCATGGTGCCGGTGTAGACGATATCCGAAATCGTGAATCCCCCACCCGGCTTCAACACGCGATGGATCTCGGAGAAGGCCTTCCTCTTGTCGGGGACGAGATTGATGACGCAGTTGCTGAGGACGTGATCCACGGAATGCGATTCGAGGGGAAGGTTTTCGATGTCGCCCTTCCGGAACTCGACGTTCTGGATCTGCAGTTTCTCACGGTTGAGCTCTGCGCGTGCGATCATCTCGTCGGTCATGTCGATACCTATTGCCTTCCCCTCGGGACCCACCTCCCGGGCGGCAAGGAATATGTCTATCCCGGCCCCGGACCCCAGATCGACGACAGTCATACCTCTTGTGAGGCGGGCGGTTCTCACGGGCGTCCCGCAGCCCAGCCCGAGATCGGCAACCGAGATGATCGACTCCTCGGCTTCCGCATAGGGTTCGTTGAACGTGACGGGGAGCTGCGCGTCGCTCGGGGAGCAGCACGTGGACCGCGGTCCGCAACAGGAGCTTTCCTCCTTGGCAAGAGCGGCATAGTGCTCCCGGACCGCCTGCTTTCGCTTCTGGTCAGACATGGATTTCCCTTCGTTGTTGTCGTTGCTTCAGGTGAGATGGAATGGCCGCTGGCCTGACGGTCAGGAACGTCGCGCAGCACCCGCTCCTGATGTCCTCTCTGAGCTTCTGGATATCTCCCTGACAGGCCGGGTGCGAACCCGCCGCCTTGGAGACGCAGGAGAGGATCAGGCGCTGTTCGTTGCTCAGTGGCTCGGCGATAGAGTAGAGTATCCAGAGCCCTTTCCTCCTGTCGGCGACCAACCCGGCGCGCTTGAGGTACTTCAGGTGGCGTGACACCTTGGTCTGGGTGGCGTCAAGGACCCGCTGGATGTCGCACACACATAGTTCCCCTGAGGAGATGAGGAGACTGAGGATGCGCAATCGCGATTCATCTGCGAGCGCCCTGAAGAGTTTGGCAAGATCGGTCACGGCTTGGGCCTCTTCTATATTTGCCTATACGAATATAGCTCCCCACTGTTGCAGATGCAAGCGCCGGGGCCGGGGCGATCTAAGAAATCCTTGGTTTCTGGTGCTATTTTCTTATATATTGAGTTCCTACACGAACTGCTTCTGTGTGTCTTTTCTCTCCAATCTCAGGTTCTGTGATGAACGGAATTCGATCTAGGTTGTTCGGTCGCGGCCGGCAGGAAGAACCCGGCAAGAAGATTCGCGAGATACTGAAGAGTATCCCCATCTTCGACGGACTCAGCAAGAGAGAACTCACCTCCGTGGAGCGGATCCTTCATGAGAGGCACTACCAGACCGACGAGATCATCTTCCGCCAGGAGGAACCAGGGATGGGGATGTACATCATCGAGTCCGGGACGGTCGGCATCGTATCGGAGCCGGCGAGCATGCAGTTTTCAGAACTCCACGTGGGAGATTTCTTCGGAGAGCTCGCGCTGCTCGACGAGGCGCCGCGTTCGGCGACGGCCGTTGCCAAGAGTCCCTGCAGAGTCTTCGGTTTCTTCCAGCCGGACCTCTTTTCGCTTGTTGAGCGTGATCCGCGTCTGGGCGTGAAGATCGTCCTGAGGCTCGCGCAGATCATCGGATCCCGCCTCCGGCGCGCGAACGAACAAGCTCTGACATTGGTTGAAGAGCTGAGGCAACTGAAACAATCGGGTGAAAAGCGATGATGCGGACGCTGGAAGGGCGGCGCATCCGCCCGGCTCGGGGTATTCTCGTCCTGACGATCGTCATTGTCACGGTGCTTGGATTGCTGCTTGTGGGCGGTGTTGCGGGCCTCGTGGTCATCGCCGCGCTGCTGGCCTACATTTTCGATCCCGCTGTCACCTCCCTCGAATTTCGCGGGTTGTCACGGACGGCGGCGACGGTCGTCTTCATCCTCTCGCTGACTGCCCTTCTCTGCCTTCTCTCATACTTCCTCATTCCCATCCTGTTCGCCCAGATCGACCTCATGCGGTCAGAAGTGACGACCGAACAGACCGATCTGATCATCTCGCGCCTGCAGACGCTGGTCCAACAGAACCTCGCCGTTCTCGGGATGGAAGAGCTGGATATCCATGCGTCCATCCAGACGTTCAAGGTCCAGCTAAGCGAACGGGTCATGAAGTTCCTGGTCGAGGACTCGCTTGCTCTCATCATCAGGCTGGTGACGATACCCTTCATGATGTTCTTCTTTCTGAAGGACGGAAGGGAGATGAAGAAGCAGCTGGTCCAGCTCGTTCCCAACCGGTACTTCGAGTTCTCCCTCGACCTGCTTCACAAGATGGATCTCCAGCTCGGGAACTACCTCCGGAGCCAGTTCCTGGACGCTCTGATCTTCGGGGCCATGTCAACGGTTGCCCTCTGGCTCATGGATGTGAAGTACTTCCTCTTCATTGGCATCTTCGCCGGACTCGCCAACCTCATCCCGTACGTAGGCCCCATCGCGGGTGTCATCCCGGCTGTCATCGTCTCGGTCCTCGAGACCGGAGATATCACAAAGGCCATCTATGTCATCCTCGTCTACGTCGGCCTGAAACTCGTCGATGACTTTGCGGTGCAGCCGATGGTTGTCGCGCGGGGTGTCGACGTTCATCCCCTGCTTGTCTTGCTGGCAATCATGATCGGCGGACATCTGTTCGGTATGGTCGGTATGCTCATCGCCGTTCCGTTTGCCGGGTTTCTGAAAGTCGTCCTGCAAGAGAGCGTTGTGACGTTCCGGAAGTACCGGTTCTCCTGAGGCAACTACCTCCTTCGCCATCATGAGGCAATTCCTGAAAATCACCGCACATGCGGGTCGTGCCGTCGTCGGGATGGTGATGGTTCTGGAACTTGTGTTCTGGTCCGCCGGCTGTGTCCCCCCCATCGGATCAGGACGTCACGTCACTTCACGCACCGTCAGGGAAGGCGTCATCCATCGTACCATCCTCATCGAAGAGGGCCCGTGGGTTGTCAACGTTCTGGAGATAGACCTCCGGAAGGGGGACCTCGGCTTCAGGGCCGTTCATGCAGAGGATCGGGTGGTGGGTCTGGAGACCACGAGCTCCATGGCCGAGCGATCAAGTGACTCCGCCTGGCAGACCGTTGCTGCGCTCAACGCTGACTTCTTCCACAAAGACGGAGAGACCGTCAACACGCAGATCTCCGACGGGGAGTATCTTCGGGCTGTCCGGCCAGAGCTCGATGACAGCGGGCGTGTCCTCCTCCCGCGCTCACAGTTCGGGTTGACCGGGAAGGGGAAGCCGGTGGTGGATCGATTCGTGTTCGAAGGATCAGTCCTCTTGCCCGGATCCCCCCGTTGCAGGCTTGCCTCGGTGAACGTCATCGACAGAGGTGGCTTTGTTCTCTACAACTCCCACCGGGGCGAGCGGACACCATCGGACTCGATCAGGAGGGCGGTCTTCGAGATCGGGCTCGCGCGCGCACAGCAGTGTGGCGATACGGTCCTCTACCTGGTGTCGGGTCCCGTGGGGAGGGGTGGAGGGCTTCCGATACCCGAGAACGGGGCAGTGCTGAGCGCGTATCATGATTCTCTCTGGCCGTCGACCCGTTCCGTTTCCTTCGGGGACTCGGTCATGGTGGTCCGGAGGATGGCGCCGGTGGTGGGGGAACTGGAGCTGCTTGTGGGGGGGACACCCAGGATCGTTCTCGATGGTGCGAGCGTTGCGGGAGTGGAGGGGCACATGGAGCGCACCGTACCGTCGTTCACGTTCAAGAGGCATCCGCGAACGGGGGTCGGGTGCTCGCGTGACAGCACGCTACTCTACTTTCTCACCGTCGACGGAAGGCAGGAATCGAGTGCGGGGATGACGCTTCCGGAATTCGCAGATCTGATGATCTCGCTTGGCGTGTATCAGGGCTTGAACCTCGACGGCGGCGGATCGACCACCATGGTGGTGGAAGGGCTCGTGGTGAACAGTCCGTCAGATCCCACGGGGGAGCGGCCCGTCGGGAACTGCCTCCTCCTTCAGGCGAAGCGACCCGTCGATTGAGCCGCCCGTGCAAGGAGGGAAGCCTAGCCCGCCGCTGCTTGCCTGCTGATCTTCGATCCTCTCTTGAATCTCCTGAAGCAGAAGAAGAACTGACCCATGTAGTGTGCGGGGAAGTAGGTCTTCAATCCGTAGAGGTCAGGCTTGTTGCCTTCGGGGAGGTACGCTGTTCCGAAGAGCCAGTCCCAGATGGCAAGTTTCGTTGCGAAGTTGTTATTCCGTCCCTTTCCCGCTGAGTGGTGCCACCGGTGCATTTCGGGACCATTGATCACCTTCTGCACGTTGCCGGTGTGGAGGTCCAGGTTGGAATGGATGTACATCCCCCAGACGGCGCTGATGACGCCCTTGTAGGCGACGATTTCGGGCGCTGAGGCGAGGAGAATGATCGGCGCGAACTCCACGGTCTGATTGATGAGTATTTCCAGCGCGTGCGATCTGGAGCCAGACAGCCAGTCAACCTGCTTCGGCGAGTGGTGTGCCTCGTGGGTGCGCCAGAGGTACTTGTTGCTGTGCTGCCACCTGTGCATCCAGTAGATGTAGAAGTCGTGGGTGATGGTGAAGAAGACCAGCTGCAGCCAGATCGGCCAGCCCGCCAGGAGTCGGAGGCTCGAGAGCCCCGTGACCTCGTCGAGAGCCCGTATGATGAAGGAGAAGATGAGGATGCCGAGGATATAGCTCTGGGCTAAGGTATAGAGTGCGAGGTCATCGAAAAAACCCTCCCGCACCACCCTCTGTCCGGGAGTGTAGGGGAAGATCCGCTCGAGCAGAATGAACAGGAGCGCCGTCGATGCTATGATCAGCATCGAGAACTTCTCGGCCGATGTCATCTCGACGAAGTATGTTTCAACCCAGCCTGGTACTCCCTGCAGGGCCTCAGACAACGCGGTCAAGTCCATGGTGATGCGCTTCTCCTAGGTGTTCGGCGGTGGGTGCACTCTTCGCAGCTTCTGACGCTGCCCCAGCTCCGCGGCGTAGACGCGTTTCACCCCATCTCCAAGGGCAACCTCCACATCCCGGATGTTCGAGACGAGTCTCATGAATCCTCCGATTTCGACCGATGCAGCCTGGTCGCTTCCCCACATGGACCGATCCAGCGTGATGTGACGCTCCACGAAGGTTGCACCGAGTGCGACCGCGGCCCATGTCGGCACAAGTCCCACTTCGTGGCCCGAGTAGCCGATGGGACAGGTGGGGTACTTCCCCTTCAGGGTTTCGATCATCCGGAGATTGAGCTCGTGGGGCGGACAGGGATACGTGGATGTCGAGTGGGCGATGAGGAGTTTTTGCTGCCCGAGAGATCTGACCGCATCTTCGATCTCCTCCATTGTTGACATGCCGGTGGAGATGATGAGGGGCCGGCCTGTGGACTTCTTCTTCTGGAGCAGTGCGGTGTCTGTCAGGGAGGCGGAGGCTGCTTTGTAGCAGGGGGGGTCAAACCGCTCCATGAAATCCACCGATTCCTCATCCCAGCAGGAGGCGAACCAGAGAATGTTCCGCTCCCTGCAATGCCGGTCGATCTCTCTGTACCCCTCCTCATCCAACTCGACTTTGTGGCGGTAATCGATGTAGGTCATTCGACCCCAAGGGGTTTCGCGCTCGACCTGCCACTGGTCCTTCGGGACGCACGCTTCCGGCGTCCGCTTCTGAAACTTGACCGCATCGGCGCCCGCCAGGAGCGCCCCATCGATGAGCTTCTTCGCAAGATCGAGCGACCCGTTGTGGTTGATGCCGATCTCGGCGATCACGAAAACCGGCTCGCCCTGTCCGACGTTGCGATTGCCGATGCGTACAGCGTCGTGTGCCATCGTCTCCTCGTCTGAACGGTAGGTATCAGTCGTCTACGTGCCGCGGAGGCGGAGGATCCATTCGGCGAACTCCCGGAATGCCCCGTGGCCTCCCCGCGCGGCGGTCCGGTAGTGGACGGCTGTGCGAACAGCCCCCATCGCGTCCGTCGGGGCGGCCGTCAGGCCCGAGGTGCGGATCTCCTCGATGATCCCCAGATCGTTCACGTCGTCCCCGATGTACGCCAGTTCGTCAATGGAGAGGCCCGTCTCCTTCAGGATAACGTCGAGATGGGAACGCTTGTCCCGTATTCCCAGATAGAGGTGCTGCAGTTTGAGCTTCGCGGCCCGCTGCCGCACGCTCGGGGATTCCTCCCCCGTGATGATGGCGGTGTCGATCCCCGCCTGCCGCAGCCGCTCCACACCCATGCCGTCACGTATGGAGAACCGCTTGAACGCCTCTCCTGACTCCGAGTAGTAGACCCCGGTGTCGGTCAGGACGCCGTCGCTATCGGTCAGAACAAGGCGGATTCTCCTGGCCCTGCGGCGGAGGGTGGTGGGTGTGAGCTTTTTCAGTCCTGATCTCCTATGGTGCTTGTCTACCAGGCGGTCCAGCCCCCGTCGACCACGAGATTCGCGCCCGTCATGTAACTCGACGCCTCGCTCGCGAGAAACACAAGAGCACCCTTGTAGTCTGTCGGCCGGGCCATCCTCCCGAGTGGCGTACGGGCTGCGTAGTTGCGGACAAAGAACTCGTCCTGCGCGTTCTCCACCCCCCCGGGGGAGAGGGTATTCACGCGGACCCCGGAGGCTCCCCAGTACGCCGCCAGGAATCGCGTGAAGGCAATGATGGCTCCCTTGGTTGTGGGATAGGAAGCCGACTTGAAGAATGCCTGCGCGCCGTCAGGCTGTCTGTAGAGCGACTGGTCCGGACCCACAATACCGTAGGTCGATGCCACATTGATGATGCTTCCGCTCCCCTGCTTGACCATCTCCGCGCCGAGGATCTGGCAGCAGAGGAAGGTCCCCGTCACATTCACCTCGAGAGATTGCTGCCAGAGCTCGAGGGGGTAGTTCTCAAACCTCGACAGCTCGGCCGCCGCGGCGGGGTTCTCGAACATGTCGTTGATTGCGGCATTGTTCACGAGCACGTCAATCCTCCCGAGCGCCTCAAGCAGTGTGTCCCGGAAACGCCGGAGGGACCCGGCGTCCGTGATGTCCACCCCCTGGCCGAACATGGGGCGATTCCATCTGGTCGACAGCTCATCGGCGAAGGCCGAAGATGCCTCGGCGTCAAGATCAACAACGGCGACATGCGCCCCCGCTTCCGCCAGTGCGTGGCAGTGGTGTTTGCCAATCAGGCCGAGGGCGCCGGTGACGACGGCAACCCTCTCCCGGAGAGAAAAGAGCTGGTCGGACATCTCTCTACGTTGCCGGGTCTATGGTTTCTTCTTTGGCTTGAGGTTGAAGTTGCTGGTCTTTCGGAACACCGGTTCGACCGGCTCGCCGCGGAGCATGGCCCTGACGTTCTTTGCCTCAGCCGCCTTCTTGAGGATAGGCAGAACCTCTTCATACACGGAGAGGGTGTAGGCGACGTCCTCGTCGCTGTGAGAGAAACAGACGTTGTGGAACCCCCCCCAGAGAACGCCTCTCCTGATCATCTCCTGCTGGATGAGTGACTTCATCTCCAGGGGATTGCCGGCCTTCGGATCGAACGTGACAAGCGACCGGCAATCATAGCCGACGCACGAGGTGTAGTCCATGCCAAGCCTTGCTGCGATCTCCCTGTATCCCTCCTTCAGTTTCCTCCCCTGATCGGCGAGGACCTGAGGGACGTTCTTGTCCCGGAGCTCTTTGATCGTTGCCTTTGCAGCGGCAAGCGAGAGGGCCTCGCCGCCGAATGTGGTGAAGAAGAACACCTCCTCCTTGCAGAGCTCCATCAGCTCGGACCTGCCCGCGAGGATGGAAATCGGCATTCCGTTAGCCACGGCCTTTGAGTACGTCATGAGATCCGCTTCCACGCCAAAGAACTCCTGTGCCCCTCCCAGCGCCAGACGGAATCCCGTCCACATCTCATCGAAGATCAGCACGATGCCCTGTTTCGTGCAGAGGTCCCGAAGCTTCTGCAGGAAGCCGTCCCGCGGTGCCTCGAAGACCGTCGGCTCAAGAATCACGCATGCGATCTCCTCGTCGATGGAGTCTTCAACGGACTGCATGTCATTGTAGCTGATGGTAAAGGTGAGATCCCGGACCGCCGAGGGGATTCCCCTGTTCCGATCCGTCACGGCGATGTACCAGTCATGCCATCCGTGGTATCCGCAGCAGAGGACTTTGCTGCGGCCTGTGTAGGCGCGGGCAAGCCGGACAGCTGCCGAGGTCACGTCGCAGCCTGTCTTGCTGTACCGGACCATTTCAGCCCCCGGGACGATCTCCCTCACAAGCTCGGCCACTTCGACCTCGAGCGGGTGCATCATGGAAAAGGTGATACCCTCTTCGAGCTGCGCGCGGATGGCGTCATCCACCGCACTGTAGGCATATCCAAGAGACAGAGGGCCGATAGCCATGTTGAAGTCGATGAACTCGTTGCCGTCGACATCCCACACGTGCGATCCCTTCCCGCGCTGCAGGTACTTCGGAGCCACCCCCTTGATGTACTGTCCGGGCCCTTTGGCGAGAGTCTGACTGTATGCCGGGATGAGCCCCGTCGCCCTGGCGTAGAGATCGTTGGAGCGCGTAATGTCCGGGTAGTCCTGGTCGAGTCGCACGGTGTTGGGCATGGAATGTTACCTCTTCGTTTCTTCGGACGTCACGGTTTTCAGTTTGTCGAGATGGTCCCTGTACCAGTTGACCCCTGCGTAGCGGGAATTGAGCGACACAATGTCGGGACGTTGCGCCAGGAGGTGGAGGACATCCTGGAGGGAGAAGACCGGTCTCTCATCGGTCCAGAGCGCATCATAGACCGCCTTGATGAATTCGTAATCTTCAGGAAAGTCGATGGTCCACCGATGGCTCATCGAGTAGTTCAGCCCCGTCTCCCACTCGAGGTTCCCGATCCTGAAACGATCAGGCTGTTCCCAGATGAAGGGGGTTGTGTGCTCGCGTTCAAAATCCTTTCGTGCCTCCTTCCATGCGGTTTCCAGTGATGGGAAGGTCATCGCTTCAACGTCGTTTCCGTCGGGGTACGTGGCCGGGTGCAGGTTGCTGACGAAGTCGTAGGAGTCCCGGTTCTCAGCGAAGAAGGTGAGCACCCTGTCGATGATCGCGGGGTCGATCAGGGGACAGTCCGAGGGAATCTTCACGACGATGTCTGCCATCGCACGTTTTGCCGCCCGGTAGTGACGATCCAGGAGGTCGGTGGGATGTCCGCTGAAGCAGTCCAGGGCCATCTGCCGACAGAGGTCCCGGATCGGGTCATCACCCCTGTCCGTCGTCGTTGCGACCGTTATTGCGTCGGGGGTTGTTGAAGCCTGCACACGCTCCAGCATCCGCCGCAGGAGCGGTTCCCCTGCGAGAGGCATCAGCACCTTGTGTGGCAACCGGGTGGATCCGGTTCGTGCCTGTACAACGACGAGAGTCTTCACGTCTGTACCAGAGAGAGAAGGTATTTCCCGTACGCTTTTCTTTTGGCGAAGCCGCGGACACGCTTCCGTTTGCTGCTGAGGGGAGACTCCCGACGCGGTCCGATATTGATGAGCTCGCGGCAGACCGCCGCAATGTTCCTTGCCGCCGAGGCGTTCTGGAGGGGGGTCAGCTGCCGGAGCTCGTTGACGTCAAACTCGGAGTAGACTTCCTTCCCGAGGGCGAGCCCGACATACACCGTACTCGAAAACCGGGTGATCAAGACGTCACAATTGGCGATCATCTCCTCGGTCTTGCCGGTCGGGAAGACCATGGCTCCGGGTGCGTACTTGTTGATCTCTCTCGTCGCGCGCTCGACCTTCTCGTTGGGATGGAGTTTGAAAACCAGCTGTCTCCCGCGTGCGATGCGCACCGCGTTGCGAATTGTCTTCTTCCTGTTCTCGAATCCCCACGTCTCCCGCGTGTCAGATGTGCAGACCAGCACATAGTTCCTGTATGGAAAATCATTGACCAGGTATTGCTTGCAGTTATCGAAGTTGGGGATACCGGTGACGATCATCTTCTCGGGCCTGACGCCCTTGCGGATAAAGAGGTCTCTGTATCCTTCGCTCGCGACGCAGAACACATCGTAGATGTTACTCAGGCCGGTTGCCGCGGTGCTCGTCAGCCACCGGGGGAGAAAAGGAAGCTTCTTGATGAGCCAGTAGCGGAAACCCTCCGGGTCGGTCATACCCTCCTGCAAGAGGAGTATCCGGCTTCCCTTGATGTTCCGCGGGACAACCAGATCCGAGGGCAGGACAATGAGATCATATCGCCTGCCGAGCCCACGGGGATCGATCTGGAGCTTATGGTCCTTGAGATAGGCAAGGCACCGGTGGAAATGTTTGTGTCCGAGGACCGTAGGTTCGAGAAGGTAGGCTTTGCGCAGGACCTCGAGAAACCCGTCGACGTAAATTGGGGAGAACCAGTTGTCGCATTCCGGGAGCTCCTCAGCAATCTGATGCATCTGGGTGGTCTGGTTCATGGAACCACCGATAAACAGGATGCTCTTCTTCGTGCCGGTCATTTCATTCGGGGTGTCGGGGCTTGCAGCGGGGCTGTTTCGGCCTTGGTTTGTGGTTGAACGGATTGGCGTGTTCGCTCACGAAAACCACCTAATGTACCGATTTGCGGGGATTATTTCAAATACCGTGGCGGGGGGGTGGATCTGGGTCGCGTGGCCCCGGCTGAGGCCGGGTCTACGACTGGAGCGTCAACGTTTTCGGGGGTTTTCCTTCAGTGTGAGAACGGCGCCCAGGAGCGCCCCGTATGCGGTGCTGATGTAGGGATTGGAGGTGATCGGGCAAGCGCCGCCGGTGCACCCGATGAAGTAGTAGTAGGCGAACCCCGCCGCTCCTCCGGCGATGGCAAAGAGAGCTCTCTTGATCCAGATGTTCATCGGCGTGCGTCCCGTTGGAGTTCAGCGTTCATGGTGAATACGAGGCGGTCGATCTCCGCTTCGGTCAGGCCCCGCTCGCGTGCAACATCTTCGACTGTTCCCCACACGGGCTCACCGCACACGAGACAGGGGAGCCGGTGGTTAACCATAAATGACACGGCCCCGGGATAGTCTCGCAGGAGATCTTCAATGCTCGTTGTTCGTTCTATCGGCTCCACCGGCGCCGGCTCTCCACCTGCGTTGGATAATCTGCGTCATGTACTCTTTCGTGGCATGAACGACGAGTCCGCTTTTACATTTCATCTGGAAACGCTGGCACAGCGAGTCCCTGAGTTGAACGGCCGAGGGGTAATCGGGAGCCGACCCGATGAGAGCCTCAGCCTCCTGGCAGAATTCCCTCACGAGGTCTTCCTGCGCTTCGTCGTCTGGATGCTTTGCGGTCTCTTCCATGGCTACTGCAGAACGATCTCGGGAATGACATCGACCGTCGTGCGTACCGATCGGCCGACAAGGCACTGTGTGTGGGCCTCGTGCACGATGCGTTCGACTTCCGTTTGCCGTACTCCGCCGGTCACGGTAATTTTCGGCTTCACCGTGACCTTCGTGAACCGGTAGCCGTCCCCGTCGAACTCCAGGAGACCGTCTGCGTCGCTCTCATAGGATACCAGCTGCACGTTGGCCCGTGCCGCGAACGCAAGAAACGTCGTCATCTGACAGATCTCAATCGCGGCGACGAACAGGTCCTCAGGCGTCCACACGCCTGCCACCCCCTTGAACTCCGGCGGACTGGCGACGTCGAGGCCCGGCTTCCCCTCGGAGGAAAGGGCTCCTGTTCTGTCGCTCTTCCAGACGGTGGAGGTTCTGTATGCAAAGGATTTGTACCTCTTCTTCGGAACGGCGGGCGTG
>Ga0209536_100001934_pt1 | contig 33905 bp, 30 predicted proteins | sample DeeMarSeWOR28_12_FD_187461 | JGI IMG/M metagenome (GOLD analysis project Ga0209536, IMG submission 187461) | Marine sediment microbial communities from White Oak River estuary, North Carolina - WOR-2-8_12 (SPAdes) (version 2) | ecosystem: Environmental > Aquatic > Marine > Intertidal zone >...
GCCGTAATAGACACGGCAAAGCCACGGGCCGGTTGAAGGTGGTCAACAGGAACGCGCTGCCACGCCTTGCCACCGACGAATTGGTCGACGCCGCCGCGCGGATCTCCCTGCGCTAGTCCGGGTTGCGCCGCGATGATACGCTCGCACATCGCGAGCCGGTCGGAACAACACCATGAGCAGCGAAGGGCGCGTCAATCCCGTCAGTCGAATAATGAAGGTTGCGGCCAAGGTGGAGCCGAACGAGCTGAAAGCGACGCTACTGTCGTTTACGTTCGTTTTCACGCTCATGGCGGCCTACTTCATCCTGCGCCCGGTCCGCGACGCGATGTCGTCCGACTGGTCCGACGAGGAACTGAGCTGGCTGTGGACGTCGACATTCTTCTTCAGTGTGATCGCGGTCTTCCTGTACGGGGCCATCATCTCGAGGGTGCGCTTCAACAAACGGAGTGGCAACCTCCCGGGCTGCCTCAAAAACAGTATGAAAGTCCGATTGGGGCTCCACCGGAACTACAATGTGGATACCTTTGCCGCCCGTTGTCTTTACAAAAGTATGGTAGCCAAAACCTTCGATGTGCTCACGCAGTTCAAGGGCTACCTCAACTAGTTTCTTAAAGGGATATCGTTCCGGAGGGTCCAGATCGAAAACCAAATAGTCCGGTTTATCGAAGTGAGGTTTATGAGAATGCATCTGATGCAACTCAATGCACGCAAGGTTAGCGAGCCAGACTAATGATGCCTCCTCTGTCGCAATGATATAATCTTTCTTTTCTTCGCCTAAGGTAATATACTCAATCCAATTCGGCGCCCATTCCGGTCTATTTTTTTGATAAAACGCCTCCCCAGTAATTCCATTGGGATAGCGAACCAGGGATAGCGGCCGCCCCTTTATATGTGATAAAATGGTAGGCGCGATCTGCAAATAGTATTGAATAAGCTCGGCTTTCAGAATTTGATCCTCAGGGAATAGAATTTTCCTCAGATTTGAAAGCTCTATTTTACGTTTTCCAGCTTGAACATTTTGAGATGTGCGCGCCATAATTCTTGTTTGTTTTATATTAAATTCGGGTATAACTCGTTGTATATTTTTAAGATAAAACTATTTTTGAGCAAAAGTCAATTAAAATCTAGTGGATCGGATTCTCATAAAAAAAACTAATAAATACCAAAATGATATTTGGATTTTGAAAAATAGTTTGCTTAATTAAAATATAAAGACTGCTGAATGACCGACTTCCCGGTTAAATTTTTACAAAGCTTTCTATATGCTGCTTTATTTACGCTGGTAAATAAGCATTTTTAAATTATATCGTACAGAGAAGTGCCCTGAGAGTCATAATATCCAAAATTTGCTCGAAAAGTCCGATTACGACTATCAAGTGATTTTCATCGACCCAAATGCGAGGATCGAGGAGCTTCCCGAGGATACCATTTTTCCAGCGTTGGCTGATGAGGACAATATCCTTCAAGGAAGCGGTGCAATTATGAAACGAATTCAGGAAGTGGAAGCATTCAAAGTCGAGGCTAATCCGATTCGGCACGGTCAATAAAGATTTGTTTGTGACCTCTTCCACGATTGTTGCAAAGAAGCAAAATCAAAAACTTCATAAGGAGGATACATGAAGGTAAAAGATCTTCTTTCTAAGAAGAGTTTAACAATTCGTTTAACCGCATCCACTGCAAAGCTGATAGATGCCATAAATAGTCTAAATGAGCATAACGTAGGGGCATTGTTGGCTATTGATGACCAGAAGCTTACCGGAATTATCACTGAACGGGACATCTTGCATGCAGTTGGTCGGCATGGAAGCAAAATTGACAATCTTAAAGTGGAAGACGTTATGACGAAAAATCTCATAACCTGCGGCGAGAATGAAACAATTGATAATGTGATGGGTATGATGACCGTCAATCGCATCCGGCACTTACCAATAATGGAAAATGAAAAATTAGTCGGGATTATATCTATTGGGGATGTGGTGAAAGCGCAGCTTCAAAAAACAAAAGCCGAAGCCGAGGATTTAAAAGACTACATTCACGGCAGGAGGTGAGAAGCAAAAAGGTAAAAGGCAAAAGGTGAATTGCAGAAATGTTATACACCTTGATCGCGAATGAAGCTTCAATAATATGATTTGCAGCCACATTATTGAAAGTACAGCCGTCAAATTGTCTTAAAGCCGGTTCCGACAAATCCTCACTTTTCAATCTGTTATTTATATCCACAAATAATGCTGAGACTTTTCCAGGCGAATCGGCTATATGATTTTTAATATTCTGACAAATTTCGAAAATTTTCGGGATTACGCGCAAACGTTAGAAAGCATCACTTTCGCTTATATGTTGAACGATTCCGGCAAATATAATTTGATTCCCGAATATTCCATCAATTTGAGATTATATCAGGAGTACTGACCACACACCAGTCAATTATTTCTTTTTAGAGCTTGCTTTGAACTGAATCCTTGCAACCGAATTGTCAGTACCGAATGCATTTGCCACCTGCAGAGCGTCATCATCATTAATCCAATAGTTATAGTCCACAAAATAACGAAATTGGTATTCCCCCGCCTTTAACTTCAAATCGATTTTCCACACGCCATCTTTTCCTTTCTTCATCTGATGAGCCTGAGTGCTCCAGTTATTAAAATCTCCTCCCAAAGCTACCGATCTGGCATCGGGAAGTTTCATCTTAAAGGTGATCTTCTTGGTTGTTGGACTAACTTTGTACATAAAAATCTCCTTTCTTTACACCCGTGATTTTCTTTAATTGCATATTATAAAATAATCAAGAAAATTTCATTAAAAAAATCAGAATAACAAAATACTATTTTCAATCTGTCAAATAATGAAGTACTGCTAAAGTTTCAATATGAGTATCAAAACCGAATCCCTTCAGGAGTATTTTGCCGAATTAGAAAAGCATGCTTCGAGTAACATCCGAACGGATGTTTATAGCCGAATCCTATACAGCACGGATGCCAGCCTTTACCAGGTGATGCCCTATGGGGTTTTCATTCCCAAAAACATCGAAGAAGTTTACGTCGCGGTCGAATTGGGGGCAAAATATAGCATTCCCATCCTTCCCCGCACCGGAGGTAGTAGTTTGGCGGGTCAGGCAATCAATGAAGCGGTTATCATTGATATGACACCGCACCTCAATCAAATTTTAGAAATAAATCAAGAGGAAAAATGGGCGCGGGTACAGCCGGGGCTGGTCCTCGATGAACTCAATATCCAACTGCCAGAATACGGACTGCAGTTTGGGCCAGATCCGGCAAGCAGCAACCGGGCAGCCATGGGGGGAATTGTGGCGAACAACTCAACTGGGGCTCACTCAATCTTATATGGAATGACCGCCGACCACGTTTTAGAAACGAATGTCATCCTCAGTGACGGCCGTAGGGCATCCTTTAAAGCACTGGATGACACAGAGCTTGAGGCGGCCCAAAAACGTGCCGGATTAGAGGGATCAATTTACCGGACCGTCTCTGACATTGCTCAAAACAAAAAAGAGATAATACAAAACGGTACGCCCAAACACTGGCGGCGCTGCGGAGGCTACAACCTGGATCGATTCGTTTTCGATGGCATCCATTTTAACTATCCTCAAGATAAACGATTCAATCTGGCAAAATTAATCTGTGGATCGGAAGGTACCCTGGCGGTAATGACGGACATTAAGCTAAACCTTGTACCCTTGCCAAAAGCAACAGGACTGGCATTGCTTCAATTCGATGATTTACATCAGGCGCTGGATGCAGTGCAGGTGGTTTTGCAGACCAACCCATCGGCCATTGAACTGCTGGACAATCTTTCCCTGAAACAATGTCAACAGGTTCCTCAATATGCGCGACTGGCAGCCACCTTTCTTAAAGGCAGTCCGTTCTGTCTTTTGATCACTGAATTTTACGGAGAATCGGAATCAGAATTGAAATCAAAAATTAAGGGACTGCGGAATCATCTTCAAAAATCAGGAATTCGTTGCGAGGTTGTTGCTGCAATCGACCGGGAATTGCAAAACAACGTCTGGACGGTGCGCAAAGAAGGGTTGGGATTCTTAATGAGCGTTAAGGGCGATTACAAACCCATTCCCCTGATTGAAGACGCCGCCGTTCCGGTGGAGCGTTTAGCAGAGTACATATCTCAAATCGAGAAATTCTGCAACGATTTGGGGACGCAGGTTATTTACTACGCTCATGCCGGCACCGGGTGTCTGCATGTTCGTCCTTTGATCAACACCAAAAGCGCTCCGGAGATCCGGAAAATGCCCCGAATTTCTGAATTTGCCGCAGAGTTGATCGGCGGCTATGGCGGCGCTCTCTCCAGCGAGCATGGCGACGGCCGCAGCCGCAGTTGGTTGAACGAAAGATTTTTCGGTAAAAAACTATACGAATTATTCAAGGAAGTAAAAACAGCCTTCGATCCCGCGAATATTTTTAATCCCGGGAATATTGTCGACCCACAGCAGGTCAATCAAAACTTACGCTACGGCGATTCCTATTCAACAATACAATTAAATGAACACCTTGACTTCAGCGAAGATCAGGGCTTTGACCGCGCGATCGAAATGTGCAATGGTTCCGGCGTGTGCCGAAAAACCACGACCGGCACGATGTGCCCCAGCTACATGGTCACAAAAGAGGAAAAACACAGCACCCGCGGGCGAGCAAATGCTCTGCGCGCCGCATTGTCAGGCCGATTATCCTTTCAGGAATTTACATCGAAGAGGATGTACTATGTGCTGGATTTATGCATCGAGTGTAAGGGCTGCAAAGCTGAATGCCCCTCATCAGTGGATATGGCAAAAATCAAATTTGAATTTCTTGCCCATTATTATGAAGCAAACCGGACGCCGCTGCGGGCAAAGTTGTTTGGAAATATCCCTACAATTAATCGATTGGCGAGCGGAGAAATGGCTCCGCTGATAAATCGGTTGAATAAGAATAGTTTTATGAAATGGAACCTGGACAAATTTTTAGGCATCAGCCGGAAACGGGAATTGCCGCGATTTGTCCGCCATTCATTTCTGAATTGGTTTCAAAGTCGCCCGCATGATCAAAGCGATGGTAAAGCGAATGTGGTTCTATTCAATGATACATTCAACACATACAATGATCCGCAAATTGCCATTGCCGCGGTGGAAGTGTTGGAAGCTGCCGGTTTCTCGATAAAACTGGCCGGAATCAAATGCTGCGGCAGACCGATGATTTCAAAGGGATTAATTGACCCAGCGCGCAAAGCAGCCGAAGACACTGTTCGGAAGTTATTGCCTTTTGCGGAGAAAGAAATTCCTATTGTTGGATTGGAGCCGAGTTGTATTTTATCTTTGCGGGACGAATACTTCTCACTGCTGCCCAAAGATACAGGCGCAAGAACCGTTTCCAATCAGAGTTTCACTTTTGAAGAATTTTTTGCCAATCTTGCGGAAGACGATAAGTTAAATCTGCAATTTACCGACGAACGGCGAAATGTTTTGCTGCATGGTCATTGTCACCAGAAGGCTTTGGTAGGAACAAAACCTGCTCACACCGTTTTAAGTTTACCGCCAAATTATTCCATCACGGAGGTAGATTCAGGCTGCTGCGGAATGGCAGGCGCTTTTGGATATGAAAAAAAACATTACGAAATTTCCATGGCGATGGCAGAGCAGAGATTATTGCCTGCCGTGAGAGAGGCGGACGAAAACACCATCATCGCTGCCGCAGGCACAAGTTGCCGGCACCAGATTGAGCACGGCACAGGCAGGCGTGCGTTTCATCCGGCGGAAATATTACGAAATGCCTTGGTATCGTCACGCGATTAGCATTTCAGGTGTGAGGATATATAAATTCTGTAGGGGCGAGTCGCGACTCGCCCCTACGATCAATAAATATCTTGTGAGGTGAATTCATGGTACGCATAACAAAAGTCTATACCAAAACGGGCGACAAGGGAATGACCCACCTTGCCGGGGGACAGCAGGTATCTAAAACATCAGCACGGATCGAGGCCTACGGCGGGATTGACGAACTAAATGCTGCTTTGGGTTTGGTTGCGGAAATGCTTCGTGAACAGGCGAAGCTATCTCTATTAAGAGAGAGAATCCTGCGAATACAAAATGAACTGTTCAATTTGGGATCACAATTGGCGGTGCTGCCGCATGACCGCCGCGAGGATACGCCGCTGATTCGCGCAGAAGACACCGACAGGTTGGAATCGGAGATTGATGAAATGAACGAGACACTTCCCCACCTTACCTCCTTTATCCTGCCTGGCGGCGGAGAAATTTCGGTAAGGCTGCATCTCGCCCGCACTATTTGCCGCCGGGTGGAACGGGACACCCTGCGCTTATCGGAAAGCGAACCGCTGGACGGCACCGAAATCCCCTATCTCAACCGGCTCAGCGACTGGCTTTTTGTGGCTGCCCGTTTTGCAGCAAAGCAAATGGGTGTTGAAGAGACGCTGTGGAAGTAATCAGCTGCTCAAGTGCTTAAGCGTTCGGAGGCTCATGTGTTCAAGCATTAGCGCTTTCTGGTGTTCGAGTTGGTCATTGACTATCATCAATAAGCGACCCATTTCATATCTCAGTTTGCATCTTCAGTAGTGTCCAATCTTTTTTCCTCAGGAACCAAATGATCCCCAATCGAATTAAAAAGACAATTTGTGACCGAAAATAGAATTCGGTCGAAATCATCAAAGGCAATTTCTCATAATAAACCTTCTCGCGGGCGTTAAGCGCGAGATAAACCTTAATCAAAATCTTGGAGGTACCAATCATGCGGAGAATATTCCTGATTTTCTCCTTAGCAATTGTTGCCGCTACTGTCTTTTTTCTGATGCTTCAGGCAGGCGACAAAAAAAACACCGGCACCGCAACCATTCAGGGTACGCTAATCGATACAAAGTGTTACTCTACGGGCGGTTTCGTGACTAATGACCACAAGGATGCCAAAGGCAATACCCTGCCAAATTGCGCTACTGCCTGTGCTTCAATGGGTATTCCGGTTGGCATTTTGGATGCAGAGAAAAATGTGCATATCATTGCTGGACCTGCTTCGGGGTATGCCGGTTGGATGGCTAAGGAAGTACGAATGCACGGCATGTTCGGCAAATATGCTGATGTTTTCATTCCCGACAAAATTGAGGTAAAAGAAGATGGCAAGTGGATGGAGAAGGATGTGCCGGGTACCATGATGTAGGTTTTGGTCTAAATTATTCGAAACAGAAGAGAGGCTCTCCGCAAGGAAAGTCTCTTTTTTTGTTCTTCTTAAACCGAAAATTTAAATAAAACTATTGAACAATATCTCAGGATACCTTAATTTATTAGAACACTAAACTATTGGAGGATGGTATGAAAAAATTATTACCGGTATTATTAGTTCTGCTCGTCTTCTTCGTCCTTATCTCTTGCGGCAAACAAGAAGAACCCAAAGAAACAACAGAGGTTATGGCAAAAACGTATGATGTTGCCGGAGTGGTTGTTTCAATGGATATGGAAAATAAAACCGTTACTATTGCCCACGAGGATATTCCCGATTTCATGTCGGCTATGACAATGGGATTCCAGGTAAAGGACACCACGCTCTTGGGAGGCATTCAACCGCAGGATACAGTCCAATTCGAATTGACCGTATCCGGGGACGAAATGTGGATCAGCGATATTATGAAAATGGAATAAGTCAAATGACAGACATGAGAAGTGAAACGTAAAATACCAACCTAAAACTTTACGTTTCACTTTTCATTTCGAAGTTGTCGGTTCAACTTTCTTAAATCCCCACAGGTACACAACAAAACTTCCCATTCCAAACGATATAACCGCCAATTTGATCAGCCAACCGATAAAAGGAAGTCTGGACAGCAAGACAATTATGAGCAAACCTACAATCAAGGGCAACACCAAACTCGGTCGCTCCTCCTTTTTTCCCATCAGGCCAAAGAGGTATTTGCCAACATAAAGCCCGCTAAATATTGAGCTCAGATAGAGCAAGATGAGAAAGAACGCTAAAAGGATTAATGCGGCTGGAATGGTGAGGATAAGAACCGCTAAGATAATAATGGCAATCGGAACAGCTATTAAAAATAGAAATCCCACCCCGGCGTTCTTCAGGATATTCTGCCCGGCAACGTTTAAGAGGTTATAAGTGAAATTTTTGAATATGAGGCTTATTAAAAGACCAACGATAAACATCGCAATTAGCGACCAATAGAAAAATCCGGACTGATAAAATGCTTTTTGCTTTTTTATGACGATCTCAAGATTGGCTGGAAGGTTCCCTGCGTCTTTGTCCAGATATTTCTTCAGGGTTAGTTTCGTACCTTGAGGAGCGTTGTAATCGCCTCCAAACCGAACGTCGCCAGCCTCCAGACTAACCTGTTCACCGACACTTCCATTTAAATATAATTGACCGGCGCCTCCTTTAATCCATCCATCAACCCTGCCGCCATCAAGCATCAGCGAACCGGAACCAACAAACAAATTTCCCTTAATATGAGCCAGCGGAGTAACCCGAACCTCCGCGCCAAAGGCTATGACATCGCCGCCAACCTCACCCTCAATGGTGATGTATTGACCGGCGCTCACTACCATACCACCGACTTTTCCCTTGATGATAATTTCCTGTGCGCCGGAAAAAATGTCATCGGTTACCTCGCCCTCTACATTCATCCTCTGGCATCCGGAATACACGTCACCATCTATATATCCCAAAATGTCCACATAGCGGCTGCCAGAAATTAAGTCGGTGACCAGGCTGTCCCCGGCGTTTACGCGTACACTCTGATCGCCACGGTAATCTGCGCTGAAACCCGTCGTCATAAGGACAATTACTGCTAAAAGCATAGCTATGAAATGTTTCATCATACCTCCTCACATGTAATTTAACCAATCGAATTCTCTTGTGGCTTAATTTAGAGAATTGACATGAATTAAAAAAGACCCGTCCTATAATGCGTATTATCCTATCCCTGAAGGCAGGACAAGTAGGTAGTAGACTTTTACCTTTTACTTTCCCCTTTTCACTTTTGGCTTTTACCTTTTTCTTCAAAATCCAGTGCACAGGAATTGATGCAATAACGCAACCCGGTGGGATTAGGTCCGTCGTCAAATACATGCCCGAGATGTGCACCACATTTATCGCACATCACCTCCGTTCGGATCATTCCGAAGCTGGTGTCTTTCTCGGTATCAACATTGTCCTCTGAAATTGGGGCATAAAAGCTGGGCCAGCCGGAACCGGAATCAAATTTTGTGTCCGAGCTGAATAATTCATTTCCGCAAGCAGCACATTTAAACATCCCTTCCTTTTTGTATTCGTTGTATTTTCCGGAAAATGGTCGTTCGGTGCCTTTTCCCCGCATGATTCGATACTGTTCCGGCGTTAGCTCTTTCTTCCATTCTTCTTCGCTTTTTTTAACTTTCTTCATTTTCCTGGCTCCAGTTTTTTAACATATTGGGCTACTATCAATCATTTCTCCTCCTGTAAGTTGGGACCCGCAACATCTCGTCTGGCACAATATATTAAATTTCACAGATATTGAAAATTACAATCTATACTAAGAATTAAGTTTTCAAGTGCTAAAGTGTTCAAAGTGTTCGAGTGTGTGGATGCCTAATGTGGCGTATCCCGCATCAAGTCGCAGTTATTTTTATTGAAGTTGATTTATGCTTATTTATTCTTATATTTTCCCCTTCACAAATTGAGCAATAGACTCCATATTTGTAATTTTTGTGAAACATAACGCGCAGTAAACCGTGTATCTAATGTCATTAAATAACTAATCAAATATCAATTAATTAGAGAGGAGGATCATGAAGATTCTATCACTTCTCATTTTTTCTTCAATACTGCTGATTGCAATTGCAGTAAGCGCGGGCAGCAGTTCGGGTAAAATTCTTCCCTACCCCATTTTTCAGCATCAATTGGACAACGGCCTCAATGTGGTAACCGTTCCTTTTGACAGTCCCGGGATCGCTGCCTTTTATATTGTGGTTCGAGTCGGTTCCAGGAATGAGGTTGAGAAAGGGTTATCCGGATTCGCTCACTTTTTTGAACACATGATGTTTCGCGGCACAGATAAATACCCAAAGGAAAAATATAGCGCTATTTTGAAATCCACGGGCGCCTCCGCCAACGCGAACACTTCCATTGACCGCACCATCTACCACATGACCGGTAACGCCGATAAGTTGGATATCATGTTTGAGTTGGAAGCAGACCGGTTCAAAAAGCTGAACTACTCTGAACACGATTTTAAAACCGAAGCCGGCGCTGTAAAAGGTGAGTATACCAAGAACTTCGCCAGTCCCTACCAGCGTCTCTACGAAGCGTCATTGAATACGGCATTCGATACTCATACATACAAACACACAACGATGGGATTTTTTGAGGACATTGTGGACATGCCTAACCAGTATGAGTATTCACGAAAATTCTTTGGCCACTATTACCGCCCTGAGTATAGCACCATTGTTGTGGTTGGCGATGTGACTCCCGAAAAAGTGAATGCCTTGGCCCAAAAATATTTTGGCGACTGGGAAAGAGGTAATTTCAAACCCGACATTCCCATTGAGCCGAAACAGACCGAAACTCGGTTTACTCACCTGCAGGATGGCAGTATTCCTCCGGTTTTAAATTTGAATTATAAAGGACCGGCATTTAATGATCAAGAAATCGATATGCCAACGCTGGACGTGCTGTCGACAATTCTATTCTCCGAAACTTCCGACCTCTATAAAAAACTGGTGATTGAGGAGCAAAAAGTTCGCTTCATTGGCGGCGGCGCTTTCGATTCCCGCGATCCGAATTTGTTCAGTATCACTGCATCCCTGGTAAATAAGGACGATTTGCAGTATGTGAAGGATGAAATCGTAAAGGCTATCGAAAATGTTAAAGCAAATGGCGTGGATGAAAAAATTCTGAAAGAAACAAAATCGAATCTGAAATACAGCTTTGCGATGAACATTGATAATCCCGATCAGATTGCAAACTCGCTTTGTCATTACATCGAATTGACCGGCGATCCAGAAACAATCAACCGGCTCTATGCTCAATATGACAAGGTATCCGTTGACGATATCAAGAATGTTGCGAATCAATACTTCGTACCCACCGGATTAACCATTGCAACAATTTCCGAGGATGAAACAGGAGGAGTCAACTAATGAAAACACTCATAACTCTTTTACTATTAGGCGGAATTATGTTTGCCCAGGAAGTTGTTGAGTTAAAACTGCCCAAGTCCAATAAGATCGTGGTTAAGTTGATGTTCCGAAACGGTTCCATCTGTGATCCGCAGGGCAAGGAAGGATTAACTTATGCCACTGCCAACATGATTACTCAGGGAGGCACACAGGAATATACGTTCAGCGAAATTCAGGATGTGATTTTTCCAATGGCCGCCCGGTATTCTTCCAACGTGGATAAAGAAGTCAGCATATTCACGTTCGAGTTTCACACTGATTTTGTTAAAGACTTCTATCCCATTTTGAAAGGGTTGATGCTTACCCCGGCTTTCGCCGAATCAGATTTCACGAGAGTAATGAAAAATCAGCAAAACTATGTGGATCAGGTTATCCGTGCATCGTCGGACGAGGAATACAGCAAAAAGGCGCTGGAGGACTTGCTATTTCGCGGCACCGATTACCAGCACATGATTGAGGGAAAATCTGCCAGCATGGCCGCAATCACCCTCGACGATATCAAGGCGCATTACAAGAAATACTTTGTTAAGAACAATTTGATGATAGGGATTGCCGGAAATTACTCCACAGATTTTTTAAATATGCTGAAGGCGGATATGGCAAAGCTGCCGGATGCTACTCCTACCATTCCGAAGCCGGGCAAAGCCAATATGCCCGATGGCATCAATGTGGAAATTGTTGCCAAAGACGGCGCCTTTGGGTCAGCCATTTTTACCGGACTCCCGTTGAACCTGACCCGGTCTAACGATGAATTTGCAGCATTGATGGTTGCCAATTCCTATCTGGGCGAACACCGTAAATCTTACTCGAAATTGTACCAGGAGATTCGTCAAAAGCGCTCTATGAATTATGGCGATTACTCCTACATTGAATGGTATGATAACGGGGGTTCGAACATGCTGCCTCCGCCCGGTGTGCCGCGCTCCTCCAATTATTTTGCCATCTGGATACGTCCGGTGCAGATTGCCAAACAGTTAAAAATGCAGTATGATGAATTATCCGATGTTAATATTGGGCATGCTCATTTTGCACTACGAATGGCAATCTACGAGCTGAATAAGCTGGTTGAAAATGGAATGACAGCGGAAGATTTTGAGGCAACCCGCACCTTTTTGAGAAGCTACATCAAGTTGTACGTGCAGACGCCGGAACGGCAATTGGGCTACTTAATGGACTCGAGGTTTTACGGGCGGAAGAATTATATCCAGGAACTGGATGCACTATTGGCAAAAGTAACACTGCAGGATGTGAATAACGCCATTAAGAAATATTGGCAAACCGGTAATATGTACGTGACCATTGTAACCGATGCCAGTGAAGCAGAGCCTCTGGCAGAGAGCCTGCGCAATAATACCCCTTCTCCGATGAGTTACTCCAACCTGGTTAAGGCAGGATTACCGGAAGATATTATACAAAAGGATGAAGCCGTAGCGAATTATAAATTGAATGTGAAAAATGTAAAGATTGTGAATTCAGCAGATACGTTTCAGTAAGCATCAAAATAATAAATTGATTACAAGAAAAAGCCGGTTATGAGCCGGCTTTTTTTATTTAAAATACGTAATATCCCATCTCCCAGTCTCAATTCTCTTTTTCATTATTCTCTTGGCGTATTTTATGTAAATATCGCGGATATGAGGAATCATCATGCTCAAGCCGATGAGGTCGGTAATGAATCCGGGTGTTAGTAGTGTGACGCCGCCAATCAGAATCATCAATCCGTGCAGCAGTTCATTGCCGGGTATTCTCCCTTCATTCAGTGCCTGTTGTATTTTGGAGAGCACAATCAACCCCTGGCTTTTGGCGAGAGAGGCGCCAATGATAGCCGTCACCAGAATGATTAGCACTGTATTCAATGCTCCAATCATCCCCCCAATTTTTATAAGCAGGTATAGCTCAAGGACAGGAATGATGGTGAATAGTAGGAATAGTCTGAAGACCATTGGGATTATTCTAAAAAATTTATTTTCATCATTACTGACCAATAAATTGTCATTGCGAGCATGGCGAAGCAATCTATTCATTTAAAATGGGATTGCTTTGTCGTTTGACTCCTCGCAATGACATTAGTTTTATTTATCTCTTAAAAAATGTAACCGGATTCATATCCGCCATAGTCCGGAGGCCAGGAGGTGCGCCAATCACTTGCAGAATGGCATTGACAATTATTGCTGCGGTGGCACTATCGCCATCAATCCCGCCTCTTATAAAGGAATCAATTTCAGGTGCACCGTCAACAAAAATTTTATCGTAAGGATTGCGTTCTCCAACGGTTGCTCTAAGCAGCAAATGAATAACTTCTTTCCCTTCAATATATCCGAGACCAGTTTGTTCAATTCCGATTACCATGCCTGCATGAATGGATAAATCACCGGTGTTTACCGGTCTGTCAGTTGTAACCGGACGAATGATATCCTGTGTATTATCTAATTGCCAACCTAAACTTGATGCAATCAAATGAATTGATTCGGTCAGGCCAACGTGACCAATACTTTTCTCGACAATTCTACGCTGAAATTCTTCAGAGGCCAATCCGGTTCCTATCTTATCTTGAAAGGTTTTTCTTCGTCCGGCGGCATTCTGCACTCGCTCCACTTTGATGCTCTTCACTTCCTGACAAATACCGGTCATAACCACTGGCAAGAAATCCATTAAGAAACCAGGATTTACGCCGGTACCTAAAACTGAAACATCTGCTCCACGAGCCGTTCGATCAATTTCATCCGCTAAGTTCGGGTTTTTGATCCAGGGATAGGATAGTTCTTCACAGGTAGAGATGACATTTTTCCCATGTGAAAAGCAAGTCATAATTTGTTCTTTGACTTCCATCAGCCTCGATGAAGTTGTCAAAATTACAATATCCGCATCCTTAGTCAAAACCTCCGCTGGATTATTGCTAATCTTTATGTTCAGCGGTTCAGATAATCCTGCCAGTTCTCCAATGTCTTTCCCGATTTTTTTCGGATCAATATCAATAGCACCGACAATTTCAAATATTTCTCGCTTTACCAGATATTGTGTAATTTTCCACGCCATACTCCCAATACCATATTGAATGACTTTAAGCATGATTTATTTACCTCGCAAACAGTTGTAAATTGGCAAGCAACAACGGTTACGGAAAGCCCGCAAGGCAAGAGTTCCTGTTTTGGTCTTCCAACCCTCAACTATCCATGAGGATGCAAAGACTCCAATAGTAGTCGGTTTCCGATTGACCGGCAATCAAGAAGATTGCCCGTTTATGAATTCTTCGCTTTGAGACATTCATTAGTCAAGCACATGAATGTTTTTTGCTGCGCAGATGTCCTTCAGTCTTTTCGGCCACACCGTAACACTAACCTCTCCAAGATGCGCAGTTCGCAACAGGTACATGTAGGTTCGGGATTGTCCGATACCGCCACCGATGCTCAACGGAATCTTATCATTCAGAATCATCCGGTGGTAGGGTAATTTCAGAAAATCCGTTTGACCCGTGATCTCAAGCTGCTGTTTTAGCGTGTCCTTGGTAACGCGAATTCCCATGGAAGTAAGCTCGTGCCGACGCCGCGTAACCGGGTTCCATACCAGGATGTCACCGTTGAGCCCGTGCATAGGCTTGCCGTCTTGGGAAACCGTCTCGGTAACCCAGTCATCATAATCCGCCGCTCTCATTTCATGGGGGTATCCGTCCTGAAGCACCCATCCGATTCCAATGATGAAAATAGCCGGATACTTTTGCAGGATCTCGGTCTCGCGTGCTTTACGCGGCAAATCCGGAAACATCTCCAAAATTTCTTCGGCATGCAAAAATGTAAGCTCCTCAGGAAAGTCAGGGTATTTATCCGTACTCAACTCAGGAAACATCTCCCGGGCATGAATACCTGCGCCTCGTATGACCTTCCAGATTTTGCGCACAACGTCCTTCAAAAAAGCCAAATTCCGTTGGTCGGGCGTCATCACTCTTTCCCAATCCCATTGATCCACATAAGAAGAATGGTCATGATCCAGGAAATAATCTTTCCGCACCGCTCGCATATCGGTGCAAATGCCCTCCCCTGCCTTGCAGTCAAACTGCTTTAGGGCAAATCTTTTCCATTTGGTAGCAGCTTGCACAACCTGCGCGTCAACCGGATTTTTGTTATAATCATTTGAAATATGAAATTCAATTGGTGTGCGCGATCCGTCACGATCCAGGTAGTCGTTCATGCCACTATCCCGGTCCACGATTAACGGTACCTGCACCATTTGCAGATTGAGTTCTTTGCACAAGTTTTCTTCAATATATTTCTTCATTGCAAAGAGAGCCTGCATCCGTTCTTTTGGAGGAAGCAAAGGCATATAATCGGTAGGCAGAATCTTCTCAATCTCTTCATAACTGCCAATTCCCGGTCCGGCTAAATCTGCTTTCTTATCAATCATTTTAGTCTCCTCATGTTTTTCTTTTGTGAATCATATTACTAATCCGGCTTAAAAATAGCAACTTATTCTGAAAAATCTAATAAAGCGAAAGGCACTGTTCATCGAGAAGCAAAACGACTTTTGAATCAAATTTCTTGAAACTCACCTCCCTTTGTCGTATTTTGGGATTTATAATATCTTATTTAGCCGCTTTCGATCAAAAAGATTAGATTCACTTTTATCGTCGCTTATGGTGAAAAAATTTGAAACGCCTCAGTGCGAATTTTGCAATCCCGGCGGAGAAGCTCTATTTGGCGAATTAAACCAGGAAACCAGGGAGGAAATTTCACATGGCAAGGGATGCAACTTCTATAAAAAGAAGCAAATCATTTTTTACGAGGGTAACCATCCCTTCGGAATTTACTGTATCAATAAAGGCAAGATCAAAATCTATAAGATCAGCGAAAATGGGAAAGAACAAATCATCCGCTTTGCCAAGGAAGGAGATATATTAGGCTACCGTTCCTTGATCAGCGGCGAGCCCTACAGAGCCTCCGCGGAAACCTTGACGGACTCGGTCGTCTGTTTTATTCCCAAAGAGATAATGTTTAATCTGATAGAAAAGGACCGACCTTTCTCATTAAAGTTTATGCGGTTCCTTTGCGCCGAACTCGGCTCGGCAGAAAACCGTATGTTGAACCTATCCCAAAAACCGGTTACCGAACGGCTTGCTGAAATGCTACTTATATTGAAAGAAAAATTCGGTTTGGAATCGGATAATCAGACCATCAAGGTAAGCCTGACCAGAGAAGACCTGGCAAGTTTTACCGGAACCGCTACCGAGACAGTGGTCAGACTCCTTAAAGATTTAAAGCAAAAGAAACTTATTGATGTTGAGGGAAGGAAAATAAAGCTTCTCAACATTAATGGCTTGATAAAGCTGGGCAGGGTTTTCGATTAAGCTAAAATCTTCTTTCTACCCGAACATGTACCGTTCCGCTAACCTTTGCAAGATTCAATTCAATCCGCCATTTTCCGGACTCGCCCGAACTGCTGAAAAAATCCCCACTTCTTTCGAGATCTTCCGAAAATACCTCGATACCTCCGATATCGGTAATTTTCATTGCTGCACTGCCTTCCGTAATGATGCTGCCGTTATAGATATTAGCCGTAATTCCATTGTTCTGCCATTGATATGATAACTGCTGATTAATGGAGCGAACATTGATTATCTTAAACTCGAATCGGTCGGGTTCATTTTCAATTTCCGGATTGAGTTTGGGCTCCAATGTGTTTTCTGTGCAGTGAATACAGAAAAGCAGAGACAGAATTACAAGTGGAAGAAATTGTTTCATTCAAAAAGTATTATTGAATATTTGAATTATTGCACAGGATTTAGTTCAGAAATTCTTCCAACAAATTATTTGAGAAGGACAATTTTCCGTGAACCACTATATCCTCCTGCATTTACCCTAAGGACATAAACACCGCTTGATAGTAATGCTCCATCAAATTGAACCTGATGATTTCCAGCATTCTGCTTATTATTTATAAGCGAAGTGACTTGTCTCCCATACAAATCATAGATTTTTAGGGTAACCCACTCAGTTGTGGGTAAATAGTATTGAATGGTGGTGGCAGGATTAAAAGGATTTGGAAAATTCTGAAGCAGCAGAAAGTTATCTCGTAGTTGGCTCTCGATGTCAGAAATTTTAACGCTGACAGGACCAATGTAAAATCCTGACGGTGTAATGCCAACCGCACTGTCCATTTGGCTGTAAACAGTATAGCGAATCCGGCAAACTTCATTTGATGCTAAACTATCGGGAACCTGCCATTGGTAATGTCCATTATTAGGCAGCAGATGGGCAATTAAATGCCATGGACCCAATGTATCAATTCTCGATATTTCTATTTTGACCCAAGAGGTGTCACCCAAAGGGACTTCGCTGATCCAGCGTATGGTTTGAATGGAGTTGGTATGCCAATATCGATTAGGACCAGGCGCTACTGGTTTAATGCTTAGACTGTCTCTTGCTGATGTCTCCTTGAAAAATCGTAAATGATTCTGATAATTAATAAAGCTGCCTTCCTCATCCACCAGCGCTATATCGGGATAACCATTGTGGTCGGGATCCCCATCGATTCGAAACGCCTGGAAATCACCCGGCGATGGCAAAGTAAAATTTGCCATTTGTGACCAACTCCCGAATCCATTTCCCTTCCAAACCGACACGACACCATCACCAAACGCGGCTATATCGGCAAAGCTGTCCATATCCATATCATAAATTTGCGTTGCCTCGTAACCGCCGCTCGCTGGCAATCCGCTTGAAATCAATGTCCAATTGTTACCATTTGACCACTTCCAAATCTCGACGCCGCCATTGCTATTACAAAAAGAAAGTTCATCGGCTCCATCATTATCCACATCACCTAAGTCCGGTCCGCGTCGTCCCAATAAACCACCGGTTGGCAGATTTCCATCGGCAAGAAAAAAGTTACCGTTCCCCTCATTTACATAGACCGTACCATATTGGTGAGCCACGGCAAGATCCGGAAAGCCATCATTATTAATATCGCCGAAAACAAAATCATCAGTGGAATTACCTCCCAAGAATCCGAAAGTCTGGTTCCAAGTTCCATCCATGTTATTAATGTAAACATGTACCCCGGCACCGGAGCCAAATGAGTTTGATCCGATGTCCAGATCACCGTCGTTATCAATATCTGCAAAATCCGTCCCAAACATGCCCCAGTTTTCACCATTGGTTGCCAGACCGTCATCCCACGGCGTCCAAAGCATTCCCGTACCATCCCCTAAGGCCACCTCCAATAATTGATCTCCCAAATCATTGCCGGAATAGTCATGGTGCATGCCATATCCAACATCCAGAAATCCATCATTATTAACGTCCCCCACAGCGATTCCGCCATAGCCAAAATCTCCATATTGAAAAACAGACCAATTGCCCATACCATCTCCAAACCAAACCATGACGCCATGCTCCTGAGTGTTAATATAAGGAGAGCCATGATCACCTATGGAAAGGATATCCAGATGACCATCGTTATTCACATCGGCAAATTCTAATTCAGTGCGTCCGCCTTCTAAAGCCGGTGTTCCCAATCCTTGTGAAGATTCCACATAGGTAAGCTGATTCTGGGAATACAAAATTGAAGAAACCAGAAAAGAAAATAAGAGTAGATATTTCACTTTAAAAATAGTGTTTCTCATATCCAAATTATTGATAATCCACGATCTTTTCATATTTTGATAGTCAAAACCGAATCATGATAAGAAGCATTTTGAACCGTTTAATTGCCTTAACAGAGTGAGGACGATTTGCCGGCAAAATTAATGCCTCGCCGGCTGATATTTGATATGACTGCTCTTCAATAGTAACGTTCGCTACGCCATCAACGATATAGACGAATGCGTCATATGGAGCAGTATGTTCGCTCAACACTTCTCCCTTATCGAACGCGAAGAGCGTTAGCGTGCCTTTTTCTTTCTTGATCAATGTTCGGCTGACGATCGAACCGGTTTGGTATTGCACCAATTCCGAAAGGCGCAAGACTTCAGGATTGCTATTTGATGCGTTTTGATTATGTGCCATAGTTCTATGAATTTAGATATGGTGATAATATAGTGAAAAGTTCAATCTATCAAATCCCTTTTTGGTGATTGCAGGTGCCATCCCTTAGATTCATTCTCTTTGATAACTCTTTGTATTATGGTTAAAATGTCCCCAAAAAAGGCGGAGCGGGGATAAATATGTCGGATTCCACACTGCTCTGCTTCCTTTTTGAGGTGGATCTGAACATGAGGGAAATAGGACACTATTTGATCAGTTAATTTTCGCTGCGCAGCAAATTGGCGCCGCATCTTTTTGAAATCCAGTGAAGCGTTCTGTAGATCGATTACAACGATACCCGATTTGGCTTGCAGAAATTCATGACATATTTCCGAATCCGGGATACTATCTATTTGAAAACCATTCTTTTGCAAATGATCGCTTACCCTTACCCGGTCCATTAAATTGTCAATCCAGAGAGCGATTTCGGACATAATATCTTTCACCCATAATTTAATAAGACCATTTTGCGTTGGCTTACTTTCATTCCCCTTTTTATTGAAGGTTTACCGGCAAAAGAGACTTGCTATTCCAATTGGCGCAGCAAAGCGGAGAGATATTTCACCACCGCTTCCCTGCCGGTCCCGTCTTTAACAGAAAAAAATATGATTGCTTTGTCTGATGCCAGTCCAAGGGATTCACGGATGTGTCTTTCTCGAGCAGCTACTTGACCTCGGGGGATTTGATCAACTTTGGTGGCAATAATTTGAAAAGGGATTTTATAATAATCCAGCCATTCGATCAATTGCTGATCATTCTCCTTAGTCCCAACTTTGCTGTCTATCAACACAAAAAGAATTAGCAATTCCCGGCTGTTTATCAGGTAATCCTCTATGCTGTTATTCCAAATTGATTGCTGTGTTTTTGAGCGACGAGCGTATCCGTAACCAGGCAAATCCACCAGATAGAATCTGTCATCAACGCTAAAGAAATTGATAGTTTGGGTTTTACCCGGCTTTTTGCTGACCCTGGCAAAGTTACGTCGATTAACAAGTGAATTGATCAAAGATGATTTGCCGACATTGGAGCGTCCGGCGAAGATGATTTCCAGGAGCGCGGGCTTCGGTTTTTCCCGCGCATCTAATATACTTTTGACGAACCGGGCGTTCTTGATTTTAAGCATCCATATATCCGAAAAGTTGGGTTACTGCACCGAGTAGTTAATACACTTCAGGAATGTAACTAAATTATTGGACAATTTAAAACAATGGTTCGAGATTATTAGGCTTGCTTTACTCAAAAGGGAAAGTTAGTTTAATTTATTAATCAATATAAATAACAAGCCAGTTCCTTCAACCATCTTGTGTTCTTTCTGATTTGTTAGTAGTCGGATTGTTTCCGCAAACCTTGGGGGATCAAATGATCCGTTCTTTTTATGTTATTCTCATTTCAATAATGCTAACAATAATGCCCAGCCAAGGACTGCCCCAGGCCTATTTCTCAAAATTTGAATTAGATTCCGATTCATTGAAATCTCTTTATAAGGATGTGCCGCTACATGGAGGGACCGATATTGAAAGCTTTGTGGTTGAAATTAAAGATATTGAGAATATTGATCAGATTAAAGCCACCAGTATTACGGATCACGTGGCTTGCCAACCCTTTATAGACGGAAAAGGAGAAGTAGAAACAATATTCATCATCAAATCCGTCAGCAATTGCATTGATAGTCTGGCAATTGAAGCATTAAAGAGGTCCAAATTTAAACCGCTTCAGATGTCAGGTAAATTGACCAAATATTCCTGCATCGTTAAATATTACTTTAACGAGGGATTGATGCTGTATTCTTCGGTAAATGATATTGTTATGAATGCCCCGGAAAAACCATATTACGCATTAACCAAAAAGCCAGAAGTAATTAAACAGTCGCGGCCTGAATATCCGATTTCCGCCAGAAAAGCAGGGGTAGAGGGGAGAGTAACGGTGAGGGTTTTGATTAATACTGACGGAAAAGTAGAAAAGGTTGAAGTAATTAAAGGTCACCCGATGCTGAATGAAGCCGCGATGGACGCGGCTTCCAAATGGGAATTCACACCCGGCGAACAAGATGGTAAACCGGTGAAGGTCTGGATGAACATTCCGATTGATTATAAATTAAAAAGATAGATATCAGTGCAATCATTCGATCGGTTCCAGCCGGGCGGTAAAGTGCCGCAGCACCGGCGCCTCGTAGGTTAGCCGCATACCCTTGATCTTTTCGCGATCTTTGTATACTTCCGCCAGTCCTTCAGCAACATAATTCATATGCATGGTGGTGTAGACCCGTCGCGGAATTGCTAGCCGGACCAGCTCTAATTTGGGAGGAATCTCTTTTCCCGTTTTTTCGTCCTTTTTGGCAAACATAAGCGAACCAATCTCAACACTTCGGATGCCATAACGTTTATAGAGTTCCACAACCAGCGCCTGTCCGGGAAATTGATAATTGGGAATGCGGGGAAGGAACTTCTGCGCATCAATATAAACTGCATGCCCACCGGCAGGTTTGATGATCGAAATATTTTCTTTATCCAGCATCTCTGCCAGATACTGCACCTGAGCGGTTCGGTATTGCAAATAATTTTCGTCGAGCACTTCTTCCAATCCCACTGCAATTGCTTCCAAATCCCTACCCGCAAGACCACCGTAGGTGGGAAAGCCCTCAATGAGAATGAGAAGATTGGTGATTTTCTGGGCAAGCTCACCATCATTCAAAGCCAAAAATCCGCCGATATTCACCAACCCGTCCTTTTTGGCGCTCATAGTGCAGCCGTCAGCATGGGAGAACATCTCGTTGGCAATTTCCAAAATAGATTTATTCTCATATCCCTTCTCGCGGGTCTTTATGAAATAACAATTTTCGGCAAAACGACAGGCATCAAAAAATAGCGGAATATTATGCTTCAACAGCACCCTTTTTACATCTTTGATGTTCTGCATGGAGACCGGCTGCCCTCCGCCGGAATTATTCGTGACGGTCAGGAAGCAGACAGGAATGCGTTCCCGTCCATATTGCTTGATGACAGCCTCCAGTTTTTGAATGTCCATATTCCCCTTGAATGGATGATAAAAATCCGCTTGATAAGCCTCATCAATCACCAGATCCAACGCCAGCCCCTCATGGTATTCGATATTGGCCCGGGTGGTGTCGAAATGACTGTTATTTGGTATCACCATCCCCTTCCTGACGATGATGGAGGAAAGCAGATTTTCTGCCACCCGTCCCTGGTGGGTGGGAATAACATTTTTAAAGTTAGTAATTTTTTTGACTGCTTTTTCAAAAGTATAGAAGCTGCGGCTGCCGGCATAGGCCTCATCGCCGATCATCAGGGCGGCCCATTGCCGGTCGCTCATGGCGCTGGTGCCGCTGTCAGTTAGCAGGTCAATGAAAATCTTTTCCGAAGGAATATTGAAAATATTGTTCCCAACTACCTTTAACAGCTTTTCCCGCTCTTCCTGGGTAGTTGTTTTAATGGATTCGACCACTTTGATTTTAAAAGGTTCGGCTGGAAATCTCATGAAAATTCCTCACATTGTTTTTTGCTTACTTCAGAAATGTAATAAAATTATCAGTTATTTTTAATTGTTAAATAAAATGAATAAGTCATCTTATTAAATAGCTACTTATTTTTGGAAGGAAACATCGAGCACTTATTAATATTACTAATTAAAAATTTTATTGCAGAAACATGAACCATACTCTACCTTGATCAAAAAAAATCACAGGCTAGGTTTTTCGATTTTAAAAAATATGTGGTACTATACCATGGCATTATTGATTGAAATTTAAACCAATGGTAATTGCGGGGGATGAGTGCTGACCACTTCAATGAATCTAAAATTAAAATTCCGATCTGAGAAATTTCGCAATTCTTGGATCATAATTGTGCTTGTGTCACTGTTTTTCATTGCTCTGTTTGATTACTTAACCGGCGCATTCTTAGGTTTTTCTTTATTCTACTTAATTCCAATATTATTTGGCACCTGGATGGCGGGGAGAACTACAGGCATATTGCTGTCTATTATATCTGCAATGGTCTGGTTTATTGTTGAATATTATTCCGGGTTTGAGTACATACAACCCATTTTTGCAATTTGGAATAGCCTTATTCGTTTAGGCTTCTTTTTAGTTGCCACAATTCTTTTATCAAAATTCGCCAGTTTAAAACGAGGACTGGAAGAGACAGTAAAGGATCGCACCACTCATCTTTCTAATGAGATAATTCAGCGCAGACTTTTGATAGAACAACTCCGGAGATCGGAGGAAAAATATCGTAAATTTTTTGAGGATGATATATCGGGAGATTATACGGCGACTCCGGATGGAAAAATCTTAATGTGTAATCCCACTCTTGTGCGAATTCTTGGTTTTAAATCGAAGAAAGATCTCATGTCTTACAATGCCTATGATTTATATCCTAAACGTAATATGCGAGACAAATTTCTCAACCTAATCAAGGAAAAAGGGAGATTGGAAAACTACGAAATTGAACTTCGCGGATATGATGGGAAACCAGTGCATGTTATTCAAAATGTAATAGGGACATTCGATGAAAAAGGTGATCTCAAGGAATTAAAGGGATATCTTTTTGATATAACAGACCGAAAAAAACTGGAAGAACAACTTTTGCAATCCCAGAAATTAGAAGCCATGGGAAGGTTGGCAGGTGGAATCGCCCATGATTTTAATAATTTGTTAACCGTTATTCTTGGGTATATCGACATTTTACTTGATTCAAATATGAAAAGTAAATCCAATTATATGATGTTGGAGCAAATTCAAACTGCCTCAAAAAGTGCCATATCTTTAACAAGCCAATTGCTTGCTTTCAGCAGGAAACAAATTATTCAACCTTCTATCACCAATCTGAACAGCATCATTAAAAATTTGGAGAAAATGATTAGACGCTTGATAGGAGAAAATATCAAACTTTCCACATTTTTGGCAGAAGATTTAGGCAATGTCAAAATGGATCAGTCGCAGATCGAACAAATTCTCTTAAACCTGGCACTCAACGGTCGCGATGCTATGCCGGATGGGGGCGAACTTACTTTTGAAACTAAAAATGTATTCTTGGATGACTTGTATGCAAGCCAGCATATCTCCGTAAAAGCAGGAAACTATATCATGCTTTCTGTTAGCGATACTGGTATTGGAATAGACAAGAAAATCAAAGATAAAATTTTTGATCCATTTTTTACAACAAAAGAAAAAGGTAAAGGAACGGGCCTGGGACTTGCCACAATATATGGCATTGTGAAACAAAGCGGTGGAAATATCTGGGTTGACAGTGAACCTGGTAAAGGAGCTACATTTAAAATTTATCTACCACGGGTTTTTGAAAACGAAGTTATTGAGGCAAAGCCGGTCAGTACACCACAGTCGTTTAAAGGTTCGGAAACAATTTTAATTATTGAAGATGATCAAGGGATTCTCAATCTTGTTTATATCACCCTAAAGGATTATGGATATAAAGTACAAAGAGCAAAAAATGGTAAAAAAGCGATTGAAATATGTAAAAAATATCAAGATAAAATTAGATTGGTTATTACTGATATAATTATGCCTAAAATGAGTGGAAAGGAATTAGCAATCAAAATAAATAAATTGTCGCCGGGAATAAAAATACTCTTCATGTCCGGCTATGCGGATAACGTAATAGTTCACCACGGAATATTAGATAAGGGGGTTAACTTACTGCAAAAGCCTTTTGATTCTCACGATTTGGTTAAGAAAGTTAGAGAGATTTTAGATTCAAAATAAACCCTACTTTAATATATTATCATTTTGTCTTTTTCTTATCTACTAAATCACCACGGATTCGTCGCCCAGACCGATAACTCGGGAATAAATCCCCGGTCATCCATCTCCAATGCCGCTTTTATTGCGTATGCAATCTCATAGGAACTTAATTTGTTGGGAGGCGCTTTCCGCTCCACCCGTTGTGGACTTCCAATAGCGGTTGCCACTTCACTGGGATTAATAAGAATGACCCGCACATTATATTTTCGCAGCTCGGCCTGCCAGCACTGGGTCATTCCCCGCAGGGCAAATTTTGTCCCGGCATAAACCGTCTCACCGGCGTAGCCCCTCAGCCCGGCGGAAGAAGCGATATTGACGATGTGTCCATAATTCTGTTTCTTAAAAATGGCCGCCGCCTTGGAAGCCATTAACGCTGCACCAAATACATTAACGCCATACACAGTGTGGAAATCATCGAGGGTCACGTTTTCGAGTTCAACCGATTTCCCGATCCCGGCATTGTTGATCAGGCAGTCCAGTCGTTTATATTTCTTCATAAAAATATCATAGGTTTTGTTGATATCCTCGGGATTCGCCACATCGGCAACAATGGGAAATGCGCCGGTTTCATCTCTTGCTTTATTTAACCGTCCTTCATCCCGTCCGGTAATAGCTACTTCGGTTCCGCTTTCAACCAATAGTCTCGCAGTAGCTTTCCCTATGCCCAAGCTTCCGCCAGTAAGCAATATTTTGGCATCTTTTAGATTCATTCCTTCTCCTTTTCTGAGGTTGTTTGGAGTGCATTGACTGCGTCAATGAATATGAATCGACACAGTCATTCATTCCAAACTTCTGGTACTATTCTTGTTCTTTTCACTTTTTACTTTTGCCTTTTTGCTTTTCTTAAACGCTATCCATGAAAACAACCAGATCACAACCCATTGAGCTGCAGTATAGTACCAGCCGAATGCCAGCAATACAACCACATTAACCGCGTATAACGAACTGGTAAACCACAGCGGCGCCTGAATGGCGGTTACTTTACCCTTTTGAACCGATTTCATAAATGGGTCGGAAATGACTGCCAGGAATTTCAGCACCAGCATGAGTACTGTGTAGGCAATTACTACAATAGCCAACCACTCAATTTTCGATAATGCCGCAATGATAATAACAACGCCAACCACAATATCAACGATAACATTTCTTACCCATTTCATACTATCTCTCTGGTAATTTCCCTAAAGCATCAAACTGTTGCCCGCTTGCGACATTACAAATGAGCAGAGAGGCAAATCGACTTATTTATTGTATCTGGATTATGGTGTCACTTAATTCCCATTAAGTTTTTCACGGGCTTTCTCAATTTTCTTCCGGGCATCTTCCGCTTTTTTATGAGTTGGAAATTTATCTAAAACCATCTGGTAATAAGAAATCGCGTTCTGGTAATCGTCGAGTTTACGCTCACAAATCTCGCCAGCATCTAGCAGCCGATCCGGCGCTTTTTCGTAATTAGGATACTTATCAGCAATGCTTGCGTATGTCGCTGCTGCCGCCGCATAATCGTTCAATTGTCTTTCATGAAGATTGGCAATATGTTCAAGCGCATTAATTCCTTTTGGTTCATCTTTGGTCTTCTCGACAATTTCGTTTAGAACATCGATTGTAGCACGGTAATCCTTAAAGTCCTTTTCGTTAATATCGGCTATCCGTTCCAACGCTTCTACAACCTTGGGGTGATCAGGATAATTATCAACCAGGCGACGATAATCAGCAATAGCTTCTTTGTGATTTGTTAGATCAGTAAAAATTTGCCCTCGCAAAAAAAGTGCGTCAGGGATTGCATCTGAACTGGGGTAGTCGGTAATCATTTTCTGAAGTATCAATTGGGATTTTTCTTTCTGACGCAAATTCTCATAATTGATCTGGCTTTGTTTAACCAGAATAGTGGGAAGGTTGGCATTATTGGGATAAAGGAAGCTGTATTTAGTGTACATTAATTCGGCTTCGCGATAATCCTTTTTCGATATGTACGCCTCCCCCATCCAGCGCAAAACTCGTTCATCGCGAGAGTCACCCGGAAAATGTTCAATGTAGTCGCGGCAGGCATCCAATGTCCAGTCTCGTAGTCCGTTCTCATCCAGATCAATTAAAATACTCAGGTATTGATAAGATGCATCCGCAAGTGATCGATCGGAAGCGATCCCATCCAGTATCCCAAACAACCAGTCATTTTTCTCGGCGTAAGATTTGTTCTTAGCAATCAGTTGGCGAAGCTCATCAGAGCTGCCGGCAACATTGGACATTTCGGGGTACAAGCATAACATTTTGATATATGATGCTATTGCTTCATCCTCTTTTCTGTTTTCACTGAACACACTGCCTAACATCTGCTGCACCCGCGGTGCATGAGGGCTTTTGGGAAACATAGCGAGATATTGCTCCAAATCTGAAATTAAAACTTTCGACAGATTTTTATCATGTTTATTGTAGGTGTCCTCCAAAAATGCGAATACCTTCTCCGAATCGTATTGAGCGAAGACGCTCGCAGAGAATAGAAATATTAACAGAAATAGATATTTGCGAAACATAATACCTCTCCGGTTTATTTTTTAATCTTAGATTTATCGGCAACAATGGTCAGCAACAATAATAAGAATCCTAAAGGGAGTTTTCCAGAAGATTTGTGGCGATCATTTCAGAAATGTTGCGAAGCAGGAATTATTCCGACTTCAATTGCTCAATTGGGAACCATGCTCCCTCAGGCATCACGCTCGGTTCAGGCGCGGGCCCAGTGTCACTCCAGCCCTCGCTTTCCAATGTCATCTGAGGCTGCAGTTCCATGTCGTGGTCGCACACAATTTGGCAGGATAGCCTGAATTTCCCAAATAAGCCTCTCTCGGTTAACTTTTGATACTCCGCACGAGTCATATGCTCCGGCTCACCTTTTAAAAACTTAACCCGGCAGGTGGTACAGCGGGCTTTTCCGCCACAGCGGTGCCCAATATTAACACCGGATTCTTCAACAGCCAGGACCAATCTCTTTCCTTCGGCAACTTCTATAGTCTTTCCGTCAACAGTTAGCTTTGGCATGATCGCTCCTTTTTTCTATTTCACCGATCTTCATAATATTAATTAAGAAAGTAAATGAGTTGTTTGCAACTAAATTTATCAAACCCATCTAATCAAAATCGAGCTGGAATTACAAGTTAGTCCCAGTACGGAAATGTAACCGTTGATGACCACTCGCAAAATTGCCCCCGTTTTCCCATTTTAAGCATTTCTTCAGAATTCTCTTTTACATTTGCGGACGAGATTAAGAAAAATGGGGTTATATCAGTTTATATGATTCACTATTTATCAAAGGACCGCTGAATGAAAATAGGAATTCTTCTACTTTGCCTACTCTGGAGTATGCCGGCTCTCGCCCAGCATGGGTTGGATTACTTTTTAACCAGGGCTGCGGAAAATTCACCGGCGCTACACGAATATCGCAATCTGGAGTCCGCCAACCAAGTACAGAAACAGTTAATAGTCGCCCAAAACTCTGCTTTTCAACTGTCATTTAGTAGCGATTACCTGTTTGCGCCTTACTTTAACAATAACGGCAACCTGGTGAGCACAAATCCCTCACCGGAGGCCATTGGTTACGATATCGGCATTACCAACGGCGGGCTGTATTCGGCGCAGATCAACTTGGAACGCACTATTTTCAATGGCCGGGTGATTAAGGCCCTCGACAAGCAAATCCGTATTCAGGATGACACTTTTCAATACGATTACAACCTTGAAAAACAAAACTTAGATAAGCAGGTAACAGATCAGTATTTAAGCGCCTATCAATTTTTGCTGCTCTCCCGGCTCTCCGGCGAAGTGGTAGCCAATCTGCGCCAGCAGTTAAAACTGAGCGAAGAACTGGTGGAAAAAGGCTTCACTAGCAGCCAGGATTACCTGCTGTTAAAAATCGAAATGCAAAGTCAGACTATTGCTTGGAATGATACCCGTCAACAATATCGAAGCAGTTTGTATCAATTATATGGGCTGTGTGCGATTGAAGACACGACAGTCGTCGATATTGAGGCGGCGGGACTAACTCCTGGCGAAGCAAATCCGCAATCCAGGTTTATAAAGAGATATGAACTGGATAGCCTGGCGGCAGTTAACCAGCAGGAGATTTTTGAAATGAAGTATTGGCCGGAGGTGAAGCTCTTTGCCAATACCGGGTTGAATGCTCTGGAGCTAAATAACATCCAGCGCAAATTCGGCATGAGCGCCGGGCTGAGCATCACCCTGCCTATCCTGGACGGGGGGCAAAAAAGCCTGACCCGCCAGCAAAATCGAATCGCGCGGAACACCATCAGTGTCTATCGGCAATATGCCAACCGCAACATCGACATGCAGCGTAAGAACCTACAAACCCGCATCCTATCTTTGGAACAAAGTATCCGCGCAATAAAGGAGCAGATCAGCGATTATCAGGAATTGCTGGATATTTCCGCCCAACAATTACGCCAGGGCAATATTTCGATGATCGACTACCTCACTCTATTGCGCAATTTCATCGACTTGCGCAAAAATAATATTGATATGACGATTAGTTATCAACTGGAAATTAACAATTATAATTACTGGAGTTGGTAAGATGGCTTTGAAAAACATGCATTTTAGAGAAGTAAAAACGCTGTTGGTTTTATGTCTTCTTTGCATAGTATTCATCTCTTGCGGGGATTCGGCTCCACCGCCCGAACATTCCCCAATCGGGACGCCGGTTAAGGTGGCACATCCGAAACGTGCAGATATGACTGAGTTCATCGATCTCAATGCCAATACCGTTTTTCTGGATAAGGAGATCGTGCGCGCTACTTTCCAGGGTTTTATTGAAAACATTTACAAAAACATAGGCGACGAAGTGAAAAGCGGCGAGGTGCTATTACGGATCAAAACCAAAGAATCGGCCGCCGATGATAGCCTGCGCCTCAGCCTGGGCAGCGAGATATTTCAGGGATTTGTCAACCTGCGTGTCAGGTCGGATGGTGTTCTCACCTCGCTTAATTACCACAGTGGAGACTTTGTTTCTGACGGGGAGGAGATTGCCATTATTTCCGATCCCTCCTCGTTGCGTATTTCATTGAATGTGCCCTACCAGTATGTGGGAAAAATCCGCCGCGATAAACGGTGTGACATATTTCTTCCGGACGGCACAACCCTGCCTGCGGTCATTCAAAAGGTGGTACCTAGCGTCGACCCGGCGTCACAGACGCAGACCTTTTTGTTAAAGATGGAAGATGGGGTCGGTCTGCCGGAAAACCTGAATATAAACGCGCGCGTCTCGCTTCGCACTGTTAAAAACGCCCTAACAGTGCCGCGCAGCGCGGTGATGAGCAACGAGACGCTGGATCAGTTCTGGATCATGAAAATGCTCAATGATTCCACTGCGCTGCGGGTGGATATTCGCGGGGGCATCGAGAATGACAGCCTGGTGCAAATCGTCAACCCGGAGCTGAACATTTCTGATCTCATCATTTCCGATGGCGCTTTCGGACTGCCGGATACTGCCAGGGTAACCATTAGTAGATGAGCGATGAATAACTTTTACCTAAAATACAGAAGCCCCATCGCTGCAATCCTAATATTGATTCTGATAGGCGGGGGATATGCGCTGGTCAAAATCAAAACCGGCCTGTTTCCAGACATCACTTTTCCCAAAATCAAGATTATTGCCGAAAACGGCGAGCGGCCGGTGGATAAGATGATGGTCACAGTGACTATTCCGCTGGAAAATGCTATCAAGCGCGTGGAGGAATTGAGCCTCACTCGCAGCACCACCAGCCGCGGCAGCTGCGAGATCTCCGCTTTTTTAAATTGGGGAGCAGACGTGGATTTGGGCAAGCAGCGCATCGAAGCACAAATAAACGCCATCAAGCAGAACCTGCCGCCGGGAGTGAATATCACCATTGAAAAGATGAATCCCTCGATCCTGCCGGTTATGGGATTTTCACTGGAAGGGCAGGGCAAAAACTTGATCGAACTGCGCAAACTGGCGGAATTTACCATCAAACCCGTCCTATCGCGAATTGAAGGAGTTTCGGAGGTTGCGGTAATTGGCGGCAAGGTTAAGGAATACCGCATCATTCTTAACCCTATGAAAATGAGTAACCTGCACCTGACCCCGGCGACCGTTTCCAATGTGCTATCCCAAACGAACTTTATCACCTCAAACGGATTTGCCGTGGACTACAACCGTCTTTACCTGACCCTGACCGATGCCGCGGTGGAGGAGTTGAGCGAGTTGGAAAACACTATCGTCCTTAATTCTCCCAAAACAAAAATCCGCCTGAAGGACATTGCCCGCCTGCAGATTGCGGAACGCCGTGAATTTGTAAAGATCAATGCTAACGGCAAGGACGTTCCACTGATCGCTATCCTGAAACAGCCCAAAGCCAATCTCTTGGATGTAACTGCGGCTGTTAACGGACAGTTGAAGGAAATTACCGCTGTGTTGCCTAAAGGAGTGTCGCTAAGGCCTTTCTACAACCAGGCCGATTTTGTCAGAGGTGCCGTCCGCAGCCTGCGCGATGTCTTGTGGATTGGGCTGGTGCTAGCACTGCTCGTGACGGTTTTGTTCCTGCGCTCTCTCAAAGCCAGTTCGGTAATCTTAGCCACAATTCCCATTACGCTGGGACTAACCTTGGTCCTTCTTTACGCGCTAGGCTACACTTTTAACATTATGACCATTGGCGCCATTGCCGCAGCCCTCGGATTGATTATTGACGATGCCATTGTGGTGGTGGAGCAGATCCACCGCACCCACGAAGAGCACCCCAATGAAAACAGCTACCATCTTGTGGCAAAAGCCATTAAGTATTTGCTGCCGGCGATGGTCGGGTCGTCGCTGAGCACCATCGTCATCTTCCTACCCTTTATTCTGATGGGCGGAGTTGCCGGAGCTCATTTCAAGGTGATGACCGATTCCATGATTATTACCCTGGTTTGTTCTTATTTCGTTACCTGGATTGGGCTGCCAGTTATTTACATTCTGTTCTCCGGTGAAACGCATTCCGTCAAGGAGACATCAAAATCACTGAAACAGCGCAATTGGGTTTACTTTTTTGTACAAAGGCCGTGGCTGGCTGGCATTCTTATTTTGTTGCTGATGGTAGCGACGGCGCTAATTTTACCCCGCCTGCCCTCCGGGTTCCTGCCCGATATGGATGAGGGATCAATTGTGCTGGATTATAACAGCCCGCCCGGCGCATCTCTGGAAGACACCGACCGCATGCTGAGAATTGTCGATGAGGTTTTGCATGAAACCCCTGAGGTAGAAAGTTTTTCCCGGCGCACCGGCACCCAAATGGGCTTTTTCATTACCGAGCCCAACCGCGGCGATTACCTGATCCAGTTGAAAAAGAAGCGCAGCAAGACCACAGATGAAGTGTCCAATGATATCCGTGGACGAATTGAAATGCTCCTGCCGGCGTTGCAAATCGATTTCGGGCAGGTGATCGGTGATATGCTGGGGGATTTGATGGCATCCGTCCAGCCCATTGAAGTTAAGATCTATGGTGATGATCACAAAAAACTGACCGCTCTGGCTGACAGCGTGGCGGCAGTGATTGAAACCATTCCGGGCACGGCAGATGTGTTTAACGGTCTCACCATCGCCGGGCCGGAAGTGAACATCGAACCGCGCATAGCTAATCTTGCCCAGTACCAGTTAACGCCCAGTGATTTTCAATTCCAGATGCAGACCCGTATCGAAGGCTCTGTGGTCGGCAGCATTCTGGAGAATGACCAGTTGGTCGATATCCGCATGATAGAGGATGTGCCTGGAAATTCCCTCAATAACCTGCTCCACAGTTTTATTTTTTTAAACGACGGCCGCCTGAAGCCGATTGACGAATTCGCCGATTTGCAAATTACAGAAGGTGTTGCGGAGATTGACCGCGAAAACCTAAAGCCTATGGTCGCAGTCACAGCGCGCCTGGAAAACCGCGACTTGGGCAGCACGCTCAAGGATATTCAACAACATATAAGTAAGGAAATTGCCCTGCCTCCCGGTTACCAAATCGTTTATGGGGGCGCTTATGCCGAACAGCAGCAGGCTTTCCATGAATTGTTGAGCATCTTGCTGGCGGCGGTGCTACTGGTGTTTACCGTGATTTTGTTCCTCTTCCGCAATATCAAAGTGTCGCTTGCCATCATTTTTATCGCGGTGTTGGGCATGTCCGGCAGCCTCTTGGCGCTGCTCATCACCGGTACGCCGCTCAATGTCGGAAGCTATACAGGTATTATCATGATTGTTGGTATTATCGCTGAAAATGCAATCTTTACCTATCTGCAATATCAGGAGGTACGCCGCCATAACATGAAACGTGATGACTCGCTGGTGTCATCTATTTCAATCCGGCTCCGCCCCAACCTGATGACTGCTTTGGGTGCAATAACCGCATTGTTTCCGCTGGCGTTGGGTATCGGTACCGGCGCACAAATGCATCAACCGCTAGCCATTGCGATCATCGGCGGGTTCATTATTGCCCTCCCGCTACTGTTGATAGTACTGCCAACAATGCTACGAATAATTGAGAATTAAACCAAATTTTTTCCCGAAATCAAGAAGCCGCTTGATGCTTCGGATTAAAATTCATACTTTCATCACAATAAGTCCACTTGCAATTTACCTCAATCCTATGCTCATTAAATGGCAAAATAAAAAATAATTCGAGGTCAGAAGACTTATGGGAAAAAAGAATGATAGAGTCGACGCATATATTGCCAAATCACAGGAATTCGCCAAGCCAATCCTGATCCATCTCAGAGAACTCGTCCACGGAGCCTGCCCTGAAGTGAAGGAAAAAATGAAATGGAGTTTCCCTCATTTTGACTATAAAGGCAAGATGATGTCCAGCATGGCATCCTTTAAGAATCATTGCGCATTTGGTTTTTGGAAAGCATCAATCATGCAGGATAAACATAAGGTCATGTCTAAAGTGGG
>Ga0209536_100001935_pt1 | contig 33878 bp, 25 predicted proteins | sample DeeMarSeWOR28_12_FD_187461 | JGI IMG/M metagenome (GOLD analysis project Ga0209536, IMG submission 187461) | Marine sediment microbial communities from White Oak River estuary, North Carolina - WOR-2-8_12 (SPAdes) (version 2) | ecosystem: Environmental > Aquatic > Marine > Intertidal zone >...
TCTGCGACTGGTCCGTAAGAAAGGTTGGGCTTAAAGAGCTATGGACTTTAAAGTGGCACAGGAGCTTCAACATAGCCGGGATCTGGACCAGAGCAGGTGGGGCCCAGCCGGATGACTGGCCTGAATGGATGCGGCATCACAAGGATTACTAACAATTTGCCTTGCCGCGAATTAGAGATATTGTTATAATAGTGATTTAATCATATGCTGGAAATATGAAATAAAGCATAACTCGAAGATATGGAAGGAGTATCATCATGAAAAAGCCAAAAGCATTCACGTTGATTGAGCTTCTGGTGGTGATTGCTATTATTGCGATATTGATGGCGATATTGATGCCCGCCCTTAATCGAGTCAAGGAGCAGGGAAAACGTGCCGCATGCCTTGGTAATATGAAGCAGTTGGCGCTTTGCTGGATTATATATGCTGACGACAACGACGACAAGATAGTCAACGGTGAGGCTTATGGAGGCGGTGACGGCCTGGCGCCTACTCCCACGAGCGGTCATCATAAAGGTGAGCAGTATTGGACAGGAGATGATATCGGGGATTTTTGGGCCGGCATAAATCTGCCCCAGGATATGCAGAACAGGGCTATCAGGGCCGGCGCATTATTTCCATATTGCAAGGATGAAAATCTTTACCGGTGCCCGACGGGTATGCGTGGAGAGATGCGCACCTACACCATTACCGATGCTATGAACGGTTTATACAGGACAGGAACCCGCAATGACACTGGTAACACCGGCGCAAGAAACGGACGGACGGTTTTGTGGGTCAAGAGGAGGGCTGAGATTACCGTCCCGGGCCCGGCGTATAGAATTGTTTTTCTTGACGAAGGTCGGATTACTCCCGACAGCTACGCTACCCATTACCAGTCTGAGCAATGGTGGGACCCGCCCTTTGTCCGACATGGTGACGGCACAAATGTATCTTACGCGGATGGGCATGCCGATTACTGGAAGTTCAAAGGCATGAAGACGCTGGAAATTGGCAAGCTCGCAGCCGTTCCCGGACGTAATGCGAACGATCTGCACCAGATGGTGCCTGAGAGCGAGGATGACTACCAGGACTTGTACAGAATGCAAAAGGCCGTATGGGGGGCATTGGGTTATTCGCCGAGATATGTGCCAAGTTTTTGATAAACGGGATTTCAAAATAAAGAAATTTAAAATAGCGTAAAGAATATAAAGAAGAAAGGACTATATTATGAGCAGTCGCAGAGCATTTACATTAATTGAGCTTTTGGTTGTAATAGCAATTATTGCGATTTTGATGGCGATATTGATGCCGGCACTGAACCGGGTAAAGGAGCAGGGCAAGCGAATAGTCTGCGAGAACAGCCTCAAGAGCCTGCAGCTTTGCTGGATAATGTACGCTGACGAAAATGATGATAAAATCGCAAACGGCGCCGGTGGTTTCCATTATACTTCCGACACCGGCTATACCATGGACGGCAGAGCTGCCGGAATTATAGAGAGGGCCTGGGTAGGCGCCGGTTGGGGAGATAATTGGGACAATCCAAACGCAGTGAACAGTAGGGGCCTCACTGACAGGGAAAAGAAAATGGCAATCGAAGAAGGGGCTTTTTGGGAATATGCCAAAGACTACGATGTTTACAAGTGTCCTACGGGAAGGCGCGGTGAGGCAGTCACGTATGCTGCCGTTGACGCAATGAACGGCCTGGTTCGTACCGGTACCTGCTCAGGCTCCGGCAAAGTGTACAACAGAGGCACCAGGGTAGGCCCGACTGTGATCTGGATCAAAAGAAAAGCTGAGATAACGAGTCCGGGCCCGGCCGAGCGAATGGTTTACATTGATGAAGGTGCGATGACACCGGACAGCTTTGCCGTGCACTATGCTCAAAGAGGGCCATGGTGGGACGACCCGCCCGTCAGGCACGGAGACGGTACGACGGTATCCTGGGCGGATGGACATGTTTCCCATCTGAAGTGGAAAGCGGCTGAGACTATTAAACGCGCCAGAGATACCAGAGATTACTATGGTGGCGGCGGCTGGATGCCCACTACTCCCGAAGGCATTGAGGAGTTAGAGGATTTCCAGAAAGCCGTATACGGCAAGGTCGGCTACTAAATATAGCGATTTCTTAGAGCTTTTTTTGAAGCAAATGCGACTGTTCTACATCGCTCAGCGACGAGTGAATCGGGCGGCTTAGAAATGTACCCTAATTGTGGCCTTTGGAGTTCATTAGAGCTGCCAAAAGGATATGTCTTAGTCTGTCGACGCTGAGCTTGTTAAGGTAATCCTGTGTAAAATCCAGCTTAAATCTGCCTTTGAAATTCCTGATTCTTCTTTCGAGTTCCTGCCTTCCTAAAGCGGCGATTGAAGTCGCCTCTCTCTCAAAATACTGTTTCGTCGCCATCCTCTTAACCTTTGAAAAGATTGTTAATGTAAGCTGGATTCATATTGTCTGTATCGTCCATGAAAACCGCCAACTTGTGTCGGAAGATCGGCGCCGTTTGGCAAACGTGAAATTCGCTTGATTATGAAGGTAAAATTTTTTTGTGTAATCGAAAGCGGTCTGATAACTTTTGGTTATGAAAACAGAAAAGTTAAACTATAACTTACCGCCCGATTTGATAGCACAGGTCCCTCTTTCCGTTCGGAGTGATTCGCGGCTGCTTGTTCTTGATCGTTCTACCGGTAATGCGCAAGACAGCCGGTTCTGCAGCATCGGCGATTTCCTCTCGTCTGGCGATTGCCTCGTCCTGAACGATACAAAAGTCCTGTCGGCACGATTCTTTGCCCGGCGTGCAACTGGTGGTAAGCTCGAAGGATTGTTTCTTGCCGCCGATACAGATGGTGTATGGACGGCCTATATGAAAGGAATTCGCAGGCTTAAGCAGGGCGATGAATTTTATCTCAAAGACAGGCGAAAAGACGATTTCTGCAAAGCCGTATTGGTCGAAAAGTTGGAGCAGGGCAAATGCCGGCTAAAAATTAATTCCGATATGGATACACAAACCGTGCTGGAAAAAATCGGCTTTCCGCCGCTGCCGCCCTATATAAAACGGGATGACGATCCGACAGTAGCGGCGGAAGATAGGCAGCGCTATCAGACAGTTTACGCCAGGCAAAGCGGGGCCGTCGCGGCTCCGACTGCCGGGCTGCATTTTACAGAAACCCTGATTGAGCAGCTAAAGCATGCTGGAATAAAATTCGCATTTATCACGCTCAACGTCGGAGCAGGAACATTTAAGCCGGTCACCGAGGATAATCTCGAAGACCACCAAATACATCAGGAATGGTTCGATATTGATGAAGAAAATTCCGCGATAATAAATAAAGCGAAAAACAATGGCGGCCGAATCATCCCGGTCGGCACAACATCGACACGAGTTCTTGAAACTGTCGCAGTCGATTCACGAGTTAAAGCCGAAACCGGCACAACAGAATTATTCATCATGCCCGACTATCAGTTCAAGATGGTCGATGCGATGATAACGAACTTCCATCTGCCCAAGTCCACACTTTTAGCACTGGTGGCAGCCTTCGCAGGTCTCGAAAATATCCTCGCCGCCTACAAACACGCCATCGAACAGCGGTACCGCTTCTATTCCTACGGCGATGCTATGCTGATAATCTGACCGGAACGCGTTCCCTTCGGTTAAAGAATTCTTCTTGCCAGAGGCAGTTTTCTTATAACGCTGGCCAGGGCAAAACACAGCGGCACAGCAATAATCACAGCCAGAGGAAATTTCAATAGTGGGTATAGGCTGATATTTCTAATCGCTATTGCCACGAGGATAATGACAGGGGCGTGGATAATATAAGCGGTATAAGCGCTGGCGGACATCGCTTTGCTTATATTTCTCTGCCGATTGAAATACTTTCTTGATAAAAACAGCAGCGCTATAATCATCACTACACCGGTAAACTGTTCCCATGCGGCAAGAGCAAAGCATTGCCAGTGAAATCCTCCCACAAAAGGTTCAATATCACCCGACATTGCTCCGCCTGATACGAACAAAACAGGAAATAGTATTAGTACCAGGATGATAGCGGCGCCGACACAGAATTTGCCTAACGAATCGGGTATCCGTGCGAGCCAGTTTCGTTGATAAGCGACTATTCCGACGACGAACATACAGATATACTGAGTGAAAAAAGGAAGCTGAAAATTCAAAGGTTCGAAATTCCAGCCGAGCGGAAGCCATAACCGTACGATAAAGGTGACGACACTCAGGCAAAATGCAAACAGAGCAATTGTCAAATTCCCCGGCAATTTGCGGTCGGTCTGAGCAGAGCCTACAGAATTTCGCGAAAGCGACCGCCATAGAACATAAAAACCGGCGAATATAAGCAGGGCCTCGACAAACCATAACGGGCCGGTGCCAACATGAAAGCTGCTGTAGTACCCGGCCAGAAAGTCAAGATACGAACCGGTAGTTCCTTGATTGCCAAACAAAACGAGCGGACGCACTATGAGCGGACCAATGATGAAGTCGTAGCATAATATTGGAATACCCAGACGCAGCAGACGATCCTTGAGAAACTGACGAGTGCCTTTACGCTCGTATGAGCCGGTCGTGAAATACCCCGATATCAAAAAAAACAATCCCATTGAGAAGGACTGGACGGTGGCATTATGCCATGTCAGAAGAATGGCCGAAAATGTATCCGCCTGGCCTTCTTTGTAATACCATGAGCCTTCCCCTCCGTAGCTGATTGAAAGGTGTATCATCATAACCAGCGTGATCAGCAGGATCCGCAGATTGTCGATGAAGAATAAACGGGGCTTTTCCATATACTTTTTGCGGGCCTTGTTACTTCTTTATAGGCCAAAAGCAACTAAGGCGCGGCGGTTTTATCAGCACCGGCTAAACCTTCGTTTTTTACTTGTACATCTTATCGAAATGGCCTTGGGCGGCGACAACCGCGGCCCGCATCATGTCTTCGGCCTTTGCGGTTTCTCTTTTGGCAAGGGCGGCCATCAGGGCTTTGGTATCTAGTCCTTTGGCCGCCATTTCGCATGCTTCCCAGCTTAGCACGCTTCTGACGACGCGGTCGATTCCCTGCTCGGCATTGTCGTAGGCTCTCGTCTGCATGTCGTGGCCTTTCCAGCGGCTGTAGCCTGCCTGCTGGATGAGCCCTGCGATGGCGACGTTCATGCCGTTGATTCTCGCCCCGTGGTCGATGTCGTACTTGCCCGGCCCGCCGAGAATGATGCCGTCATTGTAACCCTGGCTGTTGAGGTGCATGTGCACCATCATACCGTTGTCCAGCTCTTCGACCGTATCGGCGACGTGGTCGAGGCCGATCATCTCCGAATGGCCGAATTCCTTGTTGACGCCCTTTTTGTCTAGGTTGATACTGAACTCTTTCTCGACCTTATACCAGAACAGCAACGCGCTGGCGACAGTCGGAATCAGCATGGCCGGGTGTCCCTCGTTGGGCTTCGGCTCGAAGCCGATGTAAAGGCTGCCGCCTTTTTTTTGCTCGTACTTGCAGAGCCCTGCGATGCTTTCCTTGAGGTTCTGGTACATCTGTTTGATGCCGACCGTTGCAATATCGTAACCGAAAGAGCCGTTCCAGATAACAAACGCCGGTTCTTTTTTCGGATGCCAGGCCTTTTTCAGCGTGCTGTAAGCCAGGTCAACCGTCTTTGTGCCTAATTCCTCGGCTGCTTTTCTCTCGGCCGGATCGAGCGATGCTACACCGCCGTAGCCGAAGTGACAATGCGCGCCGGGCGTGATCATCGCCAGATACAGGTTGTTGTCCGCCAGGGCGTCTGCGACCGCGGCAGCGTTGTCGTCATCGACTTCTGCATCATAGTGCAGCTCAATTCCCAGCTCGATGTTGTCCGGCAGCCGCGGTGCGATCTTGTCGGCTACCAGCTTAATCATCTCGGGCGATCCGAATTTACTGCCCCACTCAGGCCTCATATCGCCGGGCACAAATCCGCCTTTGCCCGGATTGAATGTCCATCTGCAAATACTATGTAAAGATTTTTCCGCCATCTAATTACTCCTTTTATTCTTTTAATTGCTGTTTCAAAACCTCTTCCCACCCTGCGTTCGCTTGCTGATAGGCGGAAGACAACTTTTCATTGGGTTCGATTGTCCTGACCGGCTCAAGGCCTACGAAAGCCTCATCCGAGCTTTTGTAAACGCCTGCGCCGATACCGGCGCCGCGTGCTGCACCTTGTGAGCCGTCGGTGTTGTATAACTGGACGGTGGCCTGTGTTACGGTCGCAAAGGCCTCGGCGAACAACGGGCTAAGGAACATATTGGCGTTGCCCGCTTTGACGGTGGTTAATTGAATTCCCATGTCGCGCATTATGCCGAGTCCGTAATTCAGCGCGAAGACGATTCCCTCCTGTGCGGCGCGCAGGAAGTGCGCCTTCTTATGAACGTTGAAATTCCAGCCGTGAACTGATGCTCCGATATTTTTGTTCTCCAGCGTTCTTTCGGCGCCGTTGCCGTATGGCAGGATGACCAAACTGTCAGAGCCGACCGGTACCTGTGCCGCGAACTCATTCATCTGCTCATAGTCCAGTCCTTCGCCGGCCACGAAATTGTGCTTTAGCCAACTGTTGAGAATCCCGGTTCCGTTGAGGCACAGCAGCACGCCGTATCGCGGGTCTTCAGCCGAATGGTTGACGTGTACGAACACATTTACTCGCGAGCGTTGGTCGTAGTTTTTCTGGTCACTGACTCCGTAGACGACGCCGGACGTTCCTGCCGTGACGGCAATCTCACCCGGCTGCAAAACGCTCAGCGACAGCGCGTTGTTAGGCTGGTCGCCCGCGCGGTAGCTGACCATCGTCCCGGCTTTGAGTCCCAACTCATCGGCTGCTTCTTTCATTAACTCGCCCTGGATTGAAAACGTCGGGACCGTCTCGGCGATAAGCTCACCTGAGATACCGTAGTTATCGAGAACAAAATCGGCCAGGCCGTCGCTCTCGAAATCCCACATTATCCCCTCGGACAACCCGGAGAGTGTTGTTTTGATGTCACCCGTCATCATCATCGCAATGTAGTCGCCGGGCAGCATTATTTTGTGGATCTTCTTATAAACTTTCGGCTCGTTTTCCATTACCCACTTCAATTTTGATGCTGTAAAATTTCCGGGCAGGTTGAATAAATTTTTGAGACATTTCTCTTCTCCGATGTCCGTCGCCGCCTGCTCGCCGATTTGTACTGCCCGGCTGTCGCACCAGATAATCGAAGGTCTCAGCACCTGATTGTTTTTATCGACCACGACAAGCCCGTGCATCTGATAAGATATCCCGATTGCGTGTACATCGCCTGCGTCAAACTCCGTCTGTGTCTGAATCTTTTTCGTGGCGTTCTTGACGTGTTCCCACCAGACGGCCGGATCCTGCTCAGCCCAGCCCAACTGCTTTGCGACAATCTCCAGCTCCTTGTCCGGAGAAGTTGCCGCTGCAAGTACCTGGCCGGTCTCAGCGTCCATCAGCGTAGCCTTGATAGACGAGCTTCCAACATCGTATCCTAATAGTAACGCCATTTATATTCCTTTATTTTTCTTGCTTGGATTAACGCCGCGAGCGGCAAGCTAATAGACCATGATAGACATCGAGTATCATTTGTCAAGTGCCGCGTTTCGTTCATTCATATTCCCATTTTAACAGCCATGGATCATTTGTTCGTTTCTGAAACGTTCTCATTTCAGCCTTAAGTTCTGTGAGCAACTTTTCGTGTTTAGCTTCGTCAGCGAGGTTTTTTATCTCATGCGGGTCGTTTTGGAGGTCGTACAGTTCGAATTTCGGTCGGTGCAGATAGGCATCGACGGTGCGTTTGCCGTAGTATTTACTGCCGGCTTTAATCGTTGCCTGCCATGTCGAGGCGGCCCACAAATCACTGGCGAAGGGGTAATCCAGCCCGTGGGCGATGTTCCAAATCAGCTTGTACCTGCGCCGCCGAACCACGCGCATTGGGTAGTACATCGTAATCTCATGGAAGGTGTGCGAGGCGTAAGTTTCATCCCAGCCTTTTGGATGCTCCTGTTCGAGCACGGATTTGAAAGACCGGCCCTGGAAGGAATTGTTGCCGGGCAGAGCACCGGCGAAATCGACAATCGTTGGCGCAAGGTCTGCAAAGTTAATCAGCGCATCGCACGTGATGCCCTTTTTGTTTTGCCTTGGCTGTCGCACGATGCACGGCAGGTTCATCCCCGGCTCGTAAAGCGTCGTTTTCGCCCCCGGAAAAGCGACGCCGTTGTCGGAGATGTAGATGATTACAGTGTTTTCGTATTTGCTGGTTTGCTTGAGGACGTCGAGCAATTTGCCAACACCCTGATCGACGCGTGAGACGGATTGATAGTACTGTGCCAGTTCGGCACGGCATTCCGGTGTATCGGGCAAAAAGGGCGGTACAATTACATCCTTCGGATCGTACTTTATTTCTTTAACACCGGGATAGCTTCCGTTGGCTTTGTTGCCGAACCGGTCGGGCTTGCCGGGCAGTTCATCTGCTACGCCGCCCCCGCGATGCGGATCGCTCATACAGAAGTATAAAAAGAACGGCTTGCTGTCATTTGTACTGATAAAGTTCCGGCAGTTCTGTGCCATCTGGACTGGGCTGCGGCTGTTGCCCGGCAGTGACACATCGAACTTGTAAACCTCCTCGGGAGCGACATGGTATTTGCCGATTCGCCCCGTTCGGTAGCCGGCTTCAGTCAGCAGGACCGGAAGAGTTTTAATATTATCAAAGGAGATAAAATGGTGATAGCTGTGCTGATGTCCGTATTGGCCGTTGGCGTGATTATACATGCCGGATAAAATCACCGACCGGCTGGCACTGCAGCTTGCCGTCGTGCAGAAGGCGTTTGTAAACCGAACGCCTTCTGCCGCAAGGGCGTCCAGGTTCGGCGTCTTAATAACCGGACTGCCGTAGCAGCCGAGGGTTTCGCGCCCGTGGTCGTCGCTGACGATTAGAACGATGTTGGGTCTGCTGTTCTGGCCTGCCGATGTTCGTTGCGAAATTAGTGCCGGGCCGACGAGAGCAGCTGCACTGCCCTTGATAAAATCACGCCGGCTAATCGATTTAACTTTCATTCTTTCATGCCTCCAATATAGTCAATATTTTTTGCTATGTGCATTAAGCCCTTAACTCGACGCCTGCGGAAACTTCCTGCTCCCATGCTGCGAGTTCGTCTTGAAGAGTCTCGACCATTTCCTGTTTTGCCCCGGCAAGATTATTCTTTTCGCCGAGGTCGTCGTCGAGATTGTAGAGTTTCACATTATCACCCTGGACCAGCAGCTTCCAGGGACCTTTTCGGGCCGCTCTTTCTTTTCTATATCGCCAGAACAGAGTGCGCCCGGGCAGCTTCCTGTCTTGGGTCAACATGTCGAACAGATCGACACCGTCGAGATTAAGTTCCGCCGGAAGTTTCGCCCCTGTGATTGAGACCATCGTTGGAAACATATCCATTCCCAGCACAGTTTGCCTTGTCACTGAGTTGGGCTGTATCCTGCCTGGCCAGTAGGCAATAGCCGGGACTCGGTGCCCGCCTTCCCAGAGGCTGCCCTTGTGACCGGCCAGCGCGCCGTTTGAGCCGTTCTTCGTTGCTCCGTTGTCGGAGCAGAAAAAGATGAATGTTTTACGCTCAAGGCCTAAGTTTCTAACTGTTTCGACGATTTTTCCGATCCCTTCGTCCATGACTTCGACCATTTCCTTGTATGCGCGGGCGATTTCTTTTCCTTTGGCTTTTCTGCCCTTTTTCCCGCCCGGCAAGCGCTGCGGTGGATCGTTTCTGCCCTGATATGGAGAGTGCGGCGCCTCGTGCGGCAGGTACAGACAGAATGAATCTTCCTTGTGCCGCTCGACGAAATCTATGCCGTGTTTTGTAATGAGGTCGGTACAGTAGCCTTCTTCGGGGACCTTTTCGAGATTTTTCCACCAGTCGTCGAATCCGGCGCCGTCGATGTGCGAGTGGAAGTCTACGTTGCCGCTGACGTAGCCTCGGAACTCGTCGAACCCCTGCCGGGCCGGATTGAATTCCACGTTGTAGCCTAAATGCCACTTGCCGAATATTCCCGTTGCGTATCCGCGTGTTTTGAGAACCTCGGCAAACGTCGTTTCTTCAAGCGCCAAACCTGTCTGGCGCGTCGGGCCTTTGGCGTAGATGACGCCTTCGATGCCGGAGCGCTGCTGATAGCGCCCAGTCAGCAGGGCAGCTCGTGTCGGGCTGCATACCGGGCAGTTAGAATGATAGTCCGTGAACTTAATTCCGCCTTTAGCAAGCGCATCAATGTTGGGTGTGCTGATTTTCGTGCTGCCGTAGCAGCCGACGTCACCATACCCGAGGTCGTCGGCCATAATCAAGATGATATTCGGCCGGTCTGAGCCCCCACCTGGATTGGCTGTTGAGCAACCGCCGTTTGGCAATACTGTTGTGATTGCTCCACCGACAATACACTTAATAAATTCCCGTCGGTTCATTATTGTACTCCTGTATTATTTGGCTGGATCTGGTGTGAAAGTCAACGTTTTCATCTTTCCGTTCTCCACCCATTTAGCCAATATACTTCGTGCCGGGATTTCAAATTCCTTATACCTGCGCGTTTCGTGTGAGAAATTCGCTACAAGTTCCACCTGGTCGTCAAAGACAGCACTTTGCAACTTTCGGTCGGCGCTGAGCCAGTTGAAATCTGTCATCTGCGAGAAACCAACTTCTCTATGCAGCGGTGAAAAAAAGGCGTAATGCCTTTTCATAGTCTGGTGGTGCTTTTCAAACTCGTCCAGGTTCATATGATACAAAGGCGGCACCATATACAGTAGTTCTGTCAGGGCGACCATATCGAGGACGTTGCTGTATTTAAGGCTGCTGTTGGCCCACTGATGCGTTGTTACGACCGAATCGTGAAACACTATCTCGTAGAGTGGCAGGCGAAACCGCGGATCATAGTAAAGGTACTGGTACTGCTCTTTCATCGGGACTTGCTTTACGAATACCTTAGGGCCGTCTGGAGGATGGTACTGTCCCAGGTAGTATTCCGAATCTCTGTCTCTCAAATCCGGATCGCCCCATCCGAATACCGGCCCGAACATTCCTTCAGCTACGTGTATAACTCCCGCGGCGTACGAGCTGCCGCCCTCCGAGCCGATGACAAGCCCGAACGTATCGCTTATCCAGGTGAGCCGGTCTACGCGCGCTCGTGCATCGTCGGTCTGGCTCACCTGATGCAGGGGTGAGTAATCGTCATAAACTTCGCCGTAAGCGTCGCAATCGACAAAATAGTAGTTATAAGGGACATTCTTCAAATTCCTTCTGACGCGCTTTTCGACGTATGGTCTGGCGGCAATTGGACTGAGTTTATAGCCGGCACCTTTGAATCCACCTCGTTTCTCTCCGTCTCGGCGAACAATCGGACCGGTCTTGAATAGTTCTTTGTCAAATTGTGCCGTAGCCCATGTACTGTCTGTGCCGAGGGTCGAGGGATCGTGAATGCTGTGAAACGAATCATACATGCCGAACAAATAGCCCATAAGGTCAGCCTGCTTCGCTACGGCAGGGCGTTTTTCAATGCCTTCCCAGCCTTCGAGGCAAAGCCTCATCCGGTCGAAACCGTTTTCCCTGAATCTGTCCAGCATTTTGATCGAGACTCCGTCGCCCCATTGCTCGGGTGGGAGCATGAACTGCCCGAATGCCGCGTGCAGAATGAGGCTGTTCATTCGATACAAATCGGTACTCGACAACTCATCACGGTCATTTCTGAGTAGCTCGGCAGCTTCGTCGGGCAAATGGATACCTTGCCAGGACTCTTCATCAAAGAAATCCTTGATTGCCAGCAAACGAGACAATTCGTTGGTCACCTGGCCCTTTAGATATTGGGACGGCCACTGTGCGCCGGCAATCTCGAGAACTTCTGCCCAATGCTCCGGCGTAATAAGTTGTTTTATTCTTTTGCCGGGCGATGCCCCTTCGGCTTGTGCCTGTTCGATCAGTTTTTGGCAAAAGAGCCGCCATTTAGCTCTGGGGATATCATGTCGCGAAAACGGAACATCACCCCAGAGATAGACATGGGCGGCACCAAGCAATCGAGCGACATTGGGAACTTTCTTGATCTTTTCCTTCATGCTTACGAACTTACCCTGCTCGATCAGCCATTGCCGAAACAACTTTGCCGGCTCCACGGGAGAACTATTGTCCCCGAGTCTAATCAGAAATCCGAAATCTTTTTTTGTTGTGAGAGGTGTGAATTCGTGAGTGAATCTAAAACGTAAACCATCACTCTGTCGTTCGAAATTTATCTCGTTGTTATACGGATTGGTAATGATATACGTCAGTGAAAAGTCGCCGCAATCCAGGCCCCAGAAGGGCATGCTGAGCCCTTCAAGTGTGTTCCATTCGCCATGTTCCACGAGATAATCTTCCCAGCGGGTATCGTCCAGTGGGATATAACAGCCCTCCCATCGTGGCCAGATCAGCGCTTTGCTATGCTGCATTTGCTGCACAACGGGCCAGGTGAATGAGCCAACAGTATCAGATGAAAACCGAACCGATAGCTTTTGATGACTCAGTTTGATGTTTACCTGAATTCCGGCATTCTCCATTAACCATTGTGCCTGGCTGGTTGTCTGTTGTATGTTGCTGATCGGATCGGGATTAAGTGAGCCTTCGGATAAAGGGAATTTCACGCTTCCGGGCAGTTCGGCGGTCATTTCTAATGTCCCCGGCGATATTATGACCGACCAGTATTTGTTGCTTAGTGTAATATCATTATGTTGAGTGGCATAGATTCTACCTCGAACAGGGCAAACTGTCAGTATCAGTAGGCAGCAGCATAAGTAATTTTGTCTATGGACAGACAAATTCTGTATCAATATTTCCTGCATCAGCGTGATGATTGTTCTATAACGTCCACGAGGCCGGCGTCGATGTACTGCCCGCCAGTGGTTTGGTGACAGTGGATAGCTATGCAATTTGTGCCGACCTTCAAGGCGCTGCGGGCCTCTTTGTCCAAGGTCTTTCGAACGTAGCTCGTAGTGTAGCCTTCCAGTTTCGCCGCAAGCTGACCGTTAATGTAAACCTCGGCATCTTCATCATGGTGGATTGAAAGTTGTGGTTGGCTGAACTTGTTATCTTCCAGCTCGAACGTTCGGCGCACCCAGATATCCGAGTCTTTCCACTCGGTTCGTACAATCGTGCCGGGCGTTCCTTTGGTGCCGAAACCTCCTTGGCCTGTCTGCCAGTCCGAGTCGTCGAAATCAGCCTTTTGCCAGTCGTCAGCCGGTTCACTCGTCGTATATCGCCAGTTCTGCGGCTGCTTCTGCGAGGTCGGGACAATTGTCTTGAGAATCGGGGGGGGCAGATATAAACGTTTGTTGGCTGCGGCGGTTTTTTTGACGTCCATCTTAATCATCGCCCGGTCGTAGGTCATCCACCCGTTGACCTCAATCTCCACGTCGGTCGTCTGCGTATAGACTGCTGCAGATAAGCCGCCACCGATGAGTGAACGCAGATTATCGATCAGTGTCACGTACGCATCGGTCAGTTCCTCTCGCGTTTTGTAGCTGATGTAACCCCAGTTCCTTTCTTCCTGCCAAAGATTACCTTTTACCGGCAGGCCGAGGCCTCCGAATTCACCGAGCACCGCGGCACGATTTTCCTCAACTGGTGGCGCCGCCGGTCCGGGATAGCTGTGGATATCGTGTACGTCACCAACCCCGCGGTCGGTCCAGCCGCTTGCGTTATTCACCAGGCGGGTCGGATCGAGTTCTTTGATTAAATCGACAATCCGCTGTGTGTCCCACTGCCCCCAGCCTTCGTTGTATGGAACCCACATAATTATGCTCGGATGATTGTAAAAGGTACTAATCATTGCCTTTAGCTCGGTCTCGAACTGTCGGGCGGATTCGGGCGAACGTTCGATGTCCGGGTCTCTGCCGCCGATGTACTTATCGCCGCTTGGCATATCCTGCCAGACCATCAATCCTAATTTATCGCACCAGTAGTAAAGCCTTGCCGGCTCAATCTTGACGTGCTTTCGCAACATGTTGCATCCCAGCTTTTTCAGGACCTCTATATCGTAGCGCAGGGCGGCATCCGACGGGGCGGTGTACAGCCCATCGGGCCACCAGCCCTGATCAAGCGGGCCGAACTGGAACAGCGACTCATTGTTAAGGAACAGGCGATTGATACCTTCTTTGTCCTTTCTGACTTCGATCTTACGCATGCCGAAGTAGCTGCCCACCGCATCAACCTTTTTTCCTTTAGCGTCCTTGAGTGTCACCTTCAGGTCGTACAGGAACGGTGACTCAGGCGACCATAGCTTTGGCTTTTTAATGTTTAGACCAATTTCTTCGCCAGCGTTGCCTTTGTTTTTGGCTTTAGTGAACCATCCGTCCTTGACCTCGACTTCTACGCTATAACCGGCAGGGTCAGGACATACGGCAGTGACACTTACCGACTTGCTGTCGATATCAGGAACTATTTTGATAGACTTGATGTGTGCCTTGGGTACCGGTTCCAGCCAGACTGTTTGCCAGATTCCCGTCACCGCGGTGTACCAGATTCCGCCCGGTTTATCGACCTGCTTGCCTCGCGGTTGTGTGCCGGCATTGGTTGGGTCCCATACACTTACGACAATCTCCTGCTCCGAGGTTTCCTTCAGTGCTTCAGTAATATCGAAGGAGAATGGATCATAGCCACCCCGGTGTGTCCCAAGCTCATTACCGTTTACCCACACCGTTGTTTCCCAGTCCACCGCACCGAAGTGCAGCAGAACATTACGACCCTTCCATGTTCTGGGTATGCGAAATGTCCGCCGATACCAAAGACGATTCTCCCGGCCTACCGGCTTCATCACGCCGGACAGCGCCGACTCGATTGGAAACGGCACGAGAATCTGTCCGTCGAAAGCATCCGGCTGTTGTTGCTGGCTCTTATGTACTACGGCGTAATCCCAAAGTCCATTGAGGTTCTGCCAGTTTTTGCGAACCATCTGAGGTCGAGGATATTCACAGTGGGCGTTTTTTGGTGTGATCCTCTCGGCCCATTTTGTCAACAGCGGGCCCCTGGCCGGCTGCCATTTTGCGTGTATGGATGAGCAAAGCAGTAATATCGTACACAATGGGAGCAAAAATCCCTTAATGTTTTGAAAAGACCACTTTTTTGTATGTTTTGAATCCATTTCTTACCTTTCCTTTCGAGTAGCAGAAATTCAGCAAACATTTGGCCCACTACAGCCTGACCATGTTTGGAAATCCGTATATAGAATATCTGCGATTGGCCGGTATTGCAATGAAATTTGGCTGGGAGGGTAGCGATTTCCTGCAGTGTCGGGTACATTTTTGCCTTAATACGATGCCCAGATTCAATTACACGCCCCGCCGAAAAAGTTGAAGCGTAGCGGAATCTCAGTCAACGACTTCTACCTGTGAGAGGCCCGGGTACATCATATTATAAACGAGGATCGCGTCACCGTTATGCATACGGATACACCCCTGAGAGCCTGCTGTGCCGATTTGTTCCGGGTCCTTTGTACCGTGGATGGCAAAGCCTGTCCTGTTTTTTGCCTCTCCTTCAAGGCCCTCCAGCGCGATCCATCTCGAACCTAAAGGGTAATCCGGATCTTCGGGATGATACGTTTTGCCGTCGACCGGATTCGTCCAGATCGGCTTGACAAGCTTGCCGTCTTGTTTGGCTCGCCAGAGTCCGGTCGGTGTTTCCATGCCGGGTTTGCCCAGGCCCACTTTAAAACTTCGAACAAATGTATTCTGGAGATAGACATCCATCGTAAAAGTGGAACGATAGACTTTTGCGTGGAATGGGCCTTTAACAACTTTTATTGGTAGTCCGGCCTGCAATGTTTCCGGGCGATTAATGCGGTTAATCGTCTTAAGAAACTCATACGGCACCTTATATTTGTCACCGATGGTTGTAAGCAGGTCGCCGGATCTGACCTGATAACTCTCACAAAGCGGGTCGTCAGTCAGGACGGTTCTACTAAGAAGCCATTGATTGGACAACTCGGAGAGCTGGTCTTTGACGGAGGAACGCTGCCGAGGGCTCATCGGCATTCGAAGCGCCTGGTTCAGCTTGTCACGTGCTTCTACGATTTTGTTAGGGCTTTCGCTGAGCAGTGCCGCAGCTTCTGTGATTAGCGAAGCAGCTTCCGGATTTGGTTCTACGGTTGGTCCGGGTGCTGGTTCCGGAGCAACTTTTGGCAATTCCGGCTCAGGCTGCACCTCCACCGGCGGCACAGAGTCAGTTTTTTCGGTCTGTTCGGGTTCTTCTGTGACCTCAGGTTGTTCAGGAAGCTCTTGTTCATAGGCTGTCCTTGTTTCAGGCTGTTCGTTAATCTCAGTATTCGTATCGCCTGTGGGAGTCGTATCAATAATTTCAGCTTTATTCTTGCCGAAAGGGCCATAGTAAAAAGCAATAGCAACACAAATAACGAGTACTGCTAAAAGAATAGTGTAAGTCCGGTTTCGGTTTCTACGCCCGGCTCTCGGGCCAAAAGGATGACGGGCCATCTTAATCTCCTTTCTGATTGTTGAGATATATTATTTCTTCATCGGTTACTAAAATTCTCACCGGCTCATCGTGCTCTGTGACCGGTATTGAGTCTATAAGCTGTTCTGCGAAAGCAAATCCGCACCTGTCGGCTTTTAGTTCGTCGTTGGCGAAAAACCTGTCGTAGTAGGAACCGCCGCGGCCAAGCCGGTTGCCCTCTTTGTCGAATCCTAATCCTGGCGTAACCACTAAATCAATTTCTCCGAACGGGACAGGCAAACCGGATATTGGATTCTTCAGGCCTGAAGAGCCGGTCGAAAAACCCGTTTCCAGCGAGTTTATCTGGACCGGAATCATATGTCGTTGCTCCCATGAAATCTTCGGTACAGCAACGGCCTTGCCGAGTTGCCAGGCCTGAAGTATGGCCTCGGAAGTGTCCACTTCGTGTGGAAGGGACAGAAACATCATTATTGTCGATGCACGTTGAAATTCCGCTGTCGAGACCAAATTCCGACATGCTTTTCGGCTTCTTTCAATCCTCTGCTCCGAGGGTATAGCGAGCAGGCAATCCATTAACTTTCGGCGTAACTCAGCCTTGTCCATATTACCCATCCTTATCTACTTCACTGTTTTTGACAGGTTTGCTATTTTGTAACAAGGTTTTAAGCTTTTGTAAATAACGCTTCATATTTTTTTCATAACCACGCTCTTTCGGCATGTAATATTCCTTTTTCAGTATAGCCGGAAGATATTCTTGCGGCACGAAGCCGTCCTTACTATTGTGCGGGTACTTGTATTCAACTCCAAAGCCGGCTTTTTTAGCAGCCGGATAATGACTGTCTTTCAGATGTATCGGCACGCGCTGGGTCGGCTGCTGCTTTACGTCGGCCATCGCCTGCCAGATAGCAGAAGCTGAGGCGTTCGACTTCGGGGCACATGCGATATATATCGCCGCCTGCGCCAGCGCCAATTGGGCTTCCGGGAGACCCACAAACTCGGATATCTGGACGGCTGCAGCAGCCAAAACAGTTGCCATCGGATCAGCGTTTCCTACGTCTTCCGCAGCACAAATCGCTATCCGACGGGCAATAAAACGCGTATCCTCACCGCCCGATAACATCCGGGCGAGCCAATATACAGTGGCATCGGGATCCGAACCGCGCATGCTCTTCTGCAGAGCGCTTGCTAAATCATAGTGCGTATCGCCCGTGCCGTCATAATCAATCGTTTTCTGTTGTATCGACTCGGTGGCAACGTCGAGATTAAATTTTATTTTTTTCCGCTCTGTTTCCTTACTTTTCGAATCGTGTTTTGTCAGGCTATCGGACGTTCTGGCGGCCTGTGATAAAACGCCCACCTCAAGTGCTGTCAGGGCTTTTCTGGCGTCACCGTCGCAGATTCCAGCAAGGAATTTAAGAGCCTTATCATCGGCTTCGATATTGAAATTGCCGAGCCCCCTTTCACTGTCGTCGATTGCTGCTTTGAGTAATTGTAAAACATCCTCCTGGTCAAGCGGCTCGAAACGGAAAACCGTGCTGCGGGAAATCAGTGGAGAATTTACCGAAAAATATGGATTTTCAGTAGTGGCGCCGATGAGAATCAGGACACCTGCTTCCACATCATCCAGCAGAACATCCTGCTGAGCACGGTTGAAGCGATGTATCTCGTCGATAAAGAGCACAGTCCTCGCTCCGTCGGCAGCAAGCCTGTCGCGTGCCAGCCTGATTATCTGTCGGATATCCTTGACGCTGGCTGCAGGGGCGCTGAGATAGTAGAATTTGGCTTTCGTGTAATTTGCAATTACTGTTGCCAGCGAAGTTTTACCGACGCCGGGCGGGCCGTAAAATATCAGGCTGCTGAGACGGTCGGCTTCGAGCATCCTTGTCAATAATTTATCGGGCCCAAGAAAGTGTCTTTGTCCAATAAACTCGTCGAGTTTTCTTGGTCGCATCCGGACTGCGAGCGGTGCTGCCGAGGCTATATTGGCCTTTTCCGCCCCGCTAAAGAGATTATTATTGGCATTACTTTGATCCATCCGGGATATTATATGCCGATTATGCTTAACTGTCGAAGGTTTATTTCTCAGGGTAGGATCTGGCGTTATCGGCCGTTTTTCCTTTTTATTAGTATTGATAGTGCAATAAAAAATACGAAAAAATTCATTTTTTCTATTTGTTTTGTACGATAAGGTATAGGTATAATCTGTTTTTGGGCGATTTAAAAGGCGGTAAATATGGAGCTTTTTTCCAGTTTGGATGGAGTAAAAAAAAAGAAGTTTTTTCTGTTGTTTTATAGTGTTAATACGATAATCTTTATAGGAGGGTAAATGGGTGGTGTGATTATATTAGTATTGAAAATAGGGTTTTGTGTACAAAGGCAATATGAATTTCAACGTTATATTTTAAAGGAGATGAGCATGAAGAAGCAAGGGATTTTATTAGCAGTGGTAGTGATGTTCTGTGCAGTAGGTTACGCCCGAGCCCAGGACCTGCACGGCTCGTTCGACCTGACCTTTCAGACTGATTATATTTGGCGCGGCTTTGATATTTATGGTGATCAAAGCGCCATACAGCCCAGCCTTGATTTGGACCTGATGGGCACGGGTTTCGGTGTCAACGTCATAGGTCACAGGGCCAATTCGAGCGGATACGAAGCTATCGAACGCTGGGACTATAATTTGTACTATCAAAACATGATAAATCCGGACGAAGAGTCTGCCTTAATGTACAGACTGGGTTGGATGTATTACAACTTTCCACAGATGCAAGATCATATCGCAGATTTGCAGGAACTGCATGCGATTTTTTCCATGCCGAAGATTTGTCCAGCCGGCGTAGTTCCAAGTTACGTCCTTGTAAAGCTCTGGCCGAGCAGCAGCGGTTCATTGGTAGGAGCTCCTAATTCTAATGGAACGGCATCCGGATTTGCGCATATTTTTATGCTGGACTATCCTCTTACGGTCGGCGGCATCCTTCCCGACACTCCCGAGCAGGTCTTGAATCTGCACTCAGAGGTGGTTTTCAATGACGGTGTAGGTCCGGGCGGCCAGAACGTTGACCATGACTGGACAAACGCCGTCTTCGGGGTGACAACAGGCATTGACTTATCTGAAGAGCTTGTACTCACACCCGGTGTATATCACCAAATCATAATGGATCGTTCGGTAAATAACGGTAGCGAGAACGAGACCTGGGCGAGCTTGAGTTTGACATACAAATTCTAAAGCAACAGAATTATTGTCTGTAAACTGAAAAAGGGCCGGTTTTCTTTAAGCGCCGGCCTTTTTTTGTTTTGTTTAAAGGATATACCCGCCTTTTGAGCCGTCCGATATGATCCGGGACTGCATTAAAAATAAAGTCAGGATACTCTGTCGACCATAAATTCCGCTGTTTCAATCAAGGCATCTTTGAAGTCACTTTGCTTGAGACCTCCTAATGCCTGTTTCGCGTTAGTGACAAATTCTCGTGCCCGGCTGCGGGCATATTCCAAGCTGCCGTGTCTATTCAGAATTTCCACCAGAGCGTGTTTATCATATTGTGAGTCTTCTCTATCGAGAAACGAATTTATGATGTTGTTTTTTTCCTTTTCGTCCGCCACTTTTAGTAGATGTATCAAAGCCAGAGTCAGCTTGTGTTTGTCAACGTCACTGCCGATCGTTTTGCCAGTTTTGCTTTCGTCGCCTACTATGTCGAGTAAGTCGTCGGTAATTTGGAATGCGATGCCTGCATTCAAGCCGAAATCTCCTAACGATTTGGCTTGGGATTCGCTTGCCTCCGCTAAAATGCTTCCAAGGAAACAAGAGCTACTAAAAAGAACGGCGCTCTTTTCAGTTATAACGTCGATATATTCCGCTTCACTTAACTGCCAATAATGCTTCTGAGCCACCTGCCTTAATTCCCCTTTGCAGAGTCGGACCGCGGCCGTGGCAATGACATCGGCAACCCGCGATTCAAGCTGAGCACACATCTTGAAAACATGGCTTAAGATGAAATCGCCCAACAATACGGCAGACTCGTTGCCCCATAGACTATTGATTGTCGGCATCCCGCGTCGTTTTTTGCCTTCATCTATCACGTCATCGTGCAGTAACGTGGCGTTATGTATCATCTCTATGATTGCGGCAACGCTTATATGCTTATCCGTGATTTTGCCGTTGCATCGACCGGCGAGTAAAACCAGACCCGGACGAATCATCTTTCCACTGCGACTGCTGATTTGTTCGAGCATTCCTTTAATATCTCCCGCCGTATTATGTGAAGTCAATTGTTGGTTGATCAGGTTTCTGACCCTGCTTAGCTGCTCAGCGATCAGCCGGAAGGCAGGAACCTTAACTTGTGGAGTGGAAGCTGACATGTCAGTATTTGTCGGTGGCTGCATGGTACTAAGAATTGACTATTTTCTATTGAATATTGACTATTGGGAGGCTGGTACATTGGCACAATGGTTAAATGCAAATAGTCAATAGTCATTCGTCAATATTCAATTATTCTCCTTTCCGTGTGTATTCGAAGAATTTTTTTCTCAGCAGACTTGTAATCGGTCCGGGTTTGCCGTTACCGATTATTCTTCCGTCGACCTCGACAATCCCGATGACCTCGGCAGCAGTACCAGTGAGGAAAAATTCATCGCAGACATATAAGTCAAATCTTGTGAGATTTTTTTCAACAACCTGAATGTTCTCTTCTTTTGCCAGCTTGATAACAATATCTCGTGTGATTCCGGGCAGTGCCCCTGCTTCTGCTGGCGGTGTGTAGATTATACCGTCTTTAACGGTAAGAATGTTGTCGCCGCTGGCCTCGGCAACGTATCCTTCATGGTTATACATTATCGCTTCAGGTACATTGTTATCGAGCGCTTCGATCTTGGCTAGGATGTTATTGAGATAGTTCATGGTCTTGGCCTGGGGTGGAATCGCCAGAGGGTGGTTGCGAACCGTTGTGGCGCTGATTACCTTCATTCCCTCTTCATAAAGCTTTTCGGGATAGAGCTGAATATTGTCGGCTATGATAATGATACTGCTACTTTTGCAGATGAAAGGATCGAGTCCTAAATCTCCCGCACCCCTGGTTACTAACAGCCGGACGTAGCCTTCAGTAATATCGTTGGCCTTAACAGTTTCTTCGACTGCGTCGGCAAGCTCGTTTTGGCTCATCGCAATCGTAAGACGAATAGCCTTTGCCGATTCATAAAGCCTTTTGATATGGGCTTTAAGTTCAAAAACCCTGCCGTTATAAACACGAATGCCCTCAAAGACGCCGTCGCCGTAGAGCAGGCCGTGATCGAAAACAGTGATTTTTGCGTCTTCCTGGTCGACAAGTTTGCCATTAAGCCAAATTTTTAGAGCCATATATCGTTCCTTATTAACTGCACAAGTTACGAATTGTTTGAATCCTTGTGCTCTATCTTTCCATCGACTAATGTTACTGTCCGCCCGGCCCTCTTTGCTATCCTTTCATCGTGGGTTACCATTATTATCGTCTGGCCGGCCCTGTTCAGTGTTTCAAGAACATCCAAGATACCATTTCCTGTGGCAGAGTCAAGATTTCCTGTCGGCTCATCGGCCAAAAGCAGTTTCGGCTCATTCATCAAGGCCCTGCCGATGGCCACTCTTTGCCTTTCCCCACCGGATAGCTGATAAGGTTTATGTTTAATCCTTTCAGCCAGTCCCAATAGAGCCAGCAGCTCCTTTGCCCGGTTTTTCGCCTGTTTTCGACACGCAAACCAGCCTATTATGCTTTTACTCGTCATTGCCGGCAGAAAAACATTCTCCAGCACGCTTAATTCGTCCAATAGATGGTAAAACTGAAAGACAAATCCTACCATTTTGTTGCGGAATCTATTCAATTGGCTGGCCCTGAACCGGCTCAGGTCCCGTTTTTCGAACGTAACCACGCCGCTTGATGGTTTATCCAGTGCACCTAATATGTGTAAAAGCGTGCTTTTACCGCTGCCGGAGGCCCCGATGATTGCTACAAATTCACCCTTTTTAACGCTTAAATTGACGCCTTTGAGCACCTTGACTTCGGTCGCACCCATCCGATAAGATTTGTGGAGTCCTTCAGCTTTTAATATGAATTCGTTGCTGCTCATAATCAATCATAGTTGGCCGACCTGCAATGTCTCCACAGGTTTTTGTCTTGCTGCCTGTAAAGTCGGTATCAGCGCGCCGACAAGAGATGCAACTATCGCCGAGATAACAATAGTTGCTAACATTCCAAACTCGACCTGGTTTGGAATATCACCTATAGCATACATTGTTCTGTCCCACAGTTGAAATCCAAAATGTTTATAAAGCCAGTCTTCTATCGGGTTAATTTTCAGCAGGAAGCCCCAGCCGGCCAATAAACCGATGCCTGATCCGATTATGCCCACCAGGAAGGCGTATAAGGAAAACAATTCGATAATGTCGATGTTCGCAACACCTATGCTCTTTAGTATCCCGATGTCTTTGCTCTTATGGCTGATAATCATATAAAAAACAACCAATACTATGAAGACTGTCGTAATTCCTACGAAGCCGAACATGACGCTCATTTCCGTTTGCTCGTTCTCCAGTGGAGCGATGGATGCACGCCTGTATTGTTTCCAGCTTTGTACGGTGACAGTATCCATAGTGTATGCTTGTGCTTCATCGGATTTATCCTGTCTGAATTTCTGCCATAATGATTGTACTTTTTCGCACCCGGCCTGGATTTTAACATCCGGCTTGAACCGTATGTGGAGCCGGGAAGCCCTTTTGGTTGATCCGGCCATGCCGCAGAGCAATTGAGCGTCCTCGAACGGCAAATAAATGACTAAGCCGTCAACTCGGGGTAAGCCGGTGCTCGATTGGTCGCTAAAATAGAATGTCTTCGTGTTGACCATGTCCGTGCCCGCCTGGGCCAGGGCGCCCCTTGCGGTCAAGGGAAAGCAGCTTATCGAGTAGGCAATTCGGGGAATGTTGGTTTTACTATAATTTCGGCTATAGGTGTCTTGAAGGAGTATATAGTCCCCAAGTACACATCCGGCAAGGTTTGCATCATTTACAATCTCGAATGTTTTCGATACATCATCCCTATTGTAAAACAATGAATCTCCAAAGCCGGTTGCTTGACTATGTTTGACCGGATCAATTCCCAAGACCTCAGCGAGGTCGTCCTGGTCTGAGCCTCTGCGTCTTTTCAGTGCAAAGCTTTTTATCGCTGGCGAAACGGCCTCGACAAAATCCTGCTGTTCCAGCAACTTTACAAAATCTTCGTAATATGCGAAACCCACTAATGATTCGGTCCCGACGACGCAGTCGCCTGCGAAGCGATGATTTTTCTCTTTGAATTCGTTGACAAGCCCGGCCATTACGGTCATCACTACGATTACGATAAAAACAGAAAGCGCAACCGCCAACACCGCAAAATACGTGATTCGGCGTTTCAAAAGATACCTGGTTGCGAGAATAATTTTATACATTATTCCATCTCGTGGAATTTCTCAGATCTATTCAGCCCGGGCTATTCGTATCGCAGGATATTAACAGGCTTTGTTCTTGCCGCGATGATGGCGGGTATCAGCGTTCCTATCGCCGCTGCTATAATTGCCATCAATACAATACGCACCGCCCAGGACCAGTTCACTTCGTTTGGTATTTTACTGAATAAGTACACGCTGCTCTTCCAGAGTTTCAATCCGAAAATTATCCGGATCCAGTCTTCAATCGTATTGATATTCCTTGTGATAATGTACCCAAGGCCGGTTCCGATGGCTGAGCCGACGACCCCTACACAGGCGCCGAAGCCGACGAAAACAACTGTTACTGAGCTGCTTGTTGCCCCGCAGCTTTTAATAATCGCGATGTCCTTTTGTTTGAGTTTGACTATCATACAGAATATGCAAAAGACCAGTATGACAACACCGAAGCTGACGACACCAAAGATCAACAGCAATATTCCCATTTGCTTTTCATACGCAGCGATATACCGGCTTTGCAACTGTCTGGCTGTTTTGATATAGGTAGATGTCATCAAGTACGGATCCGCGTCATGATGCTCTTGGACAAATGTGCGCCATACGCCGCGAATTAATGCCAACGCGACATCTTTTTCGGTATTGTCCTCAAGCTTAATCATTATTTGGCTGGCAATCGGTGATTCTTCGTCGGGATATAAAATCCCTTGCAGCTTCTCGATCGGCAGATATACGCAACCGCTGTCGAATTGATAGACTCCCGTTTCGATAATATCCGCGATTGCGAACCTCATGACCTGTCTTTTGAATTCCGGTCTTGAGCCGTCCCCACTCTCTTGTCCTGTCATGGTACCTGTAGTGAGAACAACAGACTCGCCGACCATCTTTTCTGCTCCATTGTAATCATACTCATCCGTATGCTCATCGGGTTCGCCCAAAACACCAATTCCTACAAATCCACCGATTTCTTCCGGAGAATCCGGGACATTGAATGATGGCTCGCCTGCTTCTTTGCCCTGCCTGCGCAAAAACTTGGCAAATCCCGTAACTTTCGCTCTACCTGCTGGCTCGATCCCCCAGACTTCAACAGCCCGCACGTTGCCTCTGCCGAGGTGCAGAAGACCGTAACCCGATATCATCGCCGTTGCTGCCTCGACCGATTCCATTTGCTCTAATTGCTCGATCAGCAGCGGGTATTTCTCAAATGTCATCGGCGGAATCAGGATAACGTCACCGATTGCTTCGACGGCCGCTTTTTCGAATGTGTCGATGAAACCGGTGAACAGACTTGCGACGACTATCAGCAGTGACACGGAAAGAGCAACAGCGGCAATACTTAAGAAAACGATTTTTTTCTTTCGCAGATATCGCAGCCAAAGGAATAATTTCAGCATAGTGTTAGCCGTTAGTATTTAGTCGTCTATATTGCTTCACGTTTTGCGTTGTGTATTGTGCCGGATTCAGCCCTAAGTTTTCGCAGGTCTTAGCAGAGGAAACAGCACCACGTCACGGATACTTTCAGCGCCGGTAAGCACCATTATCAACCTGTCGATCCCGATTCCCAGTCCGCCTGCCGGAGGCATACCGTATTTCAGTGCTGCTATAAAATCGCTGTCCATAGTCGCCATTGTGTCTTCCTGTCCGCGAAGCTGGATATGGAAGTTTTCTTCCTGTATTGCCGGATCGTTTAATTCGGTATAGGCGTTTGCCAGTTCCATTCTGCCGATAAATAATTCAAAACGTTCGGCATATTTCGGATCGTCTTTCTTCCGTCTCGTTAAGGGACACAACGGAGCCGGATAATCTAATACAAAAGTCGGATTGACAAGGTTATCCTCAACTGTAGCCTCAAACACTTCGTTGGCAACCACTATGTCATCCATCTGGGCTTCGCCCAGCTCGAGCTGTCTGGCTTTTGCCCTGACGGCCTCTATGTCATCAATATCGCAGCCGGCATATTCTTTCAGCAGGTCTGCGTATTTGGCCCGCCGCCAGGGCCGGGTGAAGTCGATAGTTAGCTCGCCGAATTGGATTTGTTTTCCGCTGGCGTGTTTTTGAAGGCAAAGCGAGATAACGTCTTCGGTCAGGTCCATCATCACGTTGTAATCGGCGTACGCCTCGTACACTTCTATCATGGTAAATTCCGGGTTGTGTTGCCGGCTTAGCCCTTCGTTACGGAAGTTACGGTTTATTTCGAAGACCTTTTCCATTCCCCCGACGAGCAGTCTTTTAAGAAACAGCTCCGGCGAAATCCGCAGGAATAAATCCATGTCCAGGCTGTTATGGTGAGTGATAAAAGGCTTTGCCGCAGCTCCGCCGGCGATGGTTTGCATCATCGGCGTCTCGACTTCCAGGAATCCTCTGGATACGAGAAACTCGCGTATGGTAGTAACGATTGCGCTGCGTGTCTTAAATCGCTCCATTACTTCAGGATTGGCCCACAAGTCCACGTATCTCTGCCTGTAGCGCTGGTCGATGTCCACCAGGCCATGGAATTTTTCCGGAGGGGGCAGCAGGCATTTGCTCAGCAGAATGACCTTTTCGGCCCAGATTGTGATTTCTCCTGTTTTGGTCTTGCCTAACTGGCCGACAGCGCCGATGATATCGCCAAGCTCGAATAATTTAGCTAATTCCCACTGCTCGGCCAGCAGCTTTTTACTCAGGCCGACCTGAATCGTTCCGCTGCGGTCGCGAAGTGTTATAAAAATCAGCTTGCCAATATCTCTAAGAAGTACAATCCTGCCGGCACAATTCGCCTGCTGTTTCGTGTCGTCGTCTTTAAATCTGCTCTTTACATCCTCTGCCGGCTCGGTGCCTTTGTATCTATTTCCGTAAGGATTGATGCCCAACTCTGTAATCCGGGACAGTTTTTCCTGTCTTTGCCGTTCGAACTTGCTTACATCTTCTGCCTTTGACAAATCAATACACCTGTAAAAAAAGAAAAGTTATCGACATAGAAGTCAATTAACCGGATGCGCCCGGGCGATCGTTTCATTCTTGATTATTTTGCTCTGAATGATTAACAGACCGACCGCCAATTGTGGGTCGGCAGCGAGAGTTTCCTCAATCGTGTGCTTTCTAAAATCGTCGTTGGTACCGTTGTGGTCGGCTTTCACCAGCACGTCATTGTTTCTCTGTACCTCTATCATTTTCTTGAGTTCATCGCTTCTTAATTCGACCTCAACGTTCGGCGCAACACCCCAATCTTCCCTGTCCAGTTTTTCCATAGCGTCTCGGCTCTCAACCCTTTGACCGGACGGTAGATGGTAATACGCCATTGTGTATTTCAACTGAGCTCCACCGCCGAGTAAGTCTAAGCCTGTTATCCCTTGCACACTGCCTTTGCCATGGGTTCTGGTTCCCACCAGGATTGCTCTTTTATACTTCTCGTCCGCCAATGCCCCGGCGACAATCTCCGAAGCGCTGGCTGAGCTGGAATTTATTAGTATGACGAGCGGATAATTAGGATGTGTTCCTTTCTTGTTGGCTGTTTCGTAAATTGGCATTCTGCCGAGACCGGATTGCCTTTTGACTATAACTCCTTCATCGATGAACATGTCAGCGACGTCAACCGCGCTGTCTAAAAGCCCGCCGGTATTGAATCGAAGGTCCAGAATCAGCCCTCTTAAGCCCCTGTTCTCAAGGTTAAACAATACTTTTTCCAGGCTTGAGGCCGTATCGGAAGAAAAGCTGGTGATACGGACATAGCCGATCTTGTTCTTTTCGTCAACCATATACAGCCATTTACCTGCCTGGGACCTTTGCCAGCCTCGAACCGTCGGGACAACAATCGTGTCTCTGGTTATGGTAACGTCGAAAACTTCGTCCTCAATCTTCTTGTCATCACTGGGACGTCTTACTTTCAATTTCACTTCAGTTTTGGCCGGCCCTTTTATTTTTTTTGCCGCACAAAAGAGCGACATACCTTTTGTTTCAATGCCGTCCACCTCTTCAATTATGTCACCCGCATCAAGGTTGGAATTGAATGCCGGAGTGTCAAGTAAAAGGCTCGATACCGTCAGCAATCCTTGTTGTTTCGAGATTTCGATCCCAATACCTGTAAACTCACTGGTCATCATCTGTTCAAAATCCTGCACCTGCCTGGGCCAGACGATTACCGTATAGGGATCGAGTGCGGAAAGAGCAGCTTCTACGAATTGTGCGATAAGCACCGTCCGTGGCAAATTTATTGTCGATTTGTTCAGATCGAGGACGTTGTCGAAGACATCTAAAAACTTATTTTTGTCGAGCCTTGCAAGTCCGCCTGAAGCGGATTTTGCTTCGTCCAGCAGTTTGGCCAGACCATCTGACCAGGCGGCAAGCTTATCTAAATCCAAAGTGCCCTTTATTGCATCAAAACTGCCTTTATCATTTTCTGAATTTTCATTAAGTCGGGATGAGGTTGATATAACTTCTGCCAGCAATTTGCAGCGCTCAATAGCTTTAGTAGCTATCTCGTTGTAATTGATGATGCTCACATAATGTGAATTCAGGAAATTAATCGCACGAACAAACAGTTCTTTTTTCACCCCTTCGAAGCGTTCGGCGCTGGTCTCACAAGGGCTGTCCTCGAAAGCCATTGCGATAGTGGCCTTGTCCAGAAGCTGCTGGCCGTAATCTGAATATCCTTCATTATCCGAATCGATTGCCATCAGCCATCCGTAGCAATTTGTATATGCCTCGAGCCACTTGCCCTCGACTTCATACTCGGCGGCGTTATCTATCGCTTTTTGCATCGCCTCTTTTATGAACGGGTCGGACAAGAGCAGCTTTTTTTGTGCCTCGTCTGCAAATTCTCCGGTTTTGTTAATAACCGAGAGTATCGATATGAGTTTATCCGTCTCGTTCGCATCGTTAACGTCGTTGGCTCCTGCGGGAGCCTGGAATTTTTCCAGTTCCGCCAGAGCCTCTGCGTATGCAGCTTCTTTTGCCGATTGACGTTGTTGACTGATACTTTTGTATTGGTCAACTACCTGCAACAATCCTGGTGCGGCCCTATTGAGTTGGGCCGAAATCTCGTTGTTGCTCTGTTTTATCAACTCATCGGCGGCATCAAATTGTCCTTCGGATATAAGCTCGAAAGCCTGGCCGATAACACCGGATTCAACTGATAGAGATTCGACGGCTTTACTTGAATAGGCCGCTGACGACAGTGCTATCGTTACCAGCGAGAACAGCCATATCAAGTTGTGTATCACATGTTTTTTGTTTCGCATTTTATATTAAGTCCAAAATTTAATTTTGAAATCCGGTTTATATTTACAATCCTGATGTCTTTGCAGCTTCTCAAAAAATCCCTTTTCGGATTTCGTCGTTCGTACTTATTGTTTTATTATTTATTTGCACTCGGCCGCCTTACCGGCACAACCAAGAACGTGCAGCTTATGCTTGACCATTGCTTTAATAGCGTCTCTGCCCGGTCCGAGGTACTTACGAGGATCGAATTCCCCGGGCTTTTCAGCAAAAACCTGCCTGATTTTAGCGGTCAGGGCAAGTCGTAAGTCGGTGTCGATATTCACCTTGCAGACGGCCATCTTTGCCGCTTTGCTTACGGCATCTTCCGGTACACCCATAGCATTCGGCATTTTGCCGCCGTATTTGTTAATCAGATCGACAAACTCTTTCAGTACGCTGCTCGAACCGTGCATCACCAGCGGAAATCCAGGCAATTTGTCTGCTATCTCTTGTATTACGTCGAAAGCCAGCTTTGGTTCTTTCTTGAATTTGTATGCCCCGTGGCTGGTGCCTATCGCTACAGCTAAAGAATCGACACCGGTTTTAGCGACAAATTCCTCGACCTGATTCGGGTCGGCCAGGTGCTGGCTGATATCATCGTGGTCCACACCGACAACGTCCTCTTCGATACCGCCCAACTGTCCTAATTCAGCTTCAACGACGACATCTCTGGCGTGAGCATATTCGACCACCTTTTTAGTAATAGCGATATTTTCCTCGAACGGCTTGCTCGAAGCGTCTATCATCACCGATGTAAAACCATCGTCCACGAATTGCTTACAGGTCTCGAATGTGTCGCCGTGGTCGAGGTTGATCGCAACCGGAATATCCGGATTTTCCTCAACTACTACATTGATAATTGCATTCAAATAGCTGATTTTTGCGTACTGGCGGGCGCCTCTGGAAACCTGCAGTATCAGCGGGGCCTTTTCTTCGGCCACGGCATCAATTATACCCTGTGTGATTTCCATATTATTCACATTGAACGCCCCGATTGCATAGCCGTTCTTGTATGCCATTTCAAACATCTTTTTGGTATTAACCAATCCCATTATACTCTCCTTAATTGTCAATAATCCGTCGGACTTCTGCGAAGTCCAAGTCAGGCACACTTTGAAAAGGAAAAGTATCGCCGGATTTTCCCTCTTCAAACTACAACAGACCTTGAAACAAGATCCAATCCGATTATTCGAGGAAATCAAAAAAACGGATTTCCGTATATCATATATGTTCAGCTTGAATTATGCAAGCTTTTTCCTATACCGACATTCTAACATCAATAACCAGCCGAACCGCCTAAACCGACGTATCTTCTTTCTCCTATTGCTACTCCCGGCACCCCCTGGGGCCATAAACTAAAAACAATCGATTGTCTGTCCAGCGATTCGTCGGCGCTGAGCGTCAGACCCCAGTAAAGCCTGTGATATTGCCTAATCAGCGTTAAATCACTTCGTACCGTTGCCCCAAAGTCAAAATCAACCTGCTGGGAATAAACCAGGGTATATCGCGGATCAAGCACATAAGTAACCGCGAAAGTAAATGCGTTTGATCCGTATTCGCCATTGCCGTTGTCAAGACGTCTTAAATATCTGCTCCCTATATAATATTGTAAATTCGGCCATCGCATGTGCGAAAAACCGACATTAAATTGCTGCACAACACCGCTTTGCATGTCATAATTCATATCGGACAGTACAGCCGTAGTATCGCTCAAAAGCCAGCTATAGTCGGCTCCGACATAATTCCGTCTCGGGCCGAATATATCAGTGCCTCTCCTGTCTTGCTGTGGAATCTCCCGGCTAAATGTATTTATCGGCGGAATAAACGGTCTATTCCAGATAAATTCATCAGGCCCGGCAGATGCATCCCCTGAGTTGTTGACCCATGTAACGTCCATATCCAGCCGCATCCAGTCAACATTACGCTGTTTATCACCTAAACCGCGCTTTGTTTGCAGCCGTTGTGAGATACCTGCGTTCAAAGTATCTCTCTGTTCGAATACCGAGTCGTTTTGGGTATAGGCAACAGCCGTCAAATACGGCTTTATTAAGTGTCGCATCTGGTTCAAATCCCAGAGTTCAGATTTGACATTGGGGTAAACCTTCCAATAAGGCTGTGTCGAAGCACGAAATCCGATTTCGCCGAACCAGACATTTTCCTGGCCCTCTGCCAATCCGCCGTCAAGTTCCCGATAAAAGCCCAATCCATCTTCATAGGCAACCGTCCCGGCGACAAACGGCACGATTTTTGCCTTGCCCATAGTCATCGGCATATCGATCTCGTTGCGCGTCGTAGCGAACGAAAAGAATTGCTCCGAACCGGGATCAATATAGGACGGATCGTATCGCTGACGTAACCTGCTGGCCTGAGAATCGCTGTAGAAAGTCAGCTTGTCGTCGAAAAACGACTGTCCCGTCCAGTGAAATTCGGCGGTTGGTAATTCTTCCAGCGTATTTTCAAAATCGTTGATTCGTGTTTTGCCTAATAACGAAAGACCCCAGTTATCCTCGATACGCTTTGCATGAACCATCGTTTCCTGTTCCTTGCCGACGTAGAATTCGCTACGATAAAAACTCTCCAAAAAGTTTTTATCGGACAAATAACTGGCCTCGGCGGTAAGCTGCCAGTTGTAGGGCAGGAACTGCCTGTGCTGCCAGCCGAAGCGCCCTCTCAGTTCTCTCTCAGGCTCAAGATTTTTACGTATTCTACCGAGTCGGTCCTCGCCGGAATCGTGAATTACATAGCCCAGAATCCTGCCGAAATAGTTCTCTCTTGTGTATTCGGTTTCAATTCCTCCGCCGAAGCCGCGATCGCTGTAGTAATCCAGCGCTAAAGTGCTGTCCGTACCTTCCGGCTCCTGCAAACCTAATAATCGGGCCAGGTACCAACGAGTCTCAGTGAACGTTCCGCGGATGTTGTCATGGCCAAGATGGACGCTTTTAATCGGCAGGTCCGGTCTTTGCAGGTTGTTTCGCAGGTAAGGCCATTTAAAAATCGTTTTGTCGTACATCTTCAAACGCACATCGTGCAACCTTGCATCATAACTGCTTTTCGAGACTCCTTCCTGCTGCTGGTCGGCGGTGGTCGTGTCGGTAATTTCTATTTTCGAAGCATTCAACGAAACCTGGGGCACGTAAAACTCGCTGGTCGTCAAAGTGATATCGTCGGCGGCGAATTCATTTTCCGCCGTCTGTTTGAGCTTTGTCGCCCTGACGTAAATCGGAATCCCTTCGAGTGTGTCGAAGTTCCTCATTACTGCGTTTATCGCTATCGCCTTTTTTTTCTGAAAATCGTAGTATATCTCGTCAGCCCGAATCGTTCGCTGTCCGTTGGTCATCACAATGTCGCCGGACATATATATTGCTTGTGCGCCTGACAGGGCATCTTCGGTCCCGCTTTTACGATCACCCTTGGGTTGTTGGTCCTCGGGGAAAAATATAACAGCATTCTCCGCCTGTAATTCCAGCAGCCCGCCTTTTTCATCCTGCTTCTGATAGATATAGAATCTGCCGATAACTGTTCCAATGTTCTCTGTAAACTCGACCTGTGGAGGAATTTCTCCCGCAGGTGATAAGACAAACGGATACTCAAAGCCCGGCTTTTTGTCCTGTTCCGGTTCTTCCAGCGTTATTGTCTCTACCTGCAAATCGTTCCCTTGCGGTTCGGCCTCGGCTTTATCGCTTTGGGCAGTCCCCCACGACTTCGGCGGCATCAACACCAAAACCAGTAGAACCAAAATAGGTAGTATGTTTTTTCGTATATCCATATACTTGCTGCGTCAAGTTATTGCCCCAGAAGCATCGCGCATCAACACATGACAAGATTATAGCCAGTCATCATAGCAAAGCCAGCAAAAAGCTCCTGCTCGATCCTCGAATCTCGATTCAGGATTCTCATTCATCGAGTATCTCCCTATGGGACACCTTACGATGGAGCATCTGGAATCGAGTATCGAAGAGACTTGATTTATCTGCGAGTTTGCTGTAAAAGGTGGCCATGACAAAGAAAGAGTATTCGCAATATCAGAAGTCGGTGATATCAGGGTATTATAATAACCTTGATACGATAATGCTCGGCAAGCTCGGCGAGCTTGTAACCGAACTTTACCTTGCTGAGACGCAGGCCAAAAAAGACCGGCTCTGGGAAAGGGTGCAGAAGGCGATGGTAAAGCTGAAAATCCCGCCGGCAATCATTGACCATATAATTAAGCAAAAAGATGTGGAAATTTTAGCCAAAAACCTCCAGGACTGGCAGATCGGGAAAAAAAAGAAATAGCAACTTTTCATATTTCTTTTTTGAGACATGTAATTGAGTTTGAGGCACTGTTGTGAATAGAAGCGGGGGGGAGAAAAATATTTTCCTTATACTAAGAGCTTCGCGGAGAGCGTCTCAATTGACAGAGGATAGGTTGTAGACGTGATATTGGGATTGTACATGCTAAGGCAGACTCGCATAGATTCTGCGCTTGCAAGATGGAAAGGAAGAAGAATGAATAGTTGGAGTACACAATCAAGAATTGATAGACGTGGTTTTTTATATTCAACAGCAGCGGCGACGACGGCAAGACTGGCGTTCTCGCCGGCAGAAAGCTGGAATTTAAGCCGGACGACTTTGTGGTGTGATCAAGTGTTTTTGTTGAGTCGGGTAGGGTGAGGCTTGCCCCACCTTGGGAAATGACATGATAAGGTCCTTGAAAATATTTGTGGTTGGGATATTTTTAACAGTCCTTGTTGTTGGGCTTGCCCTGCTTGGGCTTTGGA
>Ga0209536_100001937_pt1 | contig 33874 bp, 30 predicted proteins | sample DeeMarSeWOR28_12_FD_187461 | JGI IMG/M metagenome (GOLD analysis project Ga0209536, IMG submission 187461) | Marine sediment microbial communities from White Oak River estuary, North Carolina - WOR-2-8_12 (SPAdes) (version 2) | ecosystem: Environmental > Aquatic > Marine > Intertidal zone >...
CAGTGCTGCGGTCAGAATCACTTAGAAGTAGACATGAACGGATACCCCGAAGGTTCCTATCTCGGGATCATAACCTACGGACCCCGGACGGAAAATTTCAAGTTTATCCGGAAACCGTAAACCCAATCCAGTCATATCAGGAAAGAGAAGATCCAGTGATGAAAAAAACAGGAAAAAACCGTCTGACGCCCCTGGCTGCACTGATGATGTGGCTGTTTTGTTATTCGGGCCCGGAACTGGCCGGTCAGCAATTCACCAGCGACAACGGAGACGGGACCTATACCAATCCCCTGATTCCAGCAGATTTTCCTGATCCCGATGTGATCAGGGTCGATTCCGTATACTATTTTGTATCGACCACCATGTTTATCTTTCCGGGTGTGACTGTGCTGAAATCCTATGACCTGGTGAACTGGGAGTACTGCAGCCATGCGGTGCCCCGTTTCGACTTCAGCCCCTGCTACGATCTGGAGGATTGCAACAGGTACGGCCATGGCCAGTGGGCCACAAGCATGAAGTATCACCAGGGTACCTATTATCTGCTGTTTATCACGCTTGATGAAGGGGGTTTCTTATGCACTTCGGATCAACCTGAGGGACCCTGGAACATCACGCACCTGCCCAAAGGATTCTACGATCCCGGACTCTTTTTTGACGACGACGGTAAAATATACGTGGCCCACGGCTACGGGGAGATCCGCATCACCGAAGTGGATGAAAACATGGAAGCCATCGGCGTAGACAGCCTGGTTCACACCGGTGATATCCGGAGAGGGCTGGAAGGAATGCATGTATATAAAATTGACGGAACCTACTATATGTATGGCACCTATGGCGGCTTCGACGGATTTCAGGTGGCGCTGCGTTCCAGGAATATATATGGACCCTATGAGCAGAAAGTAGTGATCAGGGATACCTCGCTGAACAGAAATTATGGCATCCATCAGGGAGCTTTGATCCAGACGCAGACAGGGGAATGGTGGACCATCCTGTTTACCGATAGTGGCCCGTTCGGACGCTTTCCATCACTGCAACCCATAACCTGGAAAGATGGATGGCCCATGGTCGGAGTAAATGGAAAAGCTGTCACTACCTACCGGAAACCAGATGTGGGCAGGGTATATCCTGCCACAACATTACCCGTTTCAGATGAGTTTAATGGTCACGAACTGGGGTTGCAGTGGGGCTGGAATCACAATCCGGTGCCAGGAAAATGGTCCCTGACCGAAAATCCCGGCCACTTGCGCTTGCACACAGTGCAGCCTGCAGACGGATTGCCGGAAGCCCGCAATACACTGACCCAGAGATTGTTTTCCTATTATTCAGAGGAGTTGGCCACTGTGGGTACCGTGAAGATCGACCTCGGCAACATGAAAGAGGGGGATGTGGCCGGACTGGCGCTATTGCAGAATCCTTATGGATATATCGGGATCAGGAAGATCAACGGGATGCACTATGTGACCATGGTGAATGACGGCAAAACCATCGATTCAGCAAGGGTGGATGCATCCACCATTTACCTGAGGAGCGATCCCGTATTTGGCTCAGGAGCCATGAAAGTGTTCCTGGGTTCAGAATCAGCCCCCCGCACCGGCCTCGCATCTTTCTCCTACAGCCTGGACAACCAATCCTTCACGCAACTCGGCAATGACCTGGTGATGCGGTTTTCGCTGGATGTATTCACCGGAAACAAATTCTGCCTGTTCAATTACACCACCAAAGAGTCAGGTGGCTATGTGGATATCGACTGGTTCAGGGTCAAGCCGGTCCCGGTCAGCGAGCTGCACTAAACACCTCTGCTCAGCCGGGCAGGTGATGGATCCTTGGTCAGTCTGCCGGACGGATGATCCGGTAATTTCCGCTCAGGTGCATGAGACTGAAGAGGTAAAGAAAACCGTCGTAGTAAGGATCGAAATACCCGTCCTCGTACGGTTCCAGCCTGGCATTCCACAGCGCATCAATGAATTTCCAGCTCTTGGCCTGTGTACCCATCATCGAGGCTGCTGCCGAGGTGGCCACCAGACCCAGTGAATGTCTAAGCGTCCTGTATCCGCCGGCCTGAAGGATCCGGTCAGGCAGCGTGCCGTCCACATTGAACTGATCCTCAAATGTGTCGATTCCCCTGCAAAAGAGGAAATTCTGGATACGCCTGCAGTAATCCTGCTGCCACTCCCTGTCCGTTGCATACCACGAATAGTCCATGGCGATGTTCATGGGAACCCTCCAGGAATCGAATCTGAATGCTGCCCTGAAAGGAGCCCCCGACGGGGATGCTCCACTGTATTCAGCATAATCGGGATTTAAGCCGGTCCTGGGATGGCACACCCTCTGCAGAAATGCGCGTGCCGTGTCGGCACAATCACTGTAAAACTGCTCATGTCCGTCGCCGGCATATTCGGCCCAGATTTCAAAGAATGCCGGAACGTGATAGGAAGGATCGGTCCAGTGATACCTGTCACTTTCAGGAACGAACGATATCTGCTTGTGCTCCACATTCAGGATGTTGTTGATCCCGTCCGTACCATCCTTGCTCCACATGGCATCCAGGATCCTTCTGGCCTCTCCATAGTAGTCGATACCCGAGTCGTTCCCCCAGCGGTTGGCGGCAAACAGCAGCGTGGTCACAAAGTAAAGTTCCCCGTCCGATGCAGTCCCTTCCGAGTTATGTTTACCTGTTTCAGGATCAACGGACCAGGCAAAATAGCCTTCACGCGGACCGCCCTGATGTTGCATGTATTTTTTGGTCCAGCGCCACAACCTGTCAAAAACCTCTTTTTTATCCAGCTGGACCGCCACCATCATCCCGTAAGACAAACCTTCGGTCCTGGCATCGTGGTTTTTCAGATCCGACACATAGGCCATGGAATCGCCCACCTCAAAATATACCCTTTCCGGTCCTTCAAAGATGTCAACAAATGCTTTTTCCAGCTTGGCGTCGATCTCCTGCCGGGAATATCCCGCTTCAAGAAACAGGTTCCGGTACTCCCCTGTTTCCCATGCCCCTTTCACCCAAGGTTTCATTTTCCCCCGGGGATCGTCCACGTCCTTCTCACAATCATCATCCGGGACCTCCTGAGCGGAGAGGCATAAGGGGATCACCATGATTAAAGCCGGAAGGAACTTCATCTCAATACTTTTTCTAATTTAAAGGTAAATATCCCAACAAGATAACAAAATGAAAAAGAACAAAGTGTTGGCGGGCACGGTTGCATACCTGGTCCTGGCCCCTATACTTCCATTATCCGTTCTTTGCGCACAGGTTTCCTGGAACACCGAGGACCTGAATAAGGCCAGGCAATTTTCCGAGCAGATGGGTACTTTCGCTTTTATGCTCTACACAGATGGATCCATCATTACAGCCTGGGGTGATACCACCACCGCGACCTCCCTCCATTCTGCCAGAAAAGCGATTTCCAGTACAATCTATTCGATCTATACCGGTACAGGTGACGGTAAACTTGATCCTGAAATGACCCTTCGGCAGCTGGGCATCGACGATTTTCCAGATCCGCTGTCAGATCAGCAGAAAGAGGCCAAAGTGATTCACCTGATGAAAAGCTCCTCAGGAATCAACCATGCTGCCGCCGGTGAAACCGAGGGCATGCGTATGGAAAAAAACCGGCTGCTTGGTTCAGGCGAGCATCCCCCTGGCACACAATGGGCCTATAACAATTGGGATTACAACACATTGATCGCGATTTTCGAACAGCAGACCGGTGTACGGGAGAAGGATGCATTTATGGAACATATTGCCCTGCCCCTCCATATGCAGGATCTGAGTGACACAACCGTAGTTTACAGCATGGAACCTGCCTTATCCATGTATCCCATCATAGAATACAACCTCTCTGCCAGGGATATGCTGAAGTTCGGCAGGCTCTGCCTGAACCAGGGTCTCTGGGTGGGAAACCAGGTTATACCCTCATCTTATTTTGAGCGGATCGTTTCGGAATACATCCGCACCGGTTCCAATGGCCTGCGCAGCGGTCACGGTTATTTCTGGTGGGTACCTTTTGACAGGGATTCAAGGAGAATCGGACTGCCCAGGGGTACTTACTATGCAGATGGATTGGGCTATCAGCAGATCATCATCATCCCCGAATGGGAAACCGTCATGGTTCACAAATCAAACACCAATTTCCGTGAGGGGTTTTTTACATGGCTGGGACAGAGAGGATTTACCAGTTCAGATTCGGTTTACATCGTGGAGAACCTTCAGGTGCTGCTGGATGAATTCCTTAATTTCATCGTCATCGATTGCAGGGAGCCGTCCAACCTGGAAAATACAATATGCCAGCAGTGCAAGCTGGTGAATGATGAGGATTACCTGCAGTTCCTTCGTATGATACTGAATGCCAGGAACTAATCCGGGATTCTCGCCTGTACTATAGACTCTGACCTGCCGGTTCCTTCATCCAGAGATTTATGTATCGGTACTTTCAATTTAACATTATTATCAATATACAGATAATGATTTAGCCATTTTCATTGTGTATTAATATCAATGTATTACTTTTGCAGTTACATTTCGTTTAATTTGATACTGTAATTATCTGAATACTCAGCCATGGGAAAAATCATGCCATTGGAGCTGTTGGCGAGCATCAAAGGAGCCACCTCCTCTGAAGCAGTGAATGATCTGTTTGAGGTAATCAGAAAAGCGCTTCCGGAGGAAGGCCAGCAAGAAAACAGGGAGGAGTTGCATCTGAGCGAGGCAGTCGGCATCGATCATTTAAGAGGTGACGAAGTGGCTGAAAGTTCAGAAATCGAAAAAGAGATCATCAGGAAGAATTTCCCGGGTGAGAAAAAGGGATACCTGGTTGTACCCAAAGTGATCGAGGATTGATATGATGGAATCGGTAATAAGAAGGTTGCATGAGGATCTCCTGAATGAGCGGATCACCTGCGTGAAGTTTATCGAAGGGAAGATTGCAGAACTGAAGGAGAGCCCTAACAATACAGCCAATTATCTGCTTTCCGAATCAGCACTGGAAAGGGCACTGGAGGTGGACAAAAAGATCCGTGCAGGTGACCCGATTCAGCTGCTGGAAGGAATTCCGTTCGGACTGAAAGATGTCTATCTCCTGCAGGGGGTGCATGCCGCCGGAAGTTCAGATTTTTTAAAGCCCTACATTTCACCCTATACTGCAACTGCCATTCAAAAACTTACCGATGCAGGAGCCATTCCGCTGGTGAAAGAAAATTGTGACAGTTTCGGGCACGGAAGCAGCAATGAGAACTCCGCATTCGGTCCGGCACGCAATGCGCTCAATGAGGAGCGAGTGCCCGGTGGATCAAGCGGAGGAAGCGCCGTGAATGTGGCCAAAGGCTACACGGCCTTCTCCGTTGGAGGAGATACCGGGGGATCGATCCGGCAACCGGCAGGATACAACGGTGTGTATGGAATGAAACCGACCTATGGCAGAATATCCCGCTATGGCCTGATGGCCTATGCATCATCCACCGATTGTGTGGGTCCCATCTCCAGAAGCCTTGAAGATATCCGCATCCTGTTGAATGCCATGAGCGGCAGGGACAGCCGCGATCAGACCACCATCCCATCCACCCCCATACCGGCGGAAATCTTCAGCGAAGCTTTTCCGGTCAACGATACCAGCGTGGGCTATTACAGGAGCTTTATGGAGAATGAGGATCTGGATCCGGCCATGAGGGACGATTTTCTCCGATTGATCGAAAAGCTGAAACAGCTGGGATTGAATGTGAGGGAACTCGATTTCTTCGATACCGGGATCCTTGTTTCCACGTATTACATCATCGCCATGGCCGAAACGGCTTCCAACCTCGCACGCCTGGACGGGATCAGCTACGGAGAGAGATTGGCCGCTGAGACCCTGAAAGAGGGGTATGCGCTCACCAGGTCGGCCCACTTTTCGGAGGAAACCAGGAGAAGGATCGTGGGAGGCAACCAGGTCCTGTCCCACGGGCATTCCGAGGAGATTTACCTGAAAGCCAGGGGCATAAGAAACCAGGTGATCAGGAACTTCAGCAGGGACTTTCAACAGGTGGACCTGCTGGTTTCTCCGGTTTCACCCTCTCCCCCGCCACCATTGGGAAGCAGCCTGGACCATCCTTTTGAAATGTATCAATCGGATGCCTATACGGTCGGGTTCAGCCTGGGAGGATTACCCACACTGACCGTGCCCGCAGGCACAGAAACAGGGATCCAGGTCACCGCCGCCAAGAACCGGGAGGCAGAGATCCTGAGATTTGCAAAATTTCTAACGGAAGGTGTGGAATGGAACTGAATATCATCACCGAAAAGCTGGATCAGCTGGGGCTGGAGGTGGTCATCGGCCTGGAAACCCATATCAGGCTCAATACCCGGACGAAACTATTCTGTTCCTGCCCCAACGAAGAGCATGAGCATCCAAATCACCATATCTGTGCGGTGTGTACCGGACAGATGGGTGTATTGCCGGCCATCAACAGGGAGGCGATCCGCAAGGCGGTCATCTTCGGTAAAGCGGTTCAGTCAAGTATGAGCAACCGGGTGATATGCTGGGACAGGAAACATTATGAATATCCGGATCTTCCCAAGAATTTCCAGATCACCCAGTTCCAGAGACCGATCATCCCAGATGGCAAAGTATCCTGTTACAGAAATGACGGAACCACATTTGAAGTGGAACTTGAACAGGTTCATATCGAAGAGGACGCGGCAAAACTGGTCCATGAACGCAATGCCACCCTGGTGGACTTCAATAAATCGGGGGTACCCCTGATCGAGGTGGTTACCAAACCGTGTATTCATCAGATACAGGATGCATCCATATTCGCCCAGTACCTTCAGCGAACTGTCCAGAACCTGAAGATATCCGAAGCGAACCTGGAGAAAGGGGAGTTCAAGTCGGATGTGAGTGTATCGCTGCGAAAGAAGGAGAGCAGTGAGCTGAATCCACGTGCAGAAATAAAGAACCTCAACTCTTTTAAGTTCATGATGGAGGCGATCATTGAGGAGGTTTCGAAACAACTGGATTACTACATCAAACACAGTACGTTCAGGCCGGATCAGACCACCGTTCTGTTTGATGCCGATCTGAAGGAGACCAGGACCATGCGGAAAAAGGAGTTTGCAGCCGACTACCGGTACGCGCAGGAACCGGACATTCCGATGGTGAACATCCATGAGCTGGTCAAAGAGACCAGTGTAGAACAAAGTGCATTGCCCTATCCGGTTGAAACCATTCTCATAAAGGGGGGTGTGCTTCCGCAGGATGCCAAGTTCTTCACCTCCGATCCGGTAAGATCGTCCCTGTTTATGAATCTGAACCAGGCAATCCGCGACCCCCTCTTCGTAGCCAGGACGCTTTCCAATAACCTGAAGCCTGAGGATTATGAGAAAGCATCGGATATAGAGGCATTTACGGAGGTTTTTAGGCTCTTCAGGGAAGAAAAGGTCTCTGCATTCCTGTTTCAGCGTGCGGTGGGAGAGCTGCTGAAGGATAATCAGTTCAACTACAGATCTTATTTTGACACGCACACCATCTCTGAAGAGCGCATTGAATCAAGCATCAGAGAGGTAATAGATGCGCACAGGGAAATTGCCGAGGAGATCAAGGCAGGCAATCTGAACAAAACAGGCATACTGGTGGGCAAGGTAATCTCTCTGGTTGGTAAGGGTGCTTCAGGAAAATTGATCAGGGAGAAGCTGATTCGAAAAATCACGGTCAACGGTTACGCCGATCATGATCCGGACGAATTGACCGGTGCAGATCAAAAGGAGGGGAAAGAATCCTTCGAATCCTTTCCCGAGGGACTCAGAAACAGGGAAATACAGGTGAAGGATCAGTACAGGAGCCATCTGATATCCGAAATCTCCACCGATCACCTGGCCGAAGAGATTACACTGTCGGGCTGGGTATCCAGTGTAAGGGATCACGGGGAACTGGTGTTCATTGACCTGAGGGATCCCAGCTACGAGATTTTCCAGGTCAGGCTCAACCGGGAGAATTTTCCGGACCTGAATGACCTTGCAAAGATCAACCCGGAATCGGTCATATCCGTCACCGGGAACATCATCATCAGGAGCAAAGATGATATCAATCCGGGGATCAGGACCGGGACCTTAGAACTGGACACCAAAGAACTGCTCATTCTGAATCTGGCAAAAACGCTGCCATTTGAGATCCGCAGGGCCTTTAAGTCGTCAGAAAATGTCCGTTTCAAATACAAATACCTCGACCACAGAAATCCCGAGGTCCGAAAAACCATCGTCAACCGCCACAAAGTCATCAAACTGATCAGGGACCTCCTGGATGCGCAGCAGTTCATAGAGATCGAAACACCAGTGTTGAGTTCCGGAACGGATGAAGGGGCCAGGGAATTTATTGTTCCCAGCAGGAAATTTCCCGGGAAATTCTACACCCTGCCCCAGGCACCACAGCAATTCAAACAGGTGTTGATGGTGGGTGGTTTTGATAAATACTTTCAGATTGCCCGTTGTTTCAGGGATGAAGATTCCCGCGGCGACCGGCAGCCGGAATTTACTCAGCTCGATATCGAGATGGCGTATGTGGGCATGCAGGATATCATCGATGTGAACTCCTACCTTTTCAACGAGATCGTCCGGACAGTGTACGGGCATACGTGGAAGCTCTTCCCGTTCAGGGTTTTCACTTATGCCGAGGTGATGGAAAAATATGGCACCGACCGGCCCGATCTGAGGTTCGGACTTGAAATGGTGGATATTACCGACATCGTTAAGGAGACCTCCTTCCAGGTATTTACCCGGCCCATCGAAGAGGGAGGTATCGTGAAATGCATCAAAGTACCGGGGGACCTTGCGGACAAAAGACTGTCCAAAGGCCAGATTGAGCACCTGACCTCCATTGCACAGAAGAACGGATTGGGAGGCCTGGCCTACATCATTGTCCATGAAAATGAGTTGCAGTCCCCCATCATCAAATACCTGGGTGAGGAGATCGCAGGCAGCATCATCCGGCATGTGAATGCTGTTCCGGGTGACATCGTATTCTTTTCGGCGGCTGATTTCAAAACGGCCAATAAGGCCCTCGACCTGGTGAGACAGGAGCTGGGAAAAATGCTGAACCTGATCAGGGCGAACGAGCTGCACCCGGCCTGGGTGATCGATTTCCCGCTGTTTGAAAAAACAGACGATGGAGGCTGGACCTTCTCGCACAATCCCTTTTCCATGCCTAAGAAAGAGTTCATCCAGGATCACCTGGATGGGAAGAACATCGGGGAAATACTATCTCAGCAATATGACATGGTCCTGAACGGAAATGAGATCGGGGGCGGATCTGTCCGGGCACACAGGGCCGAAATTTTGGAAGCCACCTACAGGAACATGGGATATGACCGGGAAGGAATGGAGAAGAGCGTGGGTCATATGCTAAGCGCATTTCAGTACGGTGCCCCTCCACACGGCGGAATAGCGTGGGGCATCGACAGGTTGATGATGATCCTTGAGAAAAGGACATCCATCCGGGAGGTCATGGCGTTTCCAAAAACCGGAACCGGCGAAGATCTGCTCTTCGGCAGTCCGATCCCGCTGACGGATAAGAAGATCGGCGAAGCCCACATCAAGCTATCCCGGAAAAAGGAGTAAAGATCCTCTCGGATCGTATTTAGTCAATACCAATATGAAAGCGATCGCATGGATGGCGTATGGTCCCCCCGAGGTGTTCAAACAGGTCGAAGTGCCTGATCCGGTTCCGAGGCGTTCACCCCGGGGCATCCTGATGGGAATGGTGCCGGGTTTTAAGAAACCGGGGAATGCGATCATTGCCATTTGGATTTTCAAGGTCGAATCGATGAAAAGAGAAAAGCAAACCAACGTCATACCTGAAGAAACAACATGAGAGCCACAGTCATCGGGTCCACCGGACTGATCGGGGGCCACCTACGCAGATTGCTGGAAGAAGATCCAGGTTTCGAGTCCATCCGACTGCTGGTGAGGAGGTCCGTGCCGGTGAGCGATCCCCGCACCAATCAGGTGATCACAGACTTTTCGGACGAATCCTCATTCAGAGCCGGTATCGAAGGCAGCGACGCGATCTTCTGCTCGGTGGGCACCACCAGCAGGAATGTGAAAGGGGACAAAGCCGCCTACCGGAAGGTGGACTATGATATACCTGTTCAGGCTGCCCGCCTGTGCCAGGAGACGGGCTGCGGCCGTTTCCTGCTGGTTTCCTCGGTGGGTTCCAGCAGCCGGAGCCGCATTTTTTACAGCAGGCTGAAAGGGGAGGTCGAAGAGGCCGTGCAGCAATTGAATATTGGTTCGGTTTCTGTATTTCGTCCATCACTTTTACTGGGGAAAAGATCTGAATTTCGTTCCGGCGAAAGGATCGCCCAGCTGGTGATGGGACCACTCGCTTTGGCGATCCCCTCCCCCTATACCCCCGTCAGGGCCGAATCGGTGGCCCGGGCCATGGTGGCTGCAGCAAAAAAGGGTGCTCCGGGCTATACGGTCTATCACTACAGGGAGTTCATGCAACTGATGCCATCTTAAAAGAAAAGCTATGATTTGAACTGCATGATGGCCATTTCTTCACTATATTTAGATGAGTGTTCCAAATGAATCATGCAATGAAATCACACCTTATTTATCTCTTCTTATTGAGTGTCTGCGTCAACCTGTTTTCGCAGACCAAATCACTCCAGAACTCCCCTCCCCTTGCTGAAGCATCTGCAGAAAGTGCAGGTATGTCAGAGGAGCGGCTGAATAGAATCGATGTGATGCTTCAAACCGCCATTGAAGATGGCGAGGTCCCCGGAGCGGTGGCCCTGGTTGCCCGTCAAGGCAAGATCGTTTATTACAAAGCGTTCGGGATGGCAGAAAATGAGTCTGGCAGGGTACTGAAAAGGGATGATATATTCAGGATCGCCTCACAGACGAAGGCCATTACCTCCACAGCGGTAATGATGCTATGGGAGGAAGGAAAATTCAGACTGGATGATCCCATATCGAGATTCATCCCCGAGTTCAAAGATCCACAGGTGCTTGAAACCTTCAATGATGAAGACTCATCCTATACCACCACACCTGCCAGCAGGGAGATCACCATAAGGGACCTGATCACACATACATCAGGCATTGGCTACGGGGTGATTGACAGAGATGAGCGGTTTCAAAAAATATACCGGAAGGCAGGGATCACTGACCTGTTCACCACCGAAAGGATCACCATTGAGGAGAGTGTGCAAAAACTGGCAAGGCTTCCGCTGCACCATCATCCGGGTGAGCAATTTACCTACAGTGAGGGACTTGATGTGCTGGGGTATTTCATCGAGGTGATCTCCGGTATGCCGCTCGACCAGTTTTTCCGCACGAGGATATTCGAACCATTGGGGATGAACGATACCTGGTTCTATCTGCCCGAATCGAAGCATGACCGGCTGGTACCGGTTCAGACATTAAGCGAAGATACGTGGATGAGATTCCCGGCTCCCGATTTCTATGATCCTGATTATCCGGTCAAAGGGGCCCGTACATTCTTTTCCGGCGGTGCAGGACTGTGCAGCACTGCCAAAGATTACGCCACCTTCCTTCAGTTGTATCTCAACCAGGGAGAACTGAATGGCATCAGGCTCCTGAGCAGGACCACCGTCCGGATCATCCTTTCCAATCAGATGGGGGGCCTGCGGGTTGCTCCCGGTGAGCAATACGGACTGGCATTTGGGTTGATCGATCAGGAGGGCGAAGCCATAGGCGGGCAGGGAAGCGAAGGCACTTTTAGCTGGGGAGGTTATTTCAACACACAGTATTTTGCCGATCCCAGGGAACAGATCATAGGGATCCTGATGAAACAAACCCAGGGGATGAGCGGGGACCAGACTGCATGGAAATTCAGCCTGCTGGTGGGGCAGGCTGTAGATGACTGAAAGAGTACCAACCTGAAAACAATGTAACAGAAAAACCTATGACAGATTTGAATTGGATCAAAGTACTGGGAGTCTCTCTCGCCATCGTGATTGCAGGATACTTCGTGGGCAACATGCACAAAACAGGAAAAAAGTATGACCGGTATGTACAGGTGAAAGGTCTCTCTGAACGTGAGGTCCCTGCCGATCTCGCGGTCTGGCCCCTCAATATCACCCTCACGGGGAACGATCTGGCACCCCTGAAAGTGCAGCTGGAGAAGCAGATCAACGATGTATACCAGTTTTTCCTGGACCAGGGATTTGATGCAGAAGAACTTACCAAGGGGATTACCAATATCAACGATACCCGGGCAGACGTCTACAACCGGAATGCTTCCTACCAGGATTACCGCTATATAGCCATTTCAGAACTCACCGTAAGGACCGAAGATGTGGAGAAACTGCAGAGCGCCCTCACCGAATCACTTACCCTGATCGAGAAAGGGATCCTGCTTGGCTCAAAAAACACCTGGAGGCCCATTGAATATATCTTCACCGGGTTGAATGATCTGAAACCCTCCATGATCGAGGAAGCCACCAAAAATGCCAGGGAGGTGGCAGAAAAATTTGCCCGTGATTCCGATTCGGAGGTGGGCGAAATACGGGTGGCCAGGCAGGGATTGTTCACCATCAACGACAGGGACCAGAATACCCCTCAGATAAAAATTGTCCGGGTGGTATCCACCATTGATTTTCAATTGAAAGATTGATGCATCGGCACGCTCCTTTCAGCCACTCCCATAGAAGAATGAGACAGATAGCCATCCTTCTGACCCTGTTCCTTACAGTGAAGGCCGGCGCCACCCACTGGCTCACCTACTATGTATACGTGGAGAGAGCTTATGTTCAGGGTCCCTGGGCCAGGACCAACCTATTGAACGGCTCAGGGTATCGCTACCTGGCACCCGAAGTCCATGAGGACCTCTTCGGAACCATCAGGGATGAGCTTGTTGAAAAAATGCTGACACGACTCCAGGAGGATAAACCGGAACTGTATGACTGGAATTACAACATGCAGATCAAAGGGGATACAGTATACCTGGAACCGGGGGGATCATTCGTGCTGAACGAAACAATCATGAATGAGGTGACCGCCACCATGACCATCAACAGTTTTGCTGCAGTCTGTTTCAGGTTTCCGGGAGGTGAGGAAGTCTATACACTTGAAGACCTTACCCTCCCCTATTTTGACCTGGTATCATCCGTGTCGGGGGACCCACCTGAGGTCAGTGAGGAACCGGCCCAGCCAAACGGGAACAACACCACGACCAATCCACTGGTTGTTTGGCTCATTCTTTCGGTACTTACCAACCTGGCACTTCTGCTGTTTCTGATCTTCAAATCGAGAAAATGAGGAAAATCATTTTTATAGCCAGTACCATTGTTGCGGGGGGATCCCTGCTGTTGTTCTCGGCCATCCATGTATGGAACGGAATGGAGGTCAGAATAAATATCAACACCGCCAGGGAACACTATCCGGGCACGGCTGAAGAAGCATTGATCGCCATGTTGAAAGACAGTTCCCGGTCCGTTTACGTGAGGACGCATACAGCCATCTGGACACTCGGTCAGATCCGTTCTTCGAAGGCGCTGCCGATCCTCCAGGAGCTGTATCAGGATGATCCCGGAGGCAGCACCTGTTATGGGAAGCACGACTCGCTGCTTTGCCAGTACGAGATTCACAAAGCCATAGAGTCCATCCGGAGAAACAGGCTCTTTTCCCATTCCAGGCTAAAAAAAAGGTAATTCCTATCTGTCATGAGCGACCTTTCCACAGCAGAGAAATTTCTGATCCTTGCGCACCATCCCGAAAGGGGCAGGTTCCGCATTCCCGATGTGCATCAAAAATATGGATTGATCGGTGCACTGCTGCTGCAAATGTCTGCGGAAGGCTTGCTGCAACTTGACGATGGGAAGGTAATTCTGATCAAACACGACATCCACCCCCGATCTGTCACCGAAACGATTTATCAGCGAATAAGCGAGCATCCCCAGCCAAGAAAGGTCAGGTTCTGGATAAGGAGACTGGCAGTCCGGTCCAATCGGTTTAAATGGCAGCTGTTGAAGGAGCTGGAGCGGAAGCGAATCATCCGCATTGAATCGAAAAGATTCGCCGGATTGATCCCGTATAGAAAAAGTTACCTGCTCGGTAAAAAAGTGCAGTACGATCTGATCAGGGAAACCAGGAACAGCGTGATGCAGCATGGCACGATCAGTACCGGTGATCTGATGATCCTCGGACTGGTCAAGGCATGCAGAATGCAGAAAATCATCAGCCGGGAACGGTCTGAAAGGAGGATGATCAATCAGAAGCTGGAAACTGCTCTGAAAGATAGTCCGGTTACCGAGGGGGTGGAACTCACCATCAGACAGGTTCAGGCGGCCATCGCCGGGGCTGTTGCCGCATCGGGAGCCGCCGCTGCCGTGGCCACGCGGTGATGAATTGCATCCATCTGAAAATACTATTTTTACAGGATGAACAGCCCACTGAAAAAACCGTTCCTCTCTGCGATCACCTTCCTGGGCCGAAGAAAGGAGCAGTCGCAGTTCACCGATCCTCCGATCTTACTGGGAGGTTGTGCCAGGTCCGGGACCACACTCCTGTTATCCATCCTCTCCTCACATGAGGATATTTATGCCTGCAGACGCGAGCTGGGGCTGTTCAATCAGGTTGAAACAAGAGAAGGAAAGGTAGTACCCACCAGGATGGACCGGATTTACCGCTGTCTGTTGTTCCACAGGATCCCGGCAAGTGCCAGGCGATGGTGCGAGAAAAGCCCTTCCAACATCCGGGAATTTGAAAACATCGACCGTTTTTTCAGTGGCCATTTCCGTTTTATTCAGATCATTCGTGATGGAAGGGATGTCATCCTCTCCAGGCACCCGCAGGATGCAAAAAGGTACTGGGTGGAACCCGAACGGTGGGTCAGGGATGTCTCCGTGGGATCGCAATTCGTGGGCCATGCACAGATGCATACCATCCGGTACGAAGACCTGATCAATCAATTTGAAGAAACAATGAAGGGCATCTGCGATTTTCTGAATGTACAACTGACAGAGAGAATATTAAACTGGCATCAGCACGCAAGTGTTCGCAGGAATAACGCCCTGTTTACCGAGATCGGGAAGTTATCCAGCCGATCCATCGGTAAATGGAAAGATCCAGGGCACAAGGAGCGGGTGGAGCAGCTGACATCCCTCCCCGAAGCAGAGTTGCTGCTGGAAAAATACGGATACCTCCAGACAGGGAGCTCCTGACATAAGCACCCGAAGGGCCGGATATCCAGAGATAGAGATCGCACAATAGAACCCAAAATTTGTTACAAGGAAAACCAACAGTTCATGGCAAAAGTTATTATCAACAGTTATCCCGAGTTTGAACAACTGGTTGGCAGGGAAATCGGGGTATCCGATTATCACCGGGTCACCCAGGAACAGATTGACCTTTTCGCCGATGCGACCCTTGATCACCAATGGATCCATGTGGACAGGGAAAGGGCCAGGAAAGAGAGTCCCTACGGGGACACCATCGCACATGGATACCTCAGCATCTCCATTCTGCCCTACCTGTGGGATCAGATCATACAGGTCAACAACATCTCCATGCTGGTGAACTATGGCATTGAGAGCCTCAAGTTCGGTCAGCCGGTGGTCGTCGATAGTGAAGTAAGGATTGCCGCCGGTCTGAAATCCCTGATCAATCTGAGGGGCACCGCTAAAGCGGAAGTTGAAGTTATGCTGGAAATCAAAGACAGCAGGAAACCTGCATTCAAAGGGGTGATTGTTTTCCTCTATCAGTTCAACAACTGATTCCGGGCTGTTATGGTGCACCCCCCCATCCAGATCAAAGCGCTGGTACCGGACCTGATGCAGGATTTCCTGGATTTTTTTGAAAGTATTGAATTCAGGGATCACCCTGACTGGTCGGCATGTTACTGTCACTCTTTCCATTTCACCGGCACGGCCGGGGAGTGGACCAGGGAAAACAACAAAGCAGCTGCGATCAGAATGATCTCTGCCGGGCAGATGATGGGATACATGGCATATCATCAGGGAACACCGGTGGGGTGGTGCAATGCAAACGACCGAAATAATTACCAGCGAATGATCCAGTATAAAGAGATCATCGAGCCGAGTACGGATAAAATCTGCTCCATCGTCTGCTTTCTGGTACATCCCGATTTCAGAAAACAGGGGATCGCCACCCGGATTCTTGAGCGAATTGAACATGACTACATCTCCATGGGGTACGACTGGCTTGAGGCATACCCGGGGAAAGGGAGCCGAGGTCAGGAAGAACATTATATGGGGCCGCCTGATCTTTACCTTTCAAGGGGGTTTGAGATCATGAAGGAATCCGAGGGATATTACCTGGTTCGCAAATCCCTTGGCGACCGGCAGGAAACCTAAAAACCTAAAAATATTTGATCGTTTCAAAGGTGATTCGTTAATTTGCGGCCTTTTAACAAAGACCTTTCGGTAAGGGGAACAACATATGGCGGATTCAAAGAAAACCAATGGTATACTTCAGACGCTCCTGAACTGGACCGAGCGGGCCGGTAATGCACTTCCTCACCCCGCCACCCTTTTTGCGCTCTTTGCGCTCACTGCCCTGGTCTTTTCGTGGATCGGTCACATGCTGAACTGGGAAGTCATTCATCCCGGCACCCAGGAGGTGGTCCGGTCGGTCAACCTCTTTTCACACGACGGGATTCACCGGATCCTGCTTGAGATGGTCGATAATTTCACAAGCTTCGCCCCGCTGGGCATTGTTCTGGTGGCCATGCTCGGTATCGGGATCGCGGAACAGAGCGGGTTGATCCATGCCCTGATCAGGCTGCTGGTGCTCAATTCCCCCAGGCACCTGCTTACCTTCGTACTTGTCTTTACCGGAATTATTTCCAATGTGGCCTCCGATGTGGGGTATGTCCTGCTGATCCCCCTTGCCGGAGTCATATTTCTGGCGGTGGGAAGGCACCCGGTAGCCGGAATGGCCGCTGCATTTGCAGGTGTTTCCGGAGGATTCAGTGCAAACCTGGCACTTGGTACCGTCGATCCATTGCTTGCAGGCCTGTCGCAGGAAGCTGCACAGATTGTGGATCCGGGGTATGAGGTCAATCCCACTGCCAATTACTTCTTCATGGTGGCCTCCACCTTTGTGATCGCATTTACCGGCACCTTTGTGACTGACAAAATAGTCGAACCGAGGCTTGGCACCTATCGGGGGTCGGTCACAAAAGAGGATCAATCATTCGACGTTTTGTCGAAAATAGAAAGGAAGGGATTGATGGCAGCCCTGTTCACCCTGGTGGGAATCATTATCATTACGCTCATCGGGGTTATTCCTGAAAACGGATTTTTCAGGGGGGAGGATGGCGGACTTCTGAGCTCTCCGCTGATCAGGGGCGTCGTGGCCATGCTATTCATTACTGCAGGGGCCATGGGCCTTGCCTACGGAATTACCACGGGCGCATTTAAGAATGACAATGATGTGGTCGAAGGGATGGCCACCAGCATGAAAACCCTGGCCACCTACCTGGTGCTGGTGTTTTTTGCGGCACAGTTCGTCGCTTATTTCAAATGGAGCAACCTGGGGATCATTCTGGCCGTGAAGGGCGCGGATCTACTGATGTCGGCCGACATCGGACTGATCCCCCTGATGATTTTGTTTATCCTGCTTTCCGCTACCGTAAATATGCTGATGGGAAGTGCCTCGGCCAAGTGGGCCATCCTTGCCCCCATTTTCATCCCCATGTTCATGATCATGGGATACTCCCCGGAGCTGTCACAGGTGGTATACCGCATCGGAGACAGTGTCACCAATGTTATCTCCCCGATGATGAGCTTCTTCGCCCTGATCATCGCATTTATCCAGAAATATGATCCCAAGGCCGGTATCGGCACCATTATTGCCACCATGATACCCTATTCAGTGGCCTTCCTGGTCATGTGGATCCTGCTCCTGGTGGCGTGGCTGTTGCTGGGCATCCCCCTCGGGCCAGACGCCGGGATTCATTATCAGGTGAATTGACCCTGAATGCAATGGAACTGCAATCGATTTTTTTTATCTTCAACTCAAATCCCGGAGATGGAGAGAACCTGCAGTCTACAGAACCGCCCAACCTCTTTTACTAACAATTAACCCTATGAAGCTGGAGCATATAGCCATCTGGACCACTCAACTTGAGGCGCTCAAAGATTTTTACATCACCTATTTTCACGGGGTGGCAGGGCCGAAATACCGGAATGAAAAGAAACAGTTTGAGAGCTATTTCCTGAGCTTCCAGGGCGGCGCAAGGCTGGAGATCATGCAGATGCCCTCCGTTCAATCCGGCCAGGTTAATCACCCCGCCGGGCAGCGGGTGGGACTGACACACATCGCCTTTGAGGTTGAAAGCCGCAATAAAGTAGACGGTACACACCATACCCTGCTGGCAGATGGACTCCCGATCGTGGATGGGCCCCGGGTTACCGGAGATGGTTATTATGAATTTACGACCCTCGATCCGGACGGGAACCGGGTAGAAGTGACATGCAGGATGACCCAACACCACCCATGAGCAGCATTCACCTGATACTGGAGCGGATGGATCAGCAGCTGGCCATATGCAGGCTGGAGGGGAATGCTCCCATCCCCGGATGGGTCCGGGGAGAAGCATTCTGGTCTGTGACAAAGAGCAGGGAGGAGCTATCTATCGTATGTGATGAGCGCTTCATCCCCGAGGGCGTGGAAGCGGACAAAGGCTGGAAAGCATTCAGGGTGAAGGGATCCCTTGATCTGAACCTGACAGGCATCCTGTCCACCCTGCTGGAACCACTGGCACAGGCCGGTATAAGCGTTTTCACTGTTTCCACCTACCTGACAGATTATCTGCTGGTCAGGGCTGAAAATTTTGAAAAAGCCAGGCTGTTGCTGGGTGCTGTTTGTACATTTGAACCGGAAAATTCCGTGGATAAATAAACAAATCATTGCAGGCAAAACTGAACGGAATGGGAAGAAGCTTGTTAATGAAAGCAGGAATACAGTTACCCCCAAATTAACATAGAGATGGCACTGAAAATCATTACACCGTTTCAGAGGTTTGTCAAGGTGGAGAGCCTCAGCGGTATTTTCTTATTTGGTAATACTCTGCTGGCGCTTATCCTGGCTAATTCATCCATAAGCGAGGAATTTCTCTCCATATGGACATTCAAGATCGGAATTGAGACCTCCTTCGACTTTCACCTGATCAAGCCGTTGATCCTCTGGATCAATGACGCCCTGATGGCAGTTTTTTTCTTTCTGATCGGCCTGGAGATCAAACGAGAGCTGCTGATCGGAGAGCTGAACTCGTTCAGGAAGGCATCCTTCCCGTTGTTTGCAGCCATCGGAGGTATGATTATCCCTGTAATCCTTTTCCTGACCATCAACCGCAATCCTGAGACGGGTCAGGGCTGGGGAATCCCCATGGCCACAGATATTGCCTTTTCCCTTGCGATCCTCGGGCTCCTGGGAAAAAGGGTACCACTGGCATTGAAGGTGTTTCTCACGGCTTTTGCCATCGTGGACGACCTGGGGGCCGTCATGGTCATCGCCCTGTTTTACAGCGACAGCATCAAGTGGGGGTTGATCCTGCTGGCGATGGGTATCCTGGCCATTCTGTTTTTTCTTTCATACCGTGGAATCTATTCCCGTTACATCACGCTGGGTTTTGGAATAGTGATATGGTATCTGTTCCTGAAAGCCGGAATTCATCCCACCATAGCTGGTGTACTGGCCGCATTTACCGTTCCAATCCGGCAGCGGATTAATATGAATACTTACATTGACAAGTTGTGCGATATCGTGGCCAATGTCCAGAATTCCGGAGATGAAAAAGCACCCCTGCTGTCGAAGAAACAGATTGAGGAGATTGACAACCTGGAGGACTGGACAGAAAAAGTTCAATCGCCCCTCCAGCATCTTGAGCACAAGCTTCACAACTGGGTAGCTTACCTGATCATGCCGGTTTTTGCCATTTCCAACGCCGGGGTGGCGCTGGGTGGAAACACCAGCCTTGATGTTTCACTGGCGATCACCATCGCAGCAGCACTGGTCCTGGGCAAACTGGTGGGTATTACACTGTTCTCCTGGATAGGGGTCAAACTTGGTGTGACAGATCTCCCGGAGGGGACCAATTTTAAACAGATCATCGGTATCGGACTGCTGGCCGGTGTGGGCTTTACCATGTCCATATTCGTTGCCAACCTGGCTTTTCCGGCGAGCCCCGAACTGCTTGACTCGGCCAAACTGGGTATATTGGTGGGATCCATGATCGCCGGCATCGGTGGGTTCCTCGTACTGCGTTTCGCCACCAGGAAAAAAGAAGATCCGGGTGAAGTGAACCAAGCGATGTCCGGAGGTGTTCCAAAGCTATGAAGGTGTTGGACCAGAGCGGTTACAGGAAGATCAGCAGGAGCCGGTTCGTTTGGCTGATGTTGCTCCTGTTGATGGCCAGTAGTGTGGCATGGGGACAGCTGTCCGCCAGCTCATTCTATGAGAAAAGCCTGAAGATCAATAATGCAGGGATGGTGGTGCTGGGTTCGTGGGCCCTGGCGAATATCTCCGTCGGCGCCTACGGCTGGAGCAGGTACAGTGGTCAGCAGATGTACTTTCATCAAATGAATCTTTTCTGGAACACTGTCAATCTGGCCATTGCAGGGATTGCTCTTTACAGTAACCTGACATCGGACCATGCACTCTGGACCACAGATGAAGTGCTGGCCAAACAATTAAAGACACAGCGTCTCTTCCTGATCAACGCCGGATTGGATATCCTCTATATGGGGACAGCTGTTGCGTTGAGAAATCTGGCCCCCAGGTATCCCAAACACCAGGAGCGTCTCACCGGTTACGGGAACTCGGTGCTAATCCAGGGGGCGTTCCTGTTTCTGTTCGACCTGGTATGGTTCGGATTACAACGTGGCCACCGCTTGCAGTTTCTGGATCAGATATCGCTCCATCCCGCACAGGAAGTTCTGGGTATTGCTCTCACAATAAGGATATAGAATGGCAGTCTACCGCATATATGAAAAACTGACACTCCCTGCCGCACAGGATGAGGCGTGGGATTACATCTCCAGACCTGAAAACCTGAAGGAGATCACCCCTTCCTACATGGGATTTGTCATCACCACCCCCAATCTGCCCGAGGTCATGTATCCCGGTATGATCATCAGTTACAGGGTGACCCCCTTATGGGGTATCCGGATGACCTGGGTGACCGAAATTACCCATGTGGAAGAGAAGCGGTATTTCGTGGATGAGCAGCGGATCGGCCCTTACGCCATGTGGCACCATGAACACCATCTGGAACCCGCTGCTGAAGGAGTCACCATGACAGATATTGTCACCTACAAACTCCCCTTTGGCCCCCTTGGAAATCTGATGCACCTGATCTTTGTGAAAAGGCAACTCAGAAAGATTTTTGCGTTCAGGAAAGAGGTGCTTGAAAAGAAATTCGGTAAAGCATGAGTGTCGCAGTCATATGGTTCAGAAGAGATCTGAGGCTGGAGGACAACCGGGCACTTCAGGGAGCCATGGCCACCGGTCGGCAGGTACTTCCGCTGTTTATTTTCGACAGCAACATCCTGGAAGAGTTACCCCCCGACGATCCACGGGTAAGTTTTATCTATTCCCGTACCGAAAATATCCACCGGCAGCTCCGATCCCTGGGCAGTTCCCTGCTGGTAAAACATGGGGATCCTGAGGTGATCTGGAAAGAAATACTCGGCTCATATGAGGTTTCAGGGGTCCATATCAGCAAAGATTACGAACCTTACGCCAGGGAGAGGGATCAGAAGATCGATCAGCTCCTCAGGGACCGCGGTGTCACCCTCCACCGCCATAAGGACCAGGTCATCTTCGAAGAAGACGAGATCCTCAAGAAGGACGGAACTCCCTATACGGTTTTCACTCCTTATAAACGAAGATGGCTGGAACGGTTCAGCACCATCACCTTTCCGGAGGCATCCACCCTATCATCGGATCATTTCCTCCCCATGGATCTTCCGCTCCCCGGCCTGACCGACCTGGGTTTTGAAACTTCCCCGATCCGGGTGAGGCCCTATGACCTTTCCAATCTGGACCATTATGAGGATGTACGGGACTACCCTGCATCGGATGGAACCAGCCGCCTTTCCCCACACCTCAGGTTCGGAACCGTAAGCATCAGGCATTTAATTAAAGGACTGCACCCATCTCATGAGCCTTTCCTTTCGGAGCTTATCTGGAGGGAATTTTTTATGCAGATCCTGTTTCATTTCCCCCGGGTGGTCGATCAGAACTTCCATACAAAATACAACGGAATCCGGTGGAGGAACAATGAGAAGGAATTCGACCGCTGGTGCATGGGTGAAACAGGATACCCCCTGGTTGACGCGGGGATGCGGCAACTGAATGAGACCGGCATCATGCATAACCGGGTACGGATGGTCACCGCCAGTTTCCTCTGCAAACACCTGCTGATCGACTGGAGGTGGGGAGAAGCATATTTCGCGAAAAAACTGCTCGATTTCGAACTCTCATCTAACAACGGGAACTGGCAGTGGGCTGCTGGAACAGGATGCGATGCAGCCCCCTATTTCAGGATTTTCAATCCACATGAACAACTGAAGAAATTTGACAGGAACCTGGAATATGTGCGCAGATGGATCCCGGAATATCAAACCGGGAACTACACGGAGCCCATGGTGGACCACAGGAGTGCCCGTGCCCGTGCATTGCAGGAGTATAAATACGGAATTGAGAAGATGGTTTTTTAACTTTTCTTACTTTTTATATTTGGCTTCCTTCTTTTATTCAATTATATTTATAAAAGTTAAAATGTTCAAGGACTGGCTCATCTGATTGTATATCTGCTCTTTATCTCCTTTCAGAAGTTCATTTATCAACAGATTTGTTTGGTTTTTACTTTCGATCCTAATTTTAAAATTTGAATTAATACTTATGGAGACCATTCATCTACCTGAATCGGAATTGGCCGAAATGAAAGATTTTTACCAGGAGGAGTTTGACAAAGCGGTGAAGAGGCTGCAACACATTCAAACCATGCTCGTGAGGCTTGGAGCAGATTCCCCGACCGGAGACCAGTCCACCAGCGGGCGCAAAAATGATACTCCGGTAAAAAGGACCTCCACCGCGGTTACAACTCCAAAAAGGAGAAGAAAGACCAAAAGGAAATCCAAATGGGAATTACTGATCATGAAGCGGCTCCGGCAACTGGACAGACCGGTTACCTACGATGAGCTTACCGAGGAAATCATGGCCTTTTCAAAACTGCCCGAACAGAAGCTCAGAAGTACCAAGCAGGCTGTTGTCAATGTGATTTTCAGGTTGAGGAACCGGGACGGGAAACTGGATACGTTTTCAATAGGAGCAAGGGAAAAATATATTGCCTTAAAAAACTGGTTCGAAGAACCGGGGGTGATCAAAAAGGAGTATGCTGCGAAAATAGCAAACAGGAAACCCGCGAAAAAATCGCGCTCTTCAAGGCCCGGCCGTCCCAAAAAGAAAGCATGATTCCGGGTGAACCTAAAAGGCCCACTGTTGACGATGCAAAAGTGGGCCGGGAGGAAAACCTAATCTAATTGCCAGATTAGTCGATATAAAATCCTAAGCGTATCTCAATTCTGTTAAAGACATCCGTATAACTGTAGGTCTGATTGTTCCATTCATAGATCTCCTCATAGGATGTTTTTTGATAACGGTACATCATGCCGATATCCCAGGCAAAGTGGTTCCGTGATTTTATTTTTAGGCCGATCCCCAGTGAGACCATCGGACCACCCGAATAGGTGTACGTAATATCGTACTCTTCCTGGTCCGATCCCAGCGGAAAAGCATACCCACCCCTGGCCAGAAGATAGGGCACCACATCTCTGCCCAACAGGTCGTATCTCAGGTCCAGAAACAACGGCATATAGTTGGTATTCAGGAATTCAATTCCGATACCGGCACCCGTAAACAATCCCAGTGAATTTCTCCACCCGTTGACCATCTGAAGGCTCAGGGGAGCTACCTGTGCATTGTGAGGCGAACCGGCCAGGAATCCAATGGATGTAATATTGACAAATCCCGGATCGAAGGTGAGTGAGGATTTGTTCAATTTCATTCCTGAGGAGTAGGGCTCCGATGTCACTTTTGCCACCATGGCTATCTCGTAGAACCAGGTATTTCCGCAAAGGTCCTCAATTTTTACATGTTCAGAAGGTTCAATCTCAATGATCTTGCCCCTGATGATGCTGCCGTTTTTCAGGTAGACGTGATCCACCTCCTGGCCATTCAACGGAATCACCCAAAGTAAAAGGACCGCGGCAGGGATCAGACGGAGTGCTTGGGAATAGTGCATTTTTCTGTTTTCAGTGGTTGTTTGCAGACAGGATGATCAACCGGTGTGAAAGGTTGCGTCCGGACGCAACCCGGCAGGCCCATCGTGCATCTTATGCTCGAATGAACCACTTAAAGAGCACCGCACCATGAAACGCACGCTTTTGCTGATCGCTGTTATTTCGTCCTTCTTTTACTCCTGCGAAGACAGGCGTTACCAGACCTACATGGCCAATGTGCCCGTATACATGACCTACGATGACCTGCGTACCTCGTTTGAAGTAACCGGGATCCGCGACCTGGTGAAACCCGGCAAGATCTATTTCAAGGACCAGTTCATGTACATCAATGAATACAGGGAGGGTATCCATGTGGTGGATCTGAGCGATCCCTCATCTCCACAGCAAAAAGCTTTTATCCACATCCCCGGAAATGTGGATATGGCCATCAGGAATAATATTTTATATGCAGACAGCTTCGTTGACCTTGTGCTCATAGATATTTCCGATCCGCTAAATGGACTGGAAATAGGAAGGATAGAGGATCTTTTCGAATACCTGATCCCTCCTTATGACAATGAGTATCCCCTGGATGAAATTGACCAGGAAAAAGGGGTCATCCTGGATTTCACGGTAAAAGAGATCACCCGGGAGATCTACCACCATCCCTATCCATGGCCCATATATTTCGACTATGCCATGCTGGAATCGAGCAGCATCCGTTACAATACCCCTGCCGGTGGATCGGGAAACAGTTACGGGGTGGGTGGTTCCATGGCCCGGTTCATCACATATGATGATTACCTCTATGCGCTTGAGAGCACCTATAAACTGAAGACCATTGATATCAGCAACGAAGATCAGCCCGCGCTGATGAACGAGCAGTTTCTCTGGGGCAACATCGAAACCATCTTCATAGCCGGAGAACACATGTATGTGGGATCTTCCAACGGGATGCACATTCTGAGCCTGGAAGAGCCATCCGTGCCGATCCTGCTGTCGACCTATCAGCACGTCACAGCCTGCGATCCGGTTGTGGTGGACGGGGACGTGGCCTATGTGACGCTCAGGGCCGGAAATTTTTGTGGTGGCACCCAGAACCTGCTGGAAGTGATTGATATTTCAGATAAAAACAATCCGGAAAGGATGGTTTCCTATGGCATGACCGAACCGTACGGACTGGGTATCTATAACAGCACCCTCTTTGTCTGCGAGGGTGAGCACGGGCTGAAGGTATATGATGCCACGGATCCCTATTCCATCTTATCTCACAAGATTGCCCAGTTCGATCAGATCCACGCCCATGATGTCATCCCCCTATCCGATTTCCTTTTCATGATCGGGGACGACGGATTCTACATCTATAATTACTCCAATATCAATGACATATATCTGATGGGGCAGGTCCTGGTCCATCAGGAGAATGAAACGGAATAAAGCCCAATTTCAGGTTTCCCCCGCTTTTTTTCTCTGCCGAATTTAGCTAATTTTGCAGCCTGTTATCAGAATGGACTGCGATGTTTGAAAATTTATCAGAGAGGCTGGAGCGATCGTTCAAGATGCTCAAAGGCCAGGGAAGAATCACCGAAATCAATGTGGCTGAGACCCTCAAAGATGTGAGGAGGGCCCTGCTGGATGCCGATGTCAATTTCAAGATTGCCAAGCAGTTCACCGAGGAGGTGAAGGAAGAGGCGCTGGGACAGAAGATCCTTTCCTCGGTGAAACCATCGGAAATGATGGTGAAGATCGTGCACGACCACCTGGCCCGGTTGATGGGCGGCGAGCATGAAGCGATCCAGCTGAAGGGAAATCCCCTGGTGATCCTGGTGGCCGGACTTCAGGGTTCCGGAAAAACCACCTTCTCGGGAAAACTGGCACTGCTCCTTAAAAGCAAACACGGAAAACAACCCCTGCTGGCGGCCTGTGACGTATACCGGCCTGCCGCCATTGAACAGCTGAAGGTGATCGGAGAACAGGTTCATGTTCCCGTCTACACCGAGGAGGGCAACATGAATCCTGTGAAAATCGCCAAAGCGGCCATCCGTGAAGCCAAAATGAGGGGTCACAGTGCCGTGATCATCGATACGGCGGGGAGGCTGGCCATCGACGAACAGATGATGCAGGAGATCGCCGCCATCAAGGATGCTGTAACCCCCCATGAGATTCTTTTTGTGGTCGATGCGATGACGGGACAAGATGCGGTGAATACCGCCAAAGAGTTCAATGAACGGCTCGATTATCACGGGGTGGTGCTGACCAAGCTGGATGGAGATACCCGGGGAGGTGCGGCGCTTTCCATCCGGTCGGTGGTTGAGAAGCCGATCAAGTATGTGGGAACCGGTGAAAAGATGGATGCCCTCGATGCTTTTCACCCAAGCAGGATGGCAGACAGGATCCTTGGGATGGGCGATATCGTCTCCCTGGTGGAAAAGGCGCAGGAACAATATGACCAGGAGGAAGCGAGGAAATTGCAGAAGAAGATCGCTAAAAACCAGTTCGATTTTACCGACTTCATGTCTCAGATCCAGCAGATCAAGAAGATGGGGAACATCAAGGACCTTGCCAGCATGATCCCGGGGATGGGAAAAGCAATGAAAAACCTGGATATCGACGATGATGCATTCAAGGGCATCGAGGCCATCATCAATTCCATGACTCCCGAGGAGCGTTCCAATCCGGCCATCCTGAACGGCAGCAGAAGGAAGAGGATTGCAGATGGGAGCGGAACCACGGTGCCCGATGTCAATAAGCTGGTGAAGCAGTTTGACGAGACAAGAAAAATGATGAAAATGATGACCTCCTCCAAAGGCAGGGCACGTATGCCCCGCATGAGGTGATGCACTAATTCAATGAACCGAGCTCCTTATCAACTAAAACTCCAATCAAATGCAGCTTATTGACGGAAAAGCAACATCCAGGGAGATCAAGAATGAGATCCGCGCAGAAGTGGAACAGATGCAATCAAGGGGACTCCGCCCTCCCCACCTGGCCGCCGTTCTGGTGGGACATGATGGTGGCAGCGAAACCTACGTGGCTTATAAGATCAAGGACTGCGAGGAGGTCGGTTTCAGGTCATCCCTGTTCCGTTTTGAAGATGATGTGGACCAGGAAACCCTGATCGGGCAGATTCATGAGCTGAATGCAGATCCTTCACTGGACGGGTTTATCGTACAACTCCCCCTGCCAGGTCACATCGATGAGCAGCGGGTCATTGAAGCTATCGATCCGGGAAAGGATGTGGACGGTTTTCACCCGGTCAATGTGGGACGTACCGTCATCGGACTTCCCTCCTTCATTTCGGCCACCCCTTTCGGTATCGTGGAGCTGCTGAAGCGGTACCGGATAGAGACTTCAGGGAAGCACTGTGTCATTGTCGGCCGAAGCAACATTGTGGGACGGCCGCTTAGCATCCTGATGTCGCAGAAGGCCATCAATGCAACCGTTACAGTAGCCCACAGCCGTACCGGGGATCTGGATGCAGTCTGTGCCTCAGCGGATATCCTGGTCGCGGCGATGGGCAGGCCCGGGTTTATCAAACCGGATATGGTCAAAGAAGGTGCGGTCGTCATCGACGTGGGAACCACCCGCGTACCATCCACGGAGACCAAATCCGGTTTCAGGTTGAAAGGCGATGTGCTGTATGAAGAGGTAGCCCCAAAATGTTCATACATTACACCGGTCCCTGGCGGAGTAGGACCCATGACCAGGGTCGCCCTTCTCAGTAACACCCTGCTCGCTGCCAGGAAAAATATATCATGATAGTGCTACGTTTACCAGAAGTGTAGTCTCCAAATTACCTGACATGTTACGTATCCCATTGTTTTTGCCTCTGTTGCTGGTGGCCTTCACAGGGCATGCCCAGACTTTTGCGACGGATCGCTCTGCCGCGCCAGAGCCCGACTCCATCTTTATCGAAAAAGATGCAGCATGGCGCTATATCCGAGATTTCACAGATGATCCATCCCGGTGGAGGGATGCAGGGGATTCCGTTCGTGGTGATCTGGTCCGCCTCCTGAATCATACGGTGGAACCGTACGACAGCATCTCTCAGCGGCTGGAAGGAATGGACCTCACCTCCATTCCGGTGGAACTGACAGATTATCTGCTGAGGGATTCCACAGGGGTCAGGTGGCTCAACGATTCCACCTTCATCCTGGACTCGGTGGGCTGGAACCGGACCCTCTATATGAAGAAACAGGTGGTGGTTTCAACCCCTGCAGGCTTTCCTGAAGTCCCCTTTCCTTTTGCCGTTGCAGAACAGGCGGAAATGCCTGATTCCGCTGCAATTTTGCCGGATACCTCGATCCTGATGGTGATCGACACTTCGGCCATTGATGCACTGGGAATCAGGATGTACGGCTTCAGGAACCACTCCATTGAACCACCCCTGGATGTGCCGGAGCTGCGCAGAAGTGCGCATATCAGCAGTGATTCGGCCTATCTTGTTTACACCGATACCATTGCCCGCTGGGTAGCTGACCCCGATTCTCCGTTTTACCTGCTGGAGGGAGTATCCCAGCTGGACTCCCTGGGATCGGCTGTGGAAAAACTGCTGGATCTGAACCAGGAACGCGACTCCACCAGGATCATCATCAGGGACCTGAACGGGGATCCCACCCCGCTCTGGCTGACCAGTGGAAGCGATGATCTCACCCGATTCTGGGCCAATAATTTCAAGAATGACTCCATCACCCTCTGGCTGGGTAATCCGGCTCCGCTTGAGGTCAGCCTGATGCTGGAAGATGAGATCAGGGTCAACCGGCTGGTTCGGCAGGAACTGGAGTACCTCCCGGTTGAACTGGCTGAACCTGACAGGTCGCTGACGGAAATGACACAGCTCAAACCGGATGCCATCTTCTGGGATTACGACCTGACCAGTGCGTTTACATTGAGTCAGACCTATCTGGCCAACTGGACCAAGGGGGGGGAAAGCTCCCTTTCCACCCTGCTTGATATTACCGGGATAGCTATTTACAACAACAAGGATGCGAATACAGAATGGATCAACAGCGTCAGGCTCAACATCGGATCGCTGCTTACCCCCGAGAAAGGGCTTAGAAAAAACAACGACCTGTTCGAAATCAATTCAAAATTCAACCGGAACGCATCAGGTAAAATTGGTCTGAGTGCATCCTTCTACATGAAAACCCAGCTGGCCAAGGGATACAATTATCCCAATGATTCGGTGATCGTCTCCAAGTTCTTCAATCCCGGAACCCTTACCCTGGGGCTCGGTGCAGAATATAAACCGTTCAAGAACACCTCCATCAACATGGCCCCGCTCTCTTACAAGACCACCTTCGTGCTGGATACGGCCCGGATTGACCAGACCAAGCACGGTATAGACCGGGATAAGAGATCGAAGCGGGAGCTGGGTACCCAGATCGTGGTCATGAACAAATTTACCGCCATTGAGGATCTGACCGTCACCAACCGGTTGCGGCTCTTCTCCAATTACCTGTATAAACCTCAGAACATCGACGTGGACTGGGAGATGTTGCTTGACAGAAAGATCAACTGGTTTTTCACCATCCGTCTGAATCTCCACCTGATTTATGACGATGATGTCCGCTTCACAGTGCTGGATGCAGAAGATCAGCCCGTACTGAATCCGGATGGAAGTGAAAAAAAGGTGGCCAAAACCCAGTTCAAGGAGTTTATGGGCCTCTCGCTCCTGTTTCAGTTCTGACCCCCGTGACGGCTGTTTACCGCTCCACCTGCAGGTGCTGCTGTAGCAGGGTCAGCCTGGAGTTCACGCCCCTGTAATCGGGATTCAGCGCCTTTGTTTTTTCCAGATACTCAATGGCCAGTTGAAACTGCTTCCTCGCTTCCTCCCTGACCAGCTGGTACGCTTCCCTGTCGCTGATCTCGCGGGCGCGCTCCTCATAGCTGACCCCGAGGTTAAAATAGCATATCCCGAGTCCATAATGAATACCCGGTTCTTCCGGGCTCAGCTCCAGGGCCTGCTGCAGGCTTTGGATCGCTTCCTCATTCCTGCCCAGTTTATCGTACAACAAACCCCTGGTCCATGGGAACAAGGGATCTCCGGGGTGCCTTGTACCGGCTTCTGCAAGTACTTCAACGGCCTCCTCCAGGCGCTTTGAGTTGACCAGGTGATCTGTCAGCTGCATGACCAGGTCCCCGTCACTTTCATAGCGTCCGAGGCCATCCCTCAGCACCATTTCGGCACCAATGGAATCAGCTTTTTGCATATGAGCCTTATAGAGCAGGATGGCCGATTCGGGCGAATACCCGTCATCGTTCAGTCCGGTTAGGTAACTGATGGCCTTGTCCCAGTTCCTCGATTCAAATGCAGCCAGTGCTGTATTGAAAACCAGGCTGGTATCCATCCCTGATTCGACAAGGGGGCTGTTGTTCACAAGCAGGGCGTGTTCAAACGCTTCCTGTGCTTTGGTGTACTGTTTGTTACGGTAATAGTCCGATCCCTGCGATTTGAATGCATTGGCCAGGGTATAGTAATGTACGGAAATGGCTGATCTGATCCGGTTTCCCGGACCCAGTTCAAGCGCCCTTTCGTAGGAGGAATGGGCAACAATCAACTGGTCGGGATAGAGGGAGGTGAGTTTATCATCCTTTTTCTCAACCCCCTCCTCGTATGCTTTCTGGCACAACAATCCCTTGGCATAATAGGTTCTGCTCCACCTGGAGGTTTTATCATTCCAAACCGCCAGCTCTATTGCCTCCTTGGCCTCGCTGTATTTACCCGATTCAATCAGCTGAATCACCGAAAACACCCGGCTCTTCTGGCTGAACAAAGCGACCGGTACGAACATGAATACCAAACCGATGAGTAACCCCCTGTTCATGTGAGTCAATTTACATCCTTTCCGGAACTTCAATTCCCAGCAGCTTCATTCCCGAGTGGATGATCCTGCCGATCTCTTCCACCATCAGGATCCGAAGGGCCACCTGATCTGTATGGTCCGCACTCAGGATGCTGTAGTCGTGATAAAACTGGTTGAATTCTTTGGCCAGGTCGTAGAGGTAATTGGCTACCAGTGAAGGATTGAGCATACGGGCAGACTCTTCGATGACTTCCGGATAGTCGTGCATCATGCGGATCAGAGAGATCTCTTTTTCATTCAGTTCAGTAGTGCCTGCCTGAGCTTCCATACCCTCCGCCTTTCTTAATACACTTTGTATCCGGGCATAGGTGTATTGAATAAATGGTCCTGTATTTCCATTGAAATCCACAGATTCGCGCGGGTCAAAGGTCATGTTCTTCCTGGGATCCACTTTCAGAATGAAGTATTTGAGTGCACCCATTCCCACCTGCCTGTAAATCCTGGCTTTTTCCTCAGCGGGGTAGGCTTCAAGTTTACCAAGCTCAACGGACATCTGCCTGGCTGTCTCTTCCATTTCATCCATCAGATCGTCCGCGTCCACGACGGTACCCTCCCGCGATTTCATTTTTCCTTCCGGCAGCTCCACCATTCCGTATGAGAGGTGGTAAAGCTTATCTGCCCACCCGTAACCCAGTTTTTTAAGAACCAGCTTCAGTACCTGGAAATGGTAATTCTGTTCGTTGCCAACCACATATATGTGGTTGTCAAATCCGAACTCCTCGTAACGCTGGTGGGCGGTCCCCACATCCTGGGTCATGTAGACCGAGGTACCGTCCGAGCGGAGCAGCAGTTTATGGTCCAGCCCCTCCTTTTCGAGATTTGCCCATACCGATCCATCTTCCATTTGGTACAGCACCCCGCTGTTGAGTCCCTGCAGGATGATCTCCCTTCCCAGCTTGTAGGTATCCGACTCATAATAGATCTGATCGAACTCCACCCCCATCCTGCTGTAGGTTACCTCAAATCCGTCATACACCCACCTGTTCATCTGCTCCCACAATGCACGGACGGACGGATCACCTGCTTCCCAGAGGCGAAGCATTTCCCTTGCCCTGACGAGAACGGGGGCCTTTGCCTCCGCATCTTTCTCCGTTTCCCCCTGTGTTACCAGGACACTGATCTCCTTCTTATATATCTTATCGAATTCCACATAATATTTCCCCACCAGGTGATCCCCTTTCAATCCGGACGATTCAGGGGTCTCCTCCCCTCCCGATTCCTTCCATGCCAGCATCGATTTGCAGATATGGATCCCACGGTCATTGACCAGGTTCACTTTTCGCACCCGGTTACCCCTGGACTCCATGATATTGGCAATGGACTGCCCCAGCAGGTTGTTCCTGATATGTCCCAGGTGAAGGGGTTTGTTGGTATTGGGGGACGAAAACTCGATCATGATCCTGGGGGATTTTTCGCTGACAGGCACAGTACCGTAAGCCGGGTCACGCAATTCGGTCTCCAACATCTGCCGCCAGTAAATCTGGGAAACCTCCAGGTTCAGGAATCCCTTGATCACGTTGTAATCCGAGATCATCTCCGATTGTTCCACCATGGATGCACCCAGTTGATTTCCTGTTTCTTCGGGAGAAAGACCGGAATACCTCAGCAGTGGAAATACAACCAGTGTGAAATCACCCTTGAATTCCTTCCTGGTTTTCTGGATCTGTACCTGTTCAGGGCTGACGGTTTTTCCCCACTGACGCTCTGTGATATCCAGCGTCAGCTGGTGTATGATCTGGTCTATTCGTTTCATGGTGCCGATTGACATGCAAAGATAGAAAATGAATGGGAACTGGAAGCGAAAAAAAGCCCCCCTGCTGGCGCAGGAGGGCTTAAGAACTAAACTAACCCTAAAACTAAATCTATGAAAAGAAATGTAGAAGAAAGAACGAAATTATCTATTTGATAATCAATAAAGTTTCTACACTTATTAAACGCAGATAATCGAAAATTGTTGCAACTGTATCCTCATTTTTACCTTAAAAAATGTTAATATCTTTGATGTATATTTACCACGCTGATCAGGTGGTCTGCCTGCTGTTCAATGGCCGGAACATTCCTACATATCATCGCCTTTAACGTCCCCTATCCGGCTGATTACGGCGGGATCATTGATATCTATTACAAAATCAAGGCACTCAGGGAGGCAGGTGTCCAGGTGATCCTTCACTGTTACACCTATGGTCGTCAATCTTCCAAAGAACTTGAGGAACTCTGCTTCAGAGTGTACTATTATCCCCGTAAAAAGGGAGTGAAGTACCAGTTCAGCAACATCCCCTATATTGTCACTACAAGAAATGCAAATACCATGCCAGGCAATCTCCTGGGGGACGCCTTTCCGGTTCTTTTCGAGGGATTGCATACCACGGGTCCGCTCCTGAGATGCAGGGAGGCGGGAAAGAAGATCCTGGTCAGGATGCACAACGTGGAACACGATTACTACAGGGCCCTGGCCAGGAGTGAGAGAAATTATGCGGACAGGCTCTTCTTTCTCCTGGAGTCGCTGAAACTGAAGCGCTACGAGAAGGTGCTGAAACATGCCGATCACATTCTGGGTATCTCCGGTGCGGATACGGCCTATTTTGAAAGCACTTACGGAAAAGCAACCTGTATCCATGCCTTTCAGCGTTTCGAGGAGATCGACGTTCCGGAGGGGAAAGGAGAGTACGTACTTTTTCATGGAAACCTGGGTGTTGCTGAAAACGAAGGCATTCTCCTGAAGTTTGCACTTCCTGTCCTTTCCCGGTTACCACACAGGG
>Ga0209536_100001938_pt1 | contig 33871 bp, 26 predicted proteins | sample DeeMarSeWOR28_12_FD_187461 | JGI IMG/M metagenome (GOLD analysis project Ga0209536, IMG submission 187461) | Marine sediment microbial communities from White Oak River estuary, North Carolina - WOR-2-8_12 (SPAdes) (version 2) | ecosystem: Environmental > Aquatic > Marine > Intertidal zone >...
CTGGCAGATATGATCGATGTGTGACACGATGTTTTCCGTCTTTACTGTCGATTTGTGGTCTCCCTTGGCATACCCTTCCTTCAAAAAACCATTGAATAAAACAATGCCGATTACCCCATCTCTTTCGGCAATTCGCTTGATTTGAAGGTCACTCAGCTGGCGCTGCCCGGAAACCAGGGCGCGAGCATTGCTATGTGTGGCCACAATGACCCCTTCATAACTATCTAAGGCATGAAATATCGCTTCCTCGGCCATATGAGTGAGGTCGAGGATGAAACCAAGGTCAGCCATGATCTCCAGCAGACGACGTCCTTCTTTGGTTAAGCCACCTATACCACGCCATGCGCCTGCAGAATATCGGGTATCATCCCAAGCAAGCCCAATTACGCGCAGGCCACGCTCATACCACAACTCTGCCTCGGCCGGTTCTCGAATCGGGTCAGCTCCCTCGAGGAGAGGGACTAAGCCAAGCAGAGGCTCTTGTCCTTCTTGATGACTGGCAACAACTGCATCCAAATCTGACAGGTCACCAATCAGTCGAATTGTCTCCAATTCGTCGGCCAATCGGTGATAATAATCGAGTTGTGCCTGGCCACTGATAAAAGCCTCTTCGGCATCGCGGTAAATCAGATCGTCTGTGGAGGTCCCCTTCTTGCCCCTGGCTGGCTCGACAAAAATCGTGCTGAAAACGATACCCACACCGGCTGCTTGTAGTGAGGGTAATGTTACCATTGCTGTTCCATTGGGATGTTTCCTGTTTGCCTCCTTTTCCCTGACAGCTTCAACAGTCGCCTTCAGGTCTCGATTGTATTTTAAGGCGTTGTAAGCCAGATCTAGATGGGCGTCAACAATAAACATTATTTGATGAGTTCTCGCAAAGTTGACAAATTGACCGGATCCATTTCGATCTCGTTGCCCTCATCATCCTCTTTTGTCTTATTAGTCTCCAAGTGAGCCGGATGATCAGCCCATCTAGGGTCGTTTACAAAATTGGCAAATCCCTCTAAGCCTACCGCGCCCCGGCCGATGTGCTCGTGACGATCGCGCCGATCTCCAAGCTCATATTGACTGTCATTTAAGTGGAAGCATTTAATTTGTTCCAAGCCGATTACCCGGTCAAACTCTGCCATTGTGGCTTCATAGGTATCAGGTGTGCGAATATCATAGCCAGCAGCCAGAACATGACAGGTGTCAAAGCAAATGCCTAGTCGTTCACTATTAGCGGCCACCTGACCATGTTCCAGGAGGTATGCTAATTGCTCAAATCGGAAACCAAGTGTAGTGCCGGTTCCAGCCATGGTTTCAAGGCAAATAGTGGTCTGGTATCCATCGGTTTCTTCTGTTAATCGTCTCAAAGCGCGGGAGATGTTATTTAAGCCGGTTTTCTCGTCGGCATCGATATAGGCGCCCGGGTGGAAAGTTAGGGTTGAGACGCCTAATGCTTCGGCCCTCTCCACTTCCTCTTTCAGCGCCTGATATGATTTTTCCCACAGAGCTTCGTCAGAAGAACCAACGTTAATCAAATAGCTGGCGTGAACGGCTACTGGATAGATATGGTCAAATTCCGCGGCTGCATCTTTAAACTTTTTAACGTCATCATCGGTAAGGGGCTTGGCTTTCCACTGGCGATTACTCTTGGTGAAGATCATGATGGACTCGCAACCTATCTCATCGCCTCTTTGAAAAGCTTTAAATGGTCCACCGGCCGTACTAATTTGTGCTCCTAATCTCATATTAAATCCTTGCCAACTTATGAAGACGATAGAGGCTCATGATGTTGAGGTTAATCATCGTCAGGCGTCCAGGAGCTGAAATAGCCGATGGCCTCATTTCCGTCAAGCGTAAAGACGCCATCATTTAAGATGCGCCAGATTTGATTTCCAGCTGTATCGACGACGTAATTACCTTCGAGCCGGCCGGTCACTTCGCCATCCAAAGTGTAGAGGACATTGCCTTCAAGATAAGCAAATAATTCGCCTTTCCGGTCTAACAGGCCTCTGTAGCGCATTGCAGTCCTCCTTTTGAAATATAATTTGTCTTGACGTTCCACAATCAAACTAAACAGATCCTCCTGATTAGTCGGGATGACTTTTGCGGTTTAGAAGCCGCCGACGACATGAGTCGCCCGGACCGTCCCTTCTGCATCCACTAATGTAATCGTTTCGCCAGGCTGCCAAACGGCTTCGTCGAAACCCCAATAGAGGTCCGCTGGCCCTTCCTGTCCGTCACTTGTATGAACGACGATGGCAGCGCCTTCTCCGAAAAGGGTTACCTGGCCAAAGGTGTACGTCCGGCCATCGGAATCGCTTAAACGCCAGCCGAGTAAGGCGATTGGCCGGCTGCCAGAATTGACGATCGAAACCGCTTCCTCTTCTACATCGCCTACGCCAACCACTTCCGAGATCTCGACATTAGCTTCACCTTCCACCGGTAATTCGGCCGAGATTGGTGTTGGAGATAAAATCGGGCTTGGCGTGTCGGTGGGAATCGGAGTCGCTGTTGGTATTCCACCTACCGGGATAAGTAATTCCTGTCCGACCTGCAGAAAATTTGGATCGTCCATGTTGTTTGCAGCCATGATGTCGTCAATCGAGACGTCGAACTCACGGCTGATCTTGCCTAATGTATCACCGGTTTGGACGGTATACACCGGTGGGCCGGATTCTCCTTCTGGCGGGTTTTCTGGATCTGCCGTCGGATCTACGGCCGCTTGAGATGCTCCAGAAACAGTGGGTGATGTGGGAACGATGAGGGCTTGTTCTGTAGCGGTGTCTAATTCAGGTTGCCGGTTATCCCAAAAATATAAAATAGCCAACACCACGGTGGCGGAGATAACCACATTGAGCAATATGAAGGCAAGCAAACGACGCGCAGACATAAGCAACTCCAACCAGGGTTTATGTATTGTACATCAGGGGGAAACCCCGGCAAGAAACTAAATCTGTTTCTATTTGGAGAAAGACCCTGGTTCATGGAAAATTGGGCGCTGCCATTTAAAATTAAAAAGGAATACCATGCCCGAATCACTGAAAATATTATTTATCAGCGCCGAAGTAGCCCCTTTTGCCAAGCGGGGTGGATTAGGTGATGTGGCTGGCTCGTTGCCGATAGCTTTAAAAGAGTTGGGGCACGATGTTCGAGTTGTCATGCCTGCCTATCATCATATTGAGGCCAGTTTAGACTCAGGCCAGTACGATCTGGAGATCTTACCCGGACAACTTCTCGTGCCTATGGGTCGGGGTTTATTTCCGGCCGGCGTGTTTGAAGGCCGGTTACCGGAAAGCGACGTGCCCATCTATTTTATCGCCGAGGGAAACTTCTTTAATCGGCCGGAGATCTACGGCTACAATGACGATCCTTACCGGTTTGCCTTTTTCAGCCGGGCAGCTTTAGAACAGACAGTAGCCTGGGGATGGCGCCCTGATATCGTCCATGCGCATGATTGGCACACTGCCCCAGCGATTACATGGTTAGCCACCGCCGGGCAGAGCCAAGATCATTTTCGCGGGATACCAAGCCTGTTCACCATCCACAACCTGGCCCACCAGGGCCGTACTAATTGGGACATTTTCGACTTTCTAGGTATCTGGTCACACTCCCTGGTTGAGGAAGCATTTAGCGAAGTTAATTTCATGGCTCGGGGCATTTACCACGCCACATTAATTAATACAGTCAGTCCCACATACGCCCGGGAAATCCTGACCCCAGAAGGAGGTGCTGGCCTGGATGGATTACTACGCCATAGGGCTTATGACGTCCATGGGATCCTGAATGGCCTAAACTATGCTGAATGGGACCCCGAATCTGACCCGCGTCTGGCCAGTCATTTTGGAAAGGATAAGCTGGAAGCACGCCAACGAAACCGGCAAGCATTACAGGCTCGAGCAAATTTACCGCTCCGGGACGACTTGCCGCTGGTGGCCATGATCTCCCGTCTTGATTGGCAAAAAGGTCTGGATATCACCGGACACGTCATCCATCTATTAATGAATAACGTTGCCGGTGAGGCTCAATTAGTGGTCTTAGGATCGGGCGCGGCTGAGTACGAACATATGTTAGCTCGATTGGCCGATTATCATCGTGAAAAGATGACGGTTTTTCTAGATTATATGCCTGATTTAGCGCCACTGATATATGGTGGTAGTGATATTTTTCTCATGCCCTCTAGATTCGAGCCTTGTGGATTAGGACAGATGATCGCGATGCGGTATGGAAGCGTGCCCGTCGTTCGGGCTACAGGTGGCTTAGCTGATACGGTCCAGGATGGTATAACTGGCTTCACCTTCTTCGACTATAGTTCAGATGCCTTTTGGAATGCTTTGGGGCGGGCCATCTATACCTATCAAGTAGATCAAGAAAGCTGGCAAAGTATCCAAACCAATGGCATGATGGCTGACTATTCGTGGAAAAGATCGGCTCAAGGTTACCAACAGCTCTATGAGTGGGCAATGGCAAGGACGATATAGGGAGAAGAAATAAGATGCGATTACGTCGCTCGGGTGGTGTTTTAGTTCATCCAACCTCATTTCCTGGAAAATATGGCATCGGCGATCTGGGCGCTGGGGCATATAATTTCATCGATTTTTTAGAAAAAGCAAAACAATCGATATGGCAAGTGTTGCCTTTAGGCCCGACTGGATATGGCGATTCACCTTACCAGTCGTTTTCTGCATTTGCCGGCAATCCGTTACTCATCAGCCCTGAAAAGATGGTCAAGGATGGTTTTATGCCGGCCGAACTCCTAGCGGATCTTCCGAACTTTCCAGTGGACAAGGTTGATTTTGGTTGGGTAATCCACTATAAGAAACAGCTTCAAAAATTAGCTTTTCTCAACTTTGAGACCTCCGGTGCGGTCGCCCATAAAGATGCTTTTGAGGAGTTTTGCCTTTCTAACTCATATTGGTTGGACGATTACGCCCTCTTTATGGCGATAAAAGATTATTTTGAAGAAAAGGACGGTGGAGTTTGGAATTTATGGCCGGATGATATCGCTCTGCGTCACCCCAAAGCCATCAAGGCCTGGTCCAAACGACTAAAGGGTGAAGTCCGCCTTCATAAGTTCAACCAGTATGTTTTCTTCGAGCAGTGGTTAGCCTTAAAGAAATATGCCAATGATAGAGGTATCAAGATCATCGGAGATGTACCAATATTTGTCGCCTTCGATAGTGCCGACGTTTGGGCTAATCCCGAATTGTTCTACCTGGATGACAAAGGGTTTCCGACCGTCGTTGCTGGAGTACCCCCTGACTATTTTAGCAGGACTGGCCAACGATGGGGAAATCCCCTCTATCGATGGGATAGGCTTGCCGAGGATGGTTATGCCTGGTGGAGTGAGCGTCTGCGTATGATCTTTACCCAGGTCGATATCGTTCGAATTGACCATTTTAGGGGATTCGAAGGCTATTGGGAGATCCCCGCCTCTGAACCAACAGCCGAAGTCGGTCAGTGGGTAAAAGGACCAGGGGAAGATTTTTTTGAATCCGTGCAACAGGTATTGGGTGATTTACCAATCATTGCGGAAGATCTAGGTGTCATTACCCCGGAAGTGGAACAACTGCGAGATAGATTTGAGTTTCCCGGTATGAAGATCCTTCAGTTCGCCTTTGGCGGGGAACGAAAGAGTAGTTTTTTACCGCATAATTACGGCCGTAATTTTGTGGTCTACACGGGCACTCATGATAATGAAACGACGATGGGTTGGTATCGTAATGCAGAGCGAGATGAACAAGATCACGTTCGCCGATACCTGGCTCGAGATGGGTTGGACGTTTCGTGGGATCTGATTCGTCTGGCTTTCTCGTCGGTGGCTGATACGGCCGTTGTTCCCATGCAAGATCTAATGTCTTTGGGTAATGAAGCGCGAATGAATTTTCCGGGTAAGAGCGGTGGTTGGTGGACATGGCGCTATACTCCAGAGATGTTAACCGACTTCATCGCCTACCGGCTGCGCGAGATTAGCGAGCTTTTTGAAAGGACACCCGAAGAACAAGAGGACAAATCTGCCGATCAGGAGTGATGCTCATTTTGGAAATTACTTAATGGCTGATATTCGGACGAGCATTGATGTAGGTGAGATCAGGTGGGGCTGGTTGACGATCCTACTATCGGTTGTCGTTTTGGTTTTAGCTGGGATGACGATTGGATTCGAGATGGCAGGTGTCGTCGTCGGAGTCTATTTCTTAAAACCTTTGACGACCCTTTCCATCTTATTGATCGCGGTTATTGCCCTTCGACCGCCATCGGTTCGCTATAAGTGGATGTTGATCTTTGGATTAACTTTTTCATTGTTGGGCGACGTCATCCTTATGCTGCCGTTTGATCTGTTTATCTTTGGCTTGCTGGCCTTCCTGGTGGCAAATTTCTTTTATATCATCGCTTTTATCTCAGTGGGTGGCTTTTATAAACCTGTAAAAACGACCATACCATTCCTATTTTATGGACTGATCTTGCTCGTTTACATGTGGTCAACCCTTGGCGACATGCGATTTCCGGCTCTGATTTATACTTTGGTCATCCTGACCATGTCGTGGCAGGCCTATGGCCAATGGAAGCAGACAGGGGAGAGGCGAGCCTTACTGGCGTTTATTGGCTCTTTATTATTCATCGCCTCCGATTCAGCTCTGGCCATCAACAGATTTGCTAATCCCATTGAGCTGGCGCCACTGATCGTTCTGGGCACTTACTACCCAGCTCAATGGCTAATTTCCTTATCGGCCGGATCAGACCACCCATGAGCCATGGTTTGACATTACCCCCCCACTATGGCAGAATTTCCCTGGTTTATGATTCTTAATTGAGCCCCCGTAGCTCAGAGGATAGAGCGTCGGCCTCCGGAGCCGAAGGCCCGTGTTCGAGTCACGGCGGGGGTACTGATTTTATTTGCCCCACTGTTAAGCGCCGCCCCCGGTGCGTTTTTTAGTTAATTTCCTAGATCTTCGATCGCAAATCTCAAGAATGGCAATTCGCCCTTGCCAAGTAACGGGGGATTTCTAAATTTAGCAGTCTCCTAAGATTCTGGACTGATAATCTCAAGGTGGATAGTACTTACCTCACATTGTTGGCTAAGTACCATTAACATAAACTTGAAGATATCCAGTGGAGCGCGTTTCTTAAAGGCAATCAGTACTCTTCAAAAGCGGATCACCAAAAATGTGAGGCTAATCATGCCCAAGTATCGTAGAGCATCTATTATCTTGCTTTCTTTTGCCATTTCGTTTTTGTTACTCTTAGTTGTCTTAGGATCATCTGCCCAGGCCTCTGAGTTAGCTTCAACTGGAAGAAACAATACGGACACAATTGGGCAAGACTTCGATGAAATGGATCGACTCCTGCTAGTAGTTGATCGTTGGCTATTAGATCAGAGTCAACTCAAAGCGGCCGAGTTTGATACATTGGCACCGAATATATTGCCTTCTACGACATTGACGATCGCCAATATAAGTTCGATATGGGCTCCAATCGATAAGCTTAATCCCAACACGGGTCCAAGGGTATTTGTTGTAGAAGCAGAAGTAAGCAATATCGGCAGCAATACGGCCGAAACTGTTAGCGTGACCCTTGATTACAATGAAGACCCTAGCAACGATTGGGTCATGGTTACCGGTGAAGAACCGGTGCGAACTATTCCCAGCCTCGATCCAGGGCAGAAGTATTACGCTTATTGGTTTGTCAGCTATCCAGGCCTTAATATGCAGTCTCACCAATACACTATTACAGTTGATGCTGCCAATGCCCTTCCAGTATCGACTGCAGACAATGCTTTTAATACTCCTGGGCTTTCCACAACCGTCCAGACCCGAGAGTATCAACCCACGGGTAATAATGGCCCGGTAACAGCTAACACGAACGTCGTCGTGGGCGTCGCCTACACCATCACGGTAGAATATGACGTTGGCAAAAACCCTAATGAATTGACATATAGCCCGGTGGGCAACGTCAATTTTGATCCCAGCGCCACCAGACTCCTATCGACGACAATAAGCTTCCAAAACAGTCAGGGGACGACGGAAACGGTGGTATACGATAAGCTCTATTTCCCGTCATTACCCCTTCTTCCCGATGGCAGTGCTCCTGAAAAATCAGTGACGACATACAAATTTCTGTCCCTAAAACCGGTCGAAACCTATCTATGTGCTTACACTGCGATTAGATATCAATCAGATAATTCGAATAAATACGATAAGGAATATTGCGATACCCAAAGCGTCATTCATATCACCGGAACCAATACAATATCCCTTTCAAAATCTGCCAGTAGCGGAATCGTTCTGCAGGATGATTTCCTGACTTATACGATCACATACACTAATTATGGCACTGTGGATACGGAAGCAGTCTGGATTTGGGATGAAATCGATCCGGCACTTGCTTCGGTCGTGTCTAATTCAAAAATCCCGACGCCGACTTTATCGGATGGGCGTGTCGCCTGGTTCCTGGACAAGGTTCCGGCGGGAAGTTCCGGAACTTTGACCATCACCGCTCAGATCGATGGGAATGGTCAAGACCTACCCGACGGTATATCAATCGTCAATAACGCCTATTTTGGCATCAATCCGGGTACCCTGCCATTTGTAAAGGCCATGACTAGCACGGTGACGAGCACGCTTGAAGCCCCTGCAATAACCATCGGAAAAAGTGATGGCTTGTCAATTATCGGAGCTGGGGAGTCGTTTACCTATACCATAAATCTGATAAATGATGGTAGTGTACCAGCAATGGGTCTGGTTCTAACCGATGTCTTGCCGGCCGGCGTCTCCCTAGTTGGCAACCCTTTCCCTGCACCAGACGAAGTCTCAAATGGCGTTATCAAGTGGTATTCATCGACATTGGGTTCCCTTGAACCCAACGGTGGGGCCCTGACAATTACCATTCCCGTATCAGTCGACCCCGAAGTTGGTGACGGAAAGATCCTGACGAATTCGGCAGAAATTCAATACCAAAATGATATTGGTCATGTGTACCAACCCCTGACGGCCGAAGATACAACCATAGTCACCAAATTAGTGGCATATGTCGAAGGAATTGCCTTCGAGGATCTGGATGGCAACGGTACGAAAGATGTTCTCGAACCGGGCATCCCTGGCATAAAAGTCGAATTACCTGAGGCGATCTCTCCCACTGTAACCACCAATAGCAACGGATACTATTCTTTCCAGGTAAATGCTGGAAAACCAGTATCGGCAACTGCTAGCCTTCCGGCCGGATATTTCCGAACAACGCCTGGATTGGTATTTTTCCGGACCACTCTTGGGTTAACCAAAAATGTCAACTTTGGCTATGCCAAAGACAATTCAGCTTTTGGCGTGGTCTACGGGACTGTTTTTGAAGATGCCGACCAGAATAGGCTGCAGAACTTAAGTGAGGCTGGATTGAGCGAAGTGGCCGTTGCCTCTACTGAAGCAACTACAACTCCCATGATGAGTAATAATTTAGGACAGTATACCCTGCGCTTCGATAACAATGGCTCTACAACCATTAGCGAAACGAACCCACCGGGATATGTTTCTACGACACCGGATATCGTAGCGGTCGATGTTATCACTGGTTCAAGCAACTCTTCACCGGTTGACTTCGGGGATTTCCAGGGCATTAAGATTACCGGCATGGTTTTTGAAGATAACAATTTAAATGGCGTGAATGACGGCGAAAATGGTGTGGCAGGGGCTATAGTTCAGGCCAATGGTTTGTCGATGACCACCGGCCTCTCTGGCGTCTATACATTTTATTTAAGCACAGATGGCCAGCCGATAACGGTCACTGAAACTGACCCGCCTGGATATATTTCGACCAACGCGGTTCCGGGATCAGAATTCGTGAAAATTGACAACGATACTTTGCATATCTCCAACCCCGTATCTGGCACGGTGTACACTAGCGAATTTGGCGATGTGATGGCGGCCGATTTGTCCATCTCAAAAACAGGGGTTCCTGATCCTGTGGCAGCCGGTGGTATTTTGACTTATACCATTGTCTATACAAACGATGGCCCTTCTGATGCAAATGATGTTGTCATCACCGACACCCTTGACGATCATGTCTCCTTTTCGGGATTGGTGAGCGTAAATCCACCCATGGACAACTTCAACCAATCAGGCCAAATACTGACTTGGACAAAATCATTGGTAAACTCCGGGACTTCTGGTGAAATTGTCTTCAATGCGACTGTACAACCTGATGCTTTGGGCGTGATAACCAATACCATTCATATAAGCGCCAGTACGGCCGATCAAAAACCAGAAAATAACCAGGATCAAATCACGGTATCGATCGGTGACCCAACCAAAGCCACTATCTACGGTTATGCTTTTGAAGATATCAATGGAAACGGAGAAAAAGATAGTGGTGAGCCGGGAATTCCAGGTGTTGTTGTGAAATTGGATCAAATTATTACTGCTACAACAGATGCCGGAGGTTTGTACTTCTTCACCACATCTGTGTCCGGTACGCATGCGGTTGTAGAAACCCAACCACCTGGTTACCTCTCGACAACGCCCGATGAAGTACACTTGGCTGTAATGCTGGGAGAAATTTATCGAGTAGACTTCGGCGACGCGCCTGACGATGCGGGATTTGCAGCTATCTATGGTACGGTCTTTGAAGATTCCAATAGCGATGGTACCTGGGATGTTAGTGAGACAGGGCTTGAAAATGTGACTATCACCCTGAGTGCGACAGAATCGATAAGCACCGATCTCTATGGCCGGTTTACATTCTCCACTACGATTACCGGCGATCATACGGTTGTCGAAACCGACCCGGATTATTACTTCTCAACCACACCTAATACGGTAACTGTTGATGTTGAGTTAAATAAGGGTTATCAAGTAAATTTTGGAGATGTTAGGGCAGATATGGCGCGTTGTCCAGCCGATGCATTCGAGGAGGACGATGCTAATAACCAGGCAAAAGATTTAACTGTAGGTAGGGTCCAAAAACATGATTTTTGTGATGATGCCGTCGATTGGACGAAAATATCGGTTATTGCCGGCCGTACCTATACGATAACAACTTCTTCATGGGGGCAGAGGGCTGATACGTTTTTGGCCTTGTTCGACCTTGATGGTCAAACTTTGCTGGCTGCCAACGACGACTATGCCGGTTCCGGTGATTACTCCTCCCAGCTCATGTGGAAGGCTACGGCAACAGGCGAGCTTTTCGTCCGTACGACGAACCGTGTAAACCTCGAAGGTTTTCTTACCGAGTACGACATAAGGGTCGACGAAGAGAAGGGTTACTTTTTGTTCTTACCAATACTGGTCAAAAACCAAGGTCCTACGGCGGGATTCGGTCAGCCGGCATTATTCAGTATAGCCAACTTAGAACCGAGTTTTATTGCCCCGGATGAGCCAGATGGCCCAATGGGTGAGATATTTCATGCTTGCCCGGATTTCTTCGAGATAGATGATACCTGGCAACAGGCAAATAGTATCGAAGCCGGTGTACCCCAACTTCACTGGTTTGACAGTGATCCTATCATCTATGCGGCCGATAAAGACTTTGTTTCATTCGACCTACAGACCGGGCAAGAGATCACTTTCACAGTTACTTCAACTACCACAGAGGTTCTACTTGAGTTGTATGATGACCAGGGTAACTTCATGGGATTGTCTGGTACAGATTTATTGCATATTGAGGGTGTCCAGGTTGGAAAGTATTTCTTAAGCGCCAGCCCAATTGCAAAGGTATCGGGCTGTAGGGAGGAAACAGGATATCAGCTACTAGCGGAGAAGAATGCCCAATATGTTCTGCATCTGCCAATCATCATCAATTGACATATGAACAAGGTCCAAATGAGATGATAGGTCCTTTATATTAATTGCCTAGCAGGTCAATTAAGAGCACAGAGCTCATTTTAAAACCGCAGAAAAGCGCCAGCCCATCATAGAGCTGGCGCTTTTATGTTGATTGGATTAGCTGTAAATAATGATTCTTGCCGCTGGCGTTGAATCTGGGCACAATCATAATGTTATGCCAAGAACAACGCGGATCATACGCCGCCAGCACTTGCAGGAAAAACGAAAACATCAAGGTCTAAAGACCTTTTTCAAAGTGGTCGTGATCGTTTTTTTGGTCCTGCTGGTGACAAGTACCTTGTTTACTTTAGTTGGCCTGGTTGGTGTTGCTGCAGCTTACGATGAATTCACTCGTCAATTGCCCGATTATGGCGAAGTTGAGCGACTTGGCCAAGACACGGAATCGACATTTGAAACGACCAAGATCTATGCTTGGGGCGATGACCCGGATGGCGACGGTTATCGAGAGTTGGTCCTAATCAATGAAGTTATCGATCCGCTCGGCGGAGACAGGCAGTGGTTGACATTGGAGGAAATGCCCCGATCGCTCATCGATGCGACTATCGCCATCGAGGATAGAACCTTTTGGACCAACCAGGGTTTTGATTTACAGGGCATTGGGCGTGCTTTCTACGAATATGTCTGGTTAGGTGGACAGATCCAGGGTGGATCTTCAATCACCCAACAATTGGTCAAGAATACCCTGATTGAAGAAGAGCGCCGGATTGTGGGTGAGAGAATTAGTATTGACGACTATCGTCGTAAAGTGGAGGAATTACTACTGGCGCAGCGGCTGTCCCAGGTATACACAAAAGAACAGATCCTTGAATGGTATTTGAACACCAACTTTTACGGCAATTTAGCGTATGGCGTAGAGGCGGCTGCCCGGGTGTACTTTGACAAAACGGCCGCCGAACTCACTTTAGCTGAAGCCGCCATGTTGGCGTCAATTCCCCAATCCCCGGCACTAAACCCCATTGACAATTTTGATGAGGCCAAGGCCCGCCAAGAATTGGTTCTGACATCCATGCTCAGGGAGGACTTAATCAGCCGGGAAGCCTGGTTGGCGGCTAAAACCGAACCTATCCAAGTTTCTCCAGGTATTGAGGAGCGATTCGATATCATCGCTCCTCATTTTGCCCAGTATGTGCGTAAACAATTAGAGCAAACTTATGGGCCAGAGATGGTCTTAAGGGGGGGGCTTCGAGTTTATACCACTTTAGACCTGACATTGCAGCGCCAGGCTGAATGTGTGGCTCGTGTCCAAGTGGCCAGATTATCTGGAGAGATCGGGGATACGCTCCCGGCCGATGAGCTAGCCAAATGTCCAGCCCTGGAATATCTGATGCCACTACGAGAATCTGACCAGGGAGTAGACCACAAAGTTAATAACGCAGCGGTTGTTGCCTTGGATCCGCGAACAGGCGAAATAAGAGCCATGGTGGGCAGCCTTGATTATTGGGATGAATCGATAAATGGCTCATTTAATGTGGCCGTAGATGGCTTGCGCCAGCCGGGATCATCTTTCAAACCGTTCACTTACCTTACAGCCTTGAGCCAAGGATATACTGCAGCAACGATGGTCCTCGACGTGGAAACTGATTTTGGTACCAATTTTGATGGTACTGCATACGTGCCACAAAATTATGATCGCGAGTTCCATGGGCCGATGCGTGTGCGCGAGGCCTTAGCAAACAGTTTTAATGTACCAGCTGTTGAGGTTATGAGTTGGGTCGGGGTAGACAAAGTCATCCGTACCGCCCATAGTCTGGGCATCACCAGCCTGGACAAAGGGCCTAATGCGTATGGTCTGCCCCTGACACTAGGGGGAGGGGAAGTTAAGTTGTTGGATATGGCTTATGCCTTTTCGGTGATGAATAACATGGGTGTAATGATCGGCCAAACCGTTGCAGAATCCGAGCGACGGCTGGGTTTTCGAACCTTGGATCCAGTCTCCATAATCCGGGTGGAAGATAATGATGGCCAGATCATTTATGAATACGACCAACCGCAACGACGTGAGATCCTGACCCCCCAGTTAGCCTTCTTAATGAATGACATACTCTCGGACAGGAACAGCCGGTGTCTTGGATTTGGTTGTCCGAACGCATTGGAATTGCCCGATAACCGTCCGGCGGCGGTCAAGACAGGGACGACAGATGATTTTCGTGATGCCTGGACAGTGGGCTATACGCCGCAATTGGTAACCGGTGTTTGGGTGGGTAACACCGACAACACACCCATGGAAGAAGTTCCAGGTTCCAAGGGCGCTGCCCCCATTTGGCGGGCATTCATGAGTTGGGCTATGGAGGGTGAACCCATCGAATTGTGGTCACGGCCGCCAGGCATCAGCCAAATGGCCGTCTGCGATATCTCGGGTTTATTGCCGACATCCCAGTGCCCAACCGTTAATGAGTATTTCATCGAAGGGACCGAGCCCTCGGTTTATGATAATATGTACCAGGAATTCCGCATCAACCGGGAAACCGGTCGGCTGGTGACATTATCGACGCCACCTGAATTGGTTGAATCTAAGGTGTTTGTCGTTTATCCTGAGCGAGCGGCCGATTGGGTTCGAGAGAACGAGATCGAACAACCTCCACAAGATTACGATACCATCAACACGGAAACCGATAATACCGGCAATGCCGCCATCCTTTCATTACAACCCTTCCAATATGTCACTGACCAGGTAGAGATCATTGGCAATGCCAAGGGAGATGGCGTTGCCTTCTACCGATTATCTTATTTCCCTGGCCTGACACCAATCAATTTACAGGCGATTACCGAAGAAGTACGAGGCATCAAGGATAATGAGATACTAGGCATCTGGGACGTCAGCAATCTGGATGGGCTATACACCGTATTGCTGACAGTGGTCAAGGATGATGGCACATTTGAGGAGGTCAGTGTTCCGGTTACCGTTGATAATACGCCGCCTGCGGCCGAGATCCTATTTCCTATACCAGAGCAGGTGATCTTTGAAGACGACGAGTGGATAATCGTCCAGGCCAGCGTACAGGACAATATCTCGGTCGACCGGGTTGAGTTCTATGTTGATAGTGCCGGGGTGCCTTTTGCCCTTAGCACTGTACCGCCTTTTACTGAAAAATGGACGGTTCCGGGACCGGGATGCCACACATTCCATGTCGTCGCATATGATGCGGCCGGTAATGAGACAACCAGCGACTCTGTGAGGGCCTGTGTGATCGAAAAAGAATAATGTTTTTTAAGTCATTTTGTCCGTAATTGGTGCCTGATAAGGGGTGAGAGCGAGCAAAAAACCAAGTTTGAAACTCAATTTACCATAATCACCATTCACGCCCCGTTCACGCCATATTTACGGGGTGCATACGGACATACCCCCATCTGTGGCGTATGCTCACGGTGTGAAGGCACCAGTAGTTGATGGAAAAAGGGTAAAAACCGAGATAATTGAGGAAACGATGCTCGAGGTTCAGCGATTGGCAGGTATTGGTACCCTGACGGCCGGCGTCGCCCACGAATTGACCAATCCTATCAACGTGATTACAGCCACTTGTAATAACCTTCTGAGCCAGTTGGCCGATGACAACTTGAGTACAGACGAGCTTTTGCACTACATCGAGATGATTGATCAAAGTGCCTGGCGGTGTGCCCGTCTACTCCGGACATTACGTGACTATACTTATTTGAATGGACAGGAGTTGGCTTCCAGAAATTTAAACCGTATCGTCGAAGCTGCCCTCGTTTTGGTCTCTTACGAGTTTGAGCGTCAACACAATCTAGACATCGTCACCAACTTAGAGCCGGACCTGGAAGATATCATTTGTGACCAAAACCAGATCACTCAGGTGTTGATTAATCTGCTTGTAAATGCCAGGGATGCCATGCCGAAAAAAGGAGGAAAAATCATCATTTCCACCTGGTCGCTACCTAAACAAAACTCCCAGGCTTTTTCTGTGACAGATATTGGTACAGGCATCGATCCGGCTGTGATGCCCATCATTTTCGAGCCGTTTGTGACGACGAAACCGATGGGAACGGGAACGGGTTTGGGATTAGCCATTGCCTCCCAAATCGTTGAAGAACATCACGGGACCATTAAAGCAGCCAACAACCCTAGTGGAGGAGCCACCTTCACTGTAACCTTACCCAACCAGCAACCGGATTAGACATTCATTTTTTGATCATCTCAAGAAAATAACGATGAAACCTGTCATCGTCGGTTAGTTCAGGGTGAAATGATGTGACGAGCCAATGTCCTTGACGCGCTGCAACTGCCGTTCCATCCTCTAGCTGAGCGACGATCTCCACACCAGCCTCCTCGTTAGCTTCTAGTAAGATCGGAGCCCGAATGAATACCGCCGGAAACGGCAATGCCTGACCATTGCTTAGAGCAGGTACCGCTAGGTCCGCCTCAAAACTGTCAACCTGGCGGCCGAAGGCATTTCTTTCCACGACGATATCCATGAGGTTGAGAAGGGGTTGATCTTCACCGACTTTTTTGGCCATGAAGATCATTCCTGCGCACGTTCCCCACAGTGGCTTCTCGGCCGCAAACTTGTGTAACGGTTCCATCAATCCATATTTGACGGCCAATTTGCTGATTGTCGTGCTTTCTCCGCCTGGGATGATCAAAGCATCGAGGCCATCTAACTGTTCAGGCAGCCGAACTTCTACAGCCTCTATGCCCAGTCTGCGAAGTATTTTGATGTGTTCGATGAAAGCACCCTGAAGGGCGAGGACGCCGATCTTCATTCTACCATCCGCGTACCGCTAATTGTTCCTCTTCAGGCAAGGTGCTGGCCGAGATCCCGACCATGGCCTCACCGAGGTTTTCGCTAACCTTGGCTAAGATCTCTGGATCATTGTAATAGGTGGTCGCTTCGACAATAGCCTTGCCGCGATGTGCAGGATCCCCACTCTTAAAGATGCCTGAGCCGACGAATACGCCGTCTACTCCAAGCTGCATCATCAAGGCAGCATCGGCTGGAGTGGCGATGCCACCAGCAGCGAAGTTGACCACCGGCAACCGGCCCAATTCCTTGGTTTCTTTGACTAGTTCATATGGTGCACGTATCTCCTTGGCATAGCTCATTAATTCCTCGTCGGGCATTAGTTGCAGACGACGGATCTCACCTAAGACTGAGCGTGCATGGCGAACCGCTTCGACAACATCGCCGGTACCCGCTTCACCTTTGGTTCGAATCATTGCTGCCCCTTCGCCGATACGCCGTAAGGCCTCGCCTAAATTCCGGCAACCGCAGACGAAAGGAACTTTAAAGGCGTGTTTATTGACATGATGCTCTTCGTCGGCTGGGGTTAGAACCTCACTTTCGTCGATGTAGTCTACGCCGATCGCTTCCAGGATTTGGGCTTCCACGAAGTGGCCGATACGGCATTTTGCCATCACCGGTATACTTACCGCCGCCATAATCTCTCTGATGAGACCCGGATCTGACATGCGGGCAACACCACCATGAATACGGATATCGGCCGGTACCCTTTCTAGAGCCATCACTGCCACGGCACCTGCTTCCTCGGCGATGATGGCATGTTCTGGTGTGACCACGTCCATAATGACCCCACCTTTCAACATCTGGGCTAATCCACGCTTAACTTTGATACTTCCAACTTCCCGTCGTCCATTCTTTTCCATGGAATTCTCTCCTTTAACTTTAAATCATGTTTTTTCAATTCACATTGTATTGGGCTGGTTCTGATAAGACAAGAGAATTGGCCCTATCATATTGCTGGATGGTAAAATATGATAAAGCCAATTTAATAAATTACAAGAGATGACAGTCCCTTGTCAAGGGACTGTCTCTCTATGGCTCTGAATGAGCAATTTGACTAGTTAATTGGTCAACTTCCTGGCTCAATCGCTCGATTTCTCGCTCTAGTTCCCGGCGAACAACTTCCCACCAGTGCGTATCGTCGCGTTCCAACTGTCTAGCCTTCTGCCAAAGCCTGGCTGTATTCTCCTGACGTAAACTTTCCAAACGACGCTGTGCCTTACGTTGCCGTTGCCGGAGGCGAATTAATTGGCGTTGAAGTTGGCGGATCTGGGGTGAAGTGATTGCAGATAACTCCATCACCTCCCCAGGTTCAAGCTGGTCGGCCAAGTCGTAAAGTGCTTGAACGTTTTCGCTGGCGTAGGCTTGGTTAACGGCGGACATCATTTCGGTTCTGTAAGCAACCTCTAGAGCTGTGTTGCCCAGGTCGGGATGGAATTTGCGAGCCAAATGTCGATATAGCCGTTTTTCAGCCTCTTTATCGCGGGGTACATCCGTAGGCAAGATCAACTCTTCGTCATCATCATAAGAAGGACTTTCATCTTCACCTTGCCAAAAAGCATCTCCATCGTCGAATGGGACGCCAAAATCTTCTGCCTGCCGGAGTAACTCCAATCGGATGAGAAGCGATTGCTTTTCAGTTTGCAAGAAAAGCAGCCGTTCAATCCAGCGATCCAACTTTAACCGGCAGTGCATCCTAAAGGCGTTCACTTCAGCTTGCTCTTTTGCCAGTTCGCCTTCAACCATGAGGAGGGTTTTTTGAGCTTCTTCCAACTCAGATTCAAGGGAAGCCTGGTCATTGTTATTATTATGCACTGGATGGATTTCAATTTGCGTCATAATCGATTCAAAAAGTTGGACGAATTCTCTGCCCTTGCTTATTCATTTTCAGGCAAAATGCCTAATTTCAGCTACTGTTTCTCTAGAACCAGCATGTGTGAAATACCGAAGAATGAAAGCGGTGTTTTTTCGGCCGTATGTAAAGTTCGCTTGATAGCCCGGCCGATACGAGACCAACGCGCCTCAATATTGTCATAGCCACCAAATATCCGGCTGTAGTAAATGACCGTGACCGGCAGATTGGAATGAAGTAGATGAAGATCTGAGGCTGAGTAGGTGCGTACATGGGGTGCTAATTGATGACGAAGCGTTTTTGGCAAGTAATTGATAAGGGGAATATTGCCGAACTTGTATCGGCCTCGCCAGTAGATGCCGTGTTGTTCCACCGGATACCAGCGATTGGGGCAGAAGATTAGTATCCGGCCTCCATGCCTCGCCACTCGGACCATTTCCGCCACCGCCCGTTGATCATCGTCGACATGTTCAATCACTTCATTGCTAAATACGAAATCAAATGTGTTTCTGGCAAATGGCAACTTCTCGCTAGCTGCAAGGACGACACCTTCAGCACGAGAGAGCGCCTGCTGAGCTCTGTCGAATTCGATTTCCAGGCCAAATCGCTGCTGGCTGTAATCGCCAAATGCCTGTAGCCATGTACCTAAACCACAGCCATTATCGAGTATCCGGCCGGAGAGATCGATCCATTGGTTGATCATGGCTAAACGGCGCTCCTGCCCTGTTCGCCAAACATAACCCGGTTCTCCGCGAACTGCAGCCTTGTCAGAATGTGTTTGCATCATCTATGATTCAAGGCCGTAGCCACAAAGGGTCGATGTTTACGAAGGTACGCCACTTTCGATTGGGTTATTTTCGTTACTGCTCCATTCGAGCCAGCCGCCATCATAAACGGCGATATGGGGCCAGCCCATCACATAGGCATAAAAGAAGGTCTCGCTGGCTCGCCAACCGGTTCCGCAATAAAAGGCCACACGTTTGTCTGGGGTAATGCCCATTTCACGCCAGAAGGCCGCGATCTCATTAAACTCACGCATTGTGTTGTCTCCATTGCGATAATTTTGCATATGATATGCATCTGAACCGCAATTTCCCCATACCGAACCGGCGATCCGACCCTTTGGTAATATGTAATGGTATCCGCTCGTCTCGCCGATATATTCTTTCCAGCTGCGGACGCTAACTAACACGCCGTTTGGATCGGCAATAAGCGATTTGGCTTCATCAATATCGACGATGTATTCTGGCCGAAACGGGATAGGCTGGCCAAAATCCTCCACAGGGAGAGGGGTATTAAGATTAGTTTCAATCTCATATCCAGCCGAGAGCCAGGCATCCAGACCGCCATCCAAAAGGCGAACGTCTTCAACCCCGGCATACATGAGAATGGCCGCCGCCCGCGTAGCTGCTATCTGTCCCGCTTTTTTTCCTGGATGTTCCAGCAACATCGATGGATTAGAGTCCCGGCCGTATACAACCACGGTCGTGTCGTGGCGAATGCCATGTGATAAGAATGTTTCTTCCAACTCGCGGGGCGAACGCCGGTTCCAGTCCTCGTTCGATTCCAACGAGATAGTGTCCAGATGATAGGCACCGGGAATATGTCCGGCTTGATATTCCTCGAAGGCACCAAAAGTAACATGAAAGATGGCAAATGAGTTATTGTTATAAGTTTCCGGATTATTTCCATCTAGGAGGTCATGCACCCATTGTGGGTGTACAAGCTTCTCATGGCGGGCCAGATGATCCATGGGTAAATTTGGGTTAGCTGACCACGTTTCTATTCCGGCGTCATAGACGAGCACCTCTTTGAAATCCATTTTGGCTAATCCATCGGCAAAGTCGGAACTGCGCCTATCGCGATAACCATAGATGACAACCGTTTTTTCGGGTACGATGCCTTTGGTTCCCAATAGATTCATCATATCTGCGGCCGGTAAATTTGCTGTCAGAGCATCGGGGCAAGCGACGGCGCCACGAATATGGCCGCCGCGGGCTTCGTCGCGTAGCTTCCAGCCATTATAGGCATTCATAGACCGAATATCGACGATAATTAGGTTTGGTTCTACTCGTCTTTCTGCCAGTTCAGTGGTCGTGATTGTTTTGGCCAAGATTCGTTCCTCCATTTGAATTCGTAGAATTTTCGATCGATACTGAGGGTTCCTTTGGTAGTCAGTAAATTATTATTAAGCCAGGAAGGTGGAAATCTGGAGGTCCAGTTGATTAAAATATAAAAAAAGCGCTCTAGAAAACCGAACGCCTGACAACTGCATTTTCCTACCAGACCATCCATAAATTGACCGAGACTAGTAGGAATGGAAAAACCCCATCAACGTGCAACAACCCTAAATTTTTATCACATATTTTACCTGGTCGCTCAATATTAGTTTTAATCAAGAAGGTTGTCTCAATAATTCATCATATTTACGTCTTACCTCTTTGATGTCTTGCCAGGTGAGAGCTTTAGGGCCGCCAGGTTGTCGGGTGGGATTTCGCAATAAATAGGCTGGGTGAAAAATGGGCATCACCCACCGGTTGTGCCAATTATACCAGTTACCACGCAGCTTAGTGATCCCGGTTTCTCCGATAATGGACTCAGTCGCCGCATTGCCAGCTAATAGCATAATGAGCGGATCGACGAGCCGGATTAATTCCAACAAATAAGGTTTATAAAAATCGATTTCGTCCGTAGTTGGCTTGCGTAACGGCTTGCCGCCATCACCAGGGGGCAACCTGAAGACGGCATTGGTGATGAAAACATCCTCATTAGGATCAAAGCTGGCCGCTTCCAATATTTGATCCAATAGTTGGCCAGACCGGCCGACGAAGGGTTTGCCCTGCCTATCCTCTTCTGTACCAGGTGCCTCTCCGATGATCATTAATTGAGAGTCAGGGTTTCCGCGATAGATCACCATGTTCGTGCCAGCCGGAAATAGAGGATCATCCTCCATTTTCATCATGACCTCGATCAATTCGTCGAACGACTCATATTCTACCCGGTCGTCAAAAAGACCAAATTGCATCTAAACCTCCAAAAGTTTGGCGAATTACTATCGAGGATATCCAACTTTCATCTGGCAGCAAGAATCGATTTTAGCTCATCACGTAGCCCAATTACAATCTGCTTTTTAATTGGAAAACAAGGATATTAGGTCAAAGAATGTTGGTTGATGTTGAAATGGCACAGAGCATGAATCGATTTTGTGGAAGAGATTCTGGTAGATGTCAATTTGAAGTTTTTAAAGAAAGGAATGCATGATCTCTTCCAGGGCTTCTGGCGATGGCCGCAGTTTGTTCGCAGGCAACTCTGTCAATGGTGTTTCCGTCAGGTCGTTTACCTCAGCCATTGATGGCCTGCTGTCGTTGAAGTAGAGCAACCCAGTTATGAATTCGCTTTGCTGGCGAGCCCATTCCAAGCGGTGCAGGGCTCCCAGCCGGTCGGCCGGATCGTAATCCTCTTCCAATTTACGCAATTGAATGTGTGAACCGTCGTGTAATTCAACTAACTTGACTTCTCCAGGGGAAAAGTGGGTTACCATGATTTCGTCCATTCTTGGGACGAAATCCTTGGGAACATAGGCCAAATCTTGTAAGGGTTCAGCATGTTCCTTGCCCCAAGCATAGCTTTTAGTGGATGTATCTCGATTGTTGAAGGTCACGCACGGGCTGATGATGTCTAAAAATGCCGTACCACGGTGGCTTAGTGCTGCTTTTAACAATTCACGCACTTGTTTGGGATCACCAGAGAAGGCGCGAGCGACGAAGCCACAACCGGCAGTGATGGCTTCGACGCATAGATCTTCGGGGGGGAATGGGTTGGTGCCGGCATACTTCAACTCTTGGCCTTCGTCGGCCGTGGCCGAAAACTGGCCTTTCGTTAAGCCGTAAACTCCATTATTTTCGACGATATAGACCATGCGGACGTTGCGGCGCATCAAATGTTTAAATTGGCCCATACCGATGCTGGCTGTATCACCATCGCCGCTAACGCCAATGGCTAACAAACTGTGATTGGCAATCAGGGCACCAGTTCCTACGGCTGGCATCCGTCCATGTAAGGAATTAAAACCATGGGATTTACCCAGAAAGTAGGCTGGTGTCTTGCTTGAGCAACCGATGCCACTCAAACGGATTATCTCGTGTGGCCTGATGTTCAGTTCGAAGGCTACGGCAATGATCTGGCTGGAAATTGAATTATGCCCGCAACCTTGGCACAGAGTTGTGGTCAAACCTGAATAATCGGCTCGACTTAGACCGATATCATTTGTTTTTTCTCTCTGTCCAGTTCTCATGGATTACACTCCATATTGACGGCAATGGTTGCTTCTTCAATCGTAGGTCATTAGGTATTAGTTATTTACCGATTCATGAGCCTGAATCGAATTCATAATCCAGCGGGCAGTTGCCGGAAAACCGTTGATTCTGGATAGTGACATTAACCGGCTGGCCATTTCTGGCATTTCTACAGTCAGGAGCTGATGAAGCTGGCCATCACGATTCAATTCAATGACATAAATTCGTTTGTGATTGGCCACAAAATCTCGCGTATCATCGTTTGTTGGTAGAGCCCTGATCCGTAAAAAATCACTAGATAATCCACTTTTGGCTAATTTTGATCTGGCTTCTTCGATGGCTGGCAACGTCGATCCGACGGCGATTATGCCAATCTCGGCGCCATCAACTTGGTCGATGACCGGCCTGGGAACCATACCTCTGGCAGTCTCAAATTTGCGATTCAGCCGCTCCATGTTTTCCTCCCAGTCCTCCGGCTTTTCACTGTAGACGGCATATCGATTATGACCGGTACCCCGGTTGAGGTAAGCTGATTTGGGATTCTTATTTCCTGGTAACGTACGATAAGTGATTCCATCACCATCCAGATCCAAAAAACGAAAAAAGCCACGTTCTTCCACCTCTTCAGCGCTTAGAACCTTTCCCCTTTTGAGAGGTTCGCTTGGAAATTTGAATTGGGGTGTCATCCAGGTATTCATGCCCAGATCAAGATCACTCATTACCAGAACCGGTGTCTGTATCTCTTCGGCTAGGTCGAATGCGATCACACCAAACTCAAAACACTCTTCCGCCGTAGCTGGAAAAAGTAGGATGTTTTTTGTGTCCCCATGGCCGAGATAATACGCAAATAGGATGTCGCCTTGAGAAGTTCGCGTCGGGAGACCTGTGCTAGGTCCGACTCGTTGAATATCCCAGATAACTGAAGGGATCTCGGCAAAATAGCCGAGACCGACGAATTCGCTCATAAGGGAGAGGCCTGGTCCCGAAGTCGCCGTCATCGCCCTGGCTCCAGCCCAGCCAGCGCCCATGACCATACCAGCTGCCGCCAACTCGTCTTCAGCTTGTATAACGGCAAAGGTTGCCCGGCCGGTATCAGGATCGCGTCGAATTTTCGGTAAAAAGTCATTTAAGGCATCGACCAGGCTTGTGGATGGCGTAATGGGATACCATGAAGTCACCGTAACGCCACCGAAAACAGCACCTAAAGCAGCTGCTTCGTTACCCGTAATCAAAATTTGCCCATCGGTTTGATCCAAAGGGACAACCTGATAAGGGTCTTCTTTTTTTAGATTTTCGGCCACCCACTCATAAGACATTTCGACGATGCCCATATTCTGGTCTACTAATTGCTGGCGCCTGCCAAAGTGGTAGGCTAATGCTTCCTCAATGAATTCTAATTTAATTCCCAGCAATTGAACGATAGCCCCAACATAAATCATGTTGGTTAAGTAGTCTTTAATCTTACCTTTTACGCCGGCCTGGCGGAGAAATTGATTGGTTGGGATGCCGTAGTTATAAACATCGTCACGCAAGCTGATGTCCATCCATTCGGTGGAATAGAGGCAGACACCACCGGCCGGCAGCTTGGCCATATCCGCTTTTGCTGTCACCTGGTTAAAGGCGACCAGGATCTCGGCCGGTTCGCGGAAGGCGATAAATCCTTCATGGCTGACTCGAATATGGTACCAGGTTGGAAGACCCTGAATGTTGGATGGAAATATATTTTTACCATTGATTGGAATGCCCATTTTAAATAGAGCCCGCAGCAATGTCAGATTAGATGTCTGGCTACCGGTTCCATTTACCGTGGCAACCACGATTGAAAAGTCGTTGATGATCGCCTGTCCATTTCCAGGGTCAGCCAATTCTAGTGTGGATGGGGCTATGTTCACTTTAGCTCCCGGAAGGCTCATTTCACTTCCCACAAATCAGACTCTTGGTAAAGTGATAGTAAATCGCTTTGGCCCTTTTTTGCTTTGGCTTCTGCAACCTGGTGCATTAGGCCCTCGGCGTATGTTGGACCTTCTACCTCTCGTAATACGCCCATGACCGCCGGATGGCGGAGGCGACTTAGAATATATGCTAATGTCGGTGACTCGCTGGTCGCATCATGCACCAATAAGCCATCTTCGGAGATGCCGTTGCCCAATTTCACGATCTCGGGTTGAAGATCGCGCACGATAATGCCCTGGTCCTGGTTAACGCCAAAGACCATTGGCTGTCCATCTTCCAGGAATAACATATGATCATCGCGTGTCTGCCGGTTGTGATAGTCCGTCCATTCCTGGGGATTAAAGATCAGACAATTTTGGTACACTTCCACGAGCGAAGTCCCCTTATGGGCTGCTGCCCGAGTCAATGTTTCCCCCAGATGGTTGGGATTTGTATCTATAGTCCGTGCCACAAAGGTGGCTCCAGCACTAAGGGCCAATGACAGGGGCTCCAATGGTTGTTCGATGGATCCCATTGGCGATGACTTGGTACGCATTCCTTGTCTCGACGTCGGTGAAAATTGACCTTTAGTCAGGCCATAAACGCGATTATTAAAAAGAATGATGTTGATATTTGCGTTGCGACGAATGGCGTGGATCAGGTGATTGCCACCGATGGATAAGCCATCGCCGTCACCAGTAATCACCCAAATGCTCAAATCGGGATTGGAAATAGCTAAGCCGGTAGCTAGAGTAGGGGCTCGGCCGTGAATGCTATGAATGCCGTAAGTATTCATATAGTATGGAAAACGACTAGAACATCCGATTCCTGAGATAAAAACGATGTTTTCGCGCCGAATGCCCAGATCCGGCAAAACCTTCTGCATTTGGGCTAGAATTGAATAATCGCCACAACCAGGGCACCAACGGACTTCCTGGTCAGAAACGAAATCTTTTCTGGTTAAGGTAGGTGTTTCAAGATCAATTGTTGTCATGTTTTACTCCAAGCCGTGTTCACCAATAATTTTCATCAATTCGATATTGAATCGGTAATTATCTTGTACTTTGGTTAATCCAGTACCTCATTTATCTTTGCCAGAATTTCATTGATTCGGAACGGGCGAGCATGTAGCTTTGGATAAGATAAGACATCGATGGCGAAAGTTCCCTGCAATAGGAAAGCCATCTGACCTTTATTTAGTTCTGGGACCAAGATCTGATCGTAACGGGACAGAATTTCCTCAAGATTAGCTGGGAATGGATTTAAGTAGCGTAGATGCGTGTGGGCTACTGACTTGCCATCCTTTTGAGCTCGCCTCACGGCCGATCGCGCTGCACCATAAGTGCCCCCCCAACTAAGAACTAACAGTTCAGCCTTCTCCGGACCAAATACTTCTTGTTCGGGGATGATATCAGCCAGACGGGCAACTTTCTCTGCCCGATCTTTAACCATCTTCTCGTGATCGTATGGGTCGTAAGAAACGTTACCGGTTAATGGTGCTTTGCTGAGCCCTCCGACCCGATACTCCAAGCCTGCTGTTCCCGGGATGGCCCATGGACGAGCTAATGTAACAGGGTCTCGTTGGTACGGCAGGAAGGGTTCCTTTCCATTTGTACCATACCTTGGCGCCGGGTGATGCACATCGATTGCTGGAATATCATCCGGATCAATTATCCGCCATGGCTCAGAACTGTTAGCCAGATATCCTTCGGAGAGGAATATCACCGGCGTCATTCCTCGGATAGCCAGCCTCACAGCTTCAATAGCCAGATCAAAACAGTCGGTAGGACTTTGCGGGGCAACGACTGGCATTGGGCTTTCACCGTTACGTCCGAATAGCACCTGTAGTAGATCGGCCTGCTCGGTCTTGGTAGGCAGGCCTGTGCTCGGTCCGCCTCGTTGAACGTCGATGATGACCATTGGGAGTTCCAACACCACTGCCAGATTCATAGCTTCGCTTTTGAGGGCTATGCCCGGGCCGCTGGTTCCAGTAACTGCCAGGGCTCCACCAAAGGCTGCTCCAATAACAGAACCCATGGCAGCTATTTCGTCTTCGGCCTGGAAGGTGCGAACGTCAAAATGTCGGAGTTTAGCCAGGAAATGCAAGATGTCGCTGGCCGGTGTGATAGGATAGCTCCCGTAAAACAGGGGTTTACCCATCTTGACGGCGGCTGTTACTAAGCCAAGGGCCGTTGCTTCATTGCCGGTCAGCTTTCGATACGTGCCGGCCGGTAGATCTGCCGGCGAAATGCGAAAACGTTGGCGGAAAATTTCGGTGTTTTCGCCAAAATAATAGCCCATTCGTAATGCTTTTTGATTCGCTTCAATCACGGCTGGTTTGCCGGCAAATTTCTTTTCGATCCATTCCAAAGTCATCTCTAGCGGCCGGTCGAAAATCCAAAATGTAATGCCTAAGGCGAACAGATTCTGACTGCGATCTTTTTCTTTGGTAGTCAAACCTTCGACATCCTTAAGCGCTTCCCTGTTCAAGGAGGTCAACGGGACTTTATAGACCCGGTATCCCTTTAATGAATCATCTTCTAGGGGATTATCGTCATAGTCAGCTTTGCGTAGATTCTGACGATTAAAGGAATCGGTATTGACGATGATAAAACCGCCCCTTTCCAAATCGGGTAAGTTCTTCTTCAAGGCAGCCGGGTTCATAGCCACGAGTACTTGGGGAGCATCGCCAGGGGTTAAAATATCCTCGCGAGAAAACATTACCTGGAAGCCGCTCACTCCGGCCATGGTTCCTGCCGGAGCGCGAATTTCGGCCGGAAAGTCAGGAAAAGTGCTAATATCATTACCCAATATGGCCGATGTATTTGTAAACTGGGTACCGGTTAATTGCATACCGTCACCCGAATCACCGGCAAACCGTATGACGATCGCATCAAGTTCTCGCAGCGAAGGCTCTTTTTCTTTAACTTCAGACATAATAAGACTTGTCTCCTTTGATATTAGACAAGATCAACAGGACCTGTCTTTTTACTATCATTTTCGTTAACACTTGCTTCAAATCATGTTGGCAATGTTACCGTAGGTAGAAGCTGGAAATGTTCGATCAGGATTTGCCTTCCGCCTTCAAAATCGCCCTGGCAGATCGCTTCAACGATGCGCTCATGGTAATTCCATACATCGAGCCAATATTGATAGTCGGCAAAGCGCGTAAGCTCCGTCGCTTCATAGGCGTCCCAATAGGCCTGTAGTAGAGCTTGCACAAAGGGGTTATTTAACCGGCAGAAAATCGTCAGATGCAGATCGCGATGCTCTCCATTGGGAATATGAACCGGCGAACCATGTAATTTCTCTTTGGCCTGAGACAACAACTTGTGTAAAAGATGCTTGTCTTCATCTAATAGCTCAGTTACCGATTGGTGCCACATGTTGGCTTCGATAGTTTGGCGAAGTTGGCTAAATTGAGCGAAATTGGCTTCCCCGGTAGCTAATCCAAACATCAGGCTTGTACGGACTGCAGGATAGAAAGAATATGGCTCGCGACGAGTCCCCAAACGCGGTCGAACAGAGACAAAACCAAGTTGGCGGGCTACTTCAAGCTGCTCGCGGAGCTTGCCCACACTTACACCGAGCTCTTCGCTCAACTCAGTCAGGGCAGGTAAACGCGCTCCCGGTCCTAGCTCCTTGTCAATCAAATAGATCAGTAATTCTGAATTGACATCGTTATGCAACATGTACCTTCAATCATCCAATGAATCCAATCAATTGGATGTTTCCAATTTTATCACATTTTTCATCTTAAGCAATCTATCATCGGTTTATTTTGCTTAGAAATTTGGTACATGAATGCAATGGCCGCCGACTTTTAACTTTCTTTTCGGCCGGGTATCCTATTGTAACCAATCCCTGTGGTTCCCAATTTACTGGTAGTTCAAGGACTTCCTGAACCACTTCTGGGCAGAAGAGAGGGGCGCACATCCAACAGGCTCCTAGACCGAGGGCATGGGCGGCGAGCAATAGGTTTTGACCAGCCATTGCAGTTGACTGAACAGCCACCGTCCATTCGTTTATTTGGCGACGCTCGTCGGGATAAGAATCCATATCTTCCATACTCGAACAGACGAGCACAAGCAACGGAGCGGCCGTTATCCGTCTGTACGAGCGGGATACATCATTTTCTATTACATTGGTTTCCACGCCGTCATGGGTCAAATCTTTCTTCAATCTATCACCCATAGCTTGTGCCAGTTGGCTCTTTTTTTCTAGGGCTGAAATGACTACAAATCGCCATGGTTGGCGATTGTGGGCGGAAGGTGCCCAAATAGCAGCTGTCAATAACTTATCGACGAGCTCCTGAGGGACGGACTTTTGTTGGTAGCGTCGAATAGAACGCCGGCCGAGCAAAAGTTCCAAAAAATGATCACCATTCTCATTTCGTGGCATAAGAAGATAATGCAACATCCTTTTTGTAAAAGGAAATATCCAGAAACTACCTAAATGTTAAAAACTAAATATCGTCCAACCGAATGTAAGTCTGACCGGTCTGCCAGTCATCGTCCAAATTTAGACTCTTAGCGAGCCACGGAACCCCCTAGCGGCATAGTATGAGGGCGCACTGTTGTGATATACAAAGACATGATCGTAGCGGCGATCAGCAAAAATGGCGCCACCGAGTTTTCTAATGTCAGAAGGTGTTTTCACCCAGCTCGACGTCTTCGTATCGAAGTCTCCTAGTTTCTGCAACTCTCGATATTGTTCTTCCGTTAAAAGCTCAATGCCCATGGCAGCTCCCATATCCATAGCGTTATTATCTGGTTTATGTTCTTTCCTTGCCTCCTGCCCTTCACGGTCGTAACAAACACTTCTGCGGCCTTTAGGACTTTCCGTTGAACAATCATATAAAATGTATTCGCCCGTCTTCTTGTCATGGCCAACAACATCCGGTTCACCACCAGTTCTTTCCATTTCATTGAGTGACCATAGTTTTTCAGTATTAACTTCTAGCTTTGCTTGTACTTTTGCCCATTCAAGACCTATATGACGGTTCATGTTTTTCTCAAAACGGGCCTTTAATACTCTGAGTAATTCTTCACGTTGTTCTGGTGACAACTCTTTTTTTGTTTCCATAATTATCCTTCGTAATGATTGATAGCGTAAGACAATACAGCTCCGATGATATCTTGATTTCAATGGTGCTGTAAGCGTAACATTCATTGTGTTGCTTTCCTAGATTCACCGGATATTGCCGGACCGAATGTCATTGGAGTGGGAGATTTTCCTTATTAACAGAGAAATTTGGCTTATTCGCGGAGGATATCACGACAGATATTAGATAACAAAAAGCCTTGCTAAGGTGAGTGCAAGGCCTTTTGAGGGAAGAGGAGAAAAGGAGGAATACTAGGGAATGAGTTATAATAATGGGTGAACGATTATGTTACTCCTGTTCTGTACAAGTAATCGATATGTTGCTAACTATCTTGAAAAAAACTGATTAACTTTGCCGGGAAATCATGGTTAAAAAATCCATAATTGCCCCTCCCCGACATTTAGAAATTATAGTTGGACACACTCAGATCAACTGTTCCCCGATTACGTTGTAAGTGTAAAATAATTAACATTTACCGATATTTTGCCTACTAAATCGATAATCAACTAATTCTACGGAAAAATTTGGTTTGATGAATGATCGTTGTGATCATTGTGGTGAGCCCACACTTGATACAGATACCGTTTGCTGGCATTGTGGGATGCCACTTCCCGGCCGCAAGGAATTAAACACGCCAAAGGACCTCGTAAAAGATGACAGGCAACAGTCAGTTTCACCATCCTCTGTCGCGATGTACACAGGGATGACCATCATCGTCATCCTCGGTGCCTGGCTGGTGATGGTCTATCTCGGCCGTTTACCATTGGTCCAGGTCCAATTTGGCACGCGGACACCAGCTGAGTGGGAGTCAATCATCAGTGCAGAAAACAGTTTTATCCTGTCATTACCTGAAAGTTGGTGGTGGATTGATGGGTCGAGCGATGAGCAACGGGGAGCGATAAAAGATCTCATAGCAGAAGAAAAAACATATGATATTAGTACCTACCCCTTTGGCGCAGAAGTGGCCGATCTGGAAATTCAATTTATCGCCGAAACAAGCTCTGCATCTGGCTCCCAATTGTTACCTTTTCTTGTCATAGCCCGAAGCAGCTTGCTCAATCGATTAACATATGAGGAAGCCATAGATTTCCTTTTAAATAGTGAATATAAAATAAATGAGGTTAAACTCGTCGACGATTTCGACAAGAGTTACCTAAGCATATTCGTTCACACTGCTATTGATGAAGATTTGGATATGCGATGTTGGCAGAAATTCATTCGAGGTGAAACAGAAGCAATGCTGGTATCACTGTGCGCGCCTACCTCTCTTTACCAAGCCAATATCAACACCTTTGAGGATATATTGGGAAGCTTCCAGCGCCTTGATTCTTGACGGGCAATTGACCACTCTGTACAATCCGCACCATGCCCGACTCATTTACCCAATCTAACTTCAGTTACGGAGGTCAAGCTGTCATCGAGGGTGTGATGATGCGCGGCTCCAAGGCTCTTTCGGTAGCAGTAAGAAATCCAAAAGGCGAGATTGTCATTCATACCGAAGACCTTGATCCCAGAATCTATGGTGGACGATTGGCCAAGATCCCATTTCTTAGAGGCATCACGCTTCTCTGGGATGCTTTGGGTTTAGGCATTAAGAGCTTGATGTTCTCGGCTGAAGTTGCCCTGGAAGAGGAAAAGGAAGAAGGCAGCGGGAATGTCTTTGAGGGGCCCGCTCAGTGGGGAATGGTCGCTTTTTCACTCGCTTTCGCAGTTTTTCTTTTTTTTGTGATCCCTACATTTTTAGCAAGCTTAATTGAACGCCTCCTGGGAGGCGATTTACATCATGTGATCGTCAATTTGATCGAGGGGTTAATTCGGCTATTTTTTCTCATCGCCTATATCTATCTGATTGGCTTAATGCCAGATATCAAACGTCTTTATGGTTATCATGGTGCAGAGCACAAGACAATTAATGCTTACGAGGCTGGGGCTGATCTGACCCCTTCCTCAGTGGCTAATTTTCCATTAGAGCACCCACGATGTGGCACTGCCTTTATACTGTCGGTGGTAGTCATATCTATTATCTTTTTCAGTTTGCTGCCACCAATGTCACTTCCTATCCGCATTCTCTCCCGAATTATATTGTTACCAGTCGTGGCAGGAATCGCTTACGAGTACATTCGCTTCACGGCAAAGCACCAGGATAATGCCTTGATTCGGGCGCTCACTCGCCCAAATCTGGCTCTACAAAAATTGACTACACGTGAGCCAGACGAATCGATGTTGGCGGTAGCCATTGCCGCGTTTAACAAGGTTCTGATCTCGGAAACAGGACAACCAGAAGCCGCTGGGCCAGGTCCTTTAATCGAGGCTCCATCGACAGATTAGTTATACGGAGTTGACAGTCACTACTTACAAATAAGTAACTGTTATCTTTATAAGGTTTGGCGGGTCAAAAAATGAAAAAGTTCAATTAAGAATCCGCAAAGCCTCTAGTCGCGAGAAGGATTGCTATGGCTGTTACAAATGCACCTGGGGAATCACAATGGAAAGCAGCCGCGCTAAATGAGATCGGCTTGAAAGCTTTTGCCAATTGGGAGATGGACAAAGCCATTGAATCGTTCAAACAGGCGGCCGAGACAGACACCAGTAATCCCGAATATTATCTCAATCTAGCTCGTGCTTACGCGCGATCTGGTAATTATCCAGATGCGATGCGATCTCTGGGTAGTTACCTTCAAGTTGAAAAAAATGAAGAAGTGGCCGAACGTTTTGAATGGCTTTTTTCCTCAACATTCGATAAGGTCGAAAGTAGTTTAATGGAGGGAACACAACAGCTTGATTTACCCATGCAATTAGTCAGCCGGGCAATTCGGATGTGGCTCGAGTATCGTTTAACTGTTGGAAGACAGCCTTTACACATCCAGGAACCAGATCTTTGGGCGGCGTCATTGACATATTTGATCTGCAAAATCAACTTGTATGATATTGACCGGGTTGAAGTTGCCAGTGCATATCGTGTGAGTTTGAATGACTTGAAGAGTACTTGTAACTTGATCGTCAAATCCTTGGATCTAATACCGGCAGACTACAGGTATTTCACCGGCGATGAAAACCCACTAGACAAGGTATTTGAAGCGGCCCAGCAACTGGAATCGTTCTATCAGGATATGGAAGAAGATTAATAGAAGCAAAATCACGGAGTTTAACGAGATGCAAAACAAAATCGCGTTTTATGGTGCAGGCAATGTGGGGGCAACGGCCGCCCATTGGATCGCAAATATGGAACTAGGCGATTGTGTGCTATTTGATATCTTTGGCCAGGTTGCTGCTGGTAAAGCGCTAGATCTGTACCAGGCAGCCCCAGCAATCGGTTTTGATGCAAAGGTGATCGGCAGTAATGAAGCCGGTATCATCGAAGGAGCGGATGTCGTCGTAGTAACGGCTGGTGTGCCCCGGCGAAAAGACCCTGAAACGGGTAAATTTCCCAGTCGAGATGAGCTAGTCAAGATCAATCAAGAAGTGATGGAGCAGGTATCGGCTAATATCAAACGCTATGCCCCCGAAAGTATTGTCGTCGTCGTCAGCAATCCATTGGATGCCATGTGTCACGTCGTGAAACATGTAACCGGAATTCCACGTGAACGGGTGATCGGCCAGGCCGGAGCTTTAGACACCGCTCGGTACAAGACATTCATTTCCATGGAGCTGGGCGTTAGCGTCGAAGATATTCATGGTGTCGTGCTGGGCGGGCATGGAGACACCATGGTGCCTTTGCCTCGACACACCTCAGTGGCTGGTATCCCAATAACAGAGCTGATGAGCGAAGAGAAGTTAGCGGCTATAATCGAACGTACGCGGAAGGGTGGGGGTGAGATAGTCGGTCTGTTAGGTTACAGTGGTTATTATGCCCCGGCGGCCGGTGTAGCCATCATGGTTGAATCAATCCTGAAGGATAGGAAGCGAGTTATACCCTGTGCGATATACACCCAGGGAGAATATGGTTACCATGATCTTTTCATCGGTTTGCCCGTTGTCCTCGGTCGAAACGGTGTAGAACGTGTTATCGAGATGGAGCTAGATGAGACCGAGCGAGGTATGCTCGATCATTCAGCCAACGCAGTTCGTTCTGTTGTAGAAGTGCTTGGCTATTAGTGCTATTCCATCGGAATCGGCTT
>Ga0209536_100001939_pt1 | contig 33856 bp, 27 predicted proteins | sample DeeMarSeWOR28_12_FD_187461 | JGI IMG/M metagenome (GOLD analysis project Ga0209536, IMG submission 187461) | Marine sediment microbial communities from White Oak River estuary, North Carolina - WOR-2-8_12 (SPAdes) (version 2) | ecosystem: Environmental > Aquatic > Marine > Intertidal zone >...
CGAAGGCCGAGCCGTAACGGTAATCGGCGCCCAGCTCCAGCCCCCCCAGATAGAGGTTGGCTGAAGTGGTGAACAGGTCGGTCGGGCGGTAGGCAAGAGGCTCGCCCGTCGACTTGTCCTCGTGCTGCATATGGGTATAAGCCGCAAACCCCTGAAGTCGGTCGCCCAGCAAGGAGAGACGCGCGACGGCCTCGATTCCGGCCAGTCGGGCTTCCGGCACATTGTCGAATTGGATCAGGATGCCCAGAGGACTCAGGACCGTGTCGGCCTCGATGAAGTCGTTGAACTCGTAGGCGAAGCCCGCGACGTCGAAGGAGAGCCAGGACGACACCAGCTGTTTGATGCCGATCTCGCCAGCCAGCGAGCGTTCGGGGAGCAGGTTGGGGTTCGGTACCACCAGGAAACCGCTCACCTGAGTGGCGGTGAAAAGCTCGTCCGCAGACGGCGCCCGAAAGCCGCGTCCGACGGAGGCCCTAATCCTCGTGACCGGTGTGGGTGAAATCACCAGGCCCACCCTCGGGCTCCACTGTGCGACCCACGGATCGTTGGGTTCGATGCCGTCCAGGTAGCCGACATCGCGGCGGACGCCTGCGGTCAGCGTCAGCCACGGTCCAAGGCCGAGCTCGCCCTGGGCGTAGAGCGCCAGGCCCGTGATATCGTGCTCCTCCTCTGGCTGGGTCACGAACCCGCTGCCGAAGAAGTTCTCCCCGATTACATCCGTGTACGCCCCTTCACCGCCGGCCGTCAGGAACAGCCAGCTGAGCGCGCGCCAGTCGAACCTGAATTCTCCGCCAAAGCGATCCGACTTGGCGCCGATTTGCGTGTCGCCGAAGTCGGTGTCCCACTCGTTGCGCTGGACGTTGGCCCTCAGAAACGTGCTTGTCCGGTCGCCCCACCGGCGCCGGTAGGTCAGGTGGAGCCGGCCTTTGTCAGACCGGGTCTGATCGTCTTCGCCGCTCACCGCTACTCGCGCCGGCTGGAACGCCAGACTGTCCGGGTCCTGGCACTCACCGCGCATGCACCAGAGCAGCGGTGCGCCGTAGTTCTCCCGGGCCCAACTCCCGAAGATCCCCAGGGTGTCCGCGGAACCGGCGAGCGCCAGCTGAAGGGCGACGTTGGTGCGGTCCAACGCGCTGTTCTGCCGATAGCCGTCGTCTACGTAACGACCGCCTCTCAGCCAGAAGCCCAGCGAGCCCAGGCTTTGCCCATAGCTGGCTTCCGCCGAGGCATAGCCCCTCGTCTTGTCCGACCAAATCCACGGCCGGGCCGGTGGGTCGTCGTAGAAACCGCCCCGCAGACGCAGGCGGAGGACAGGATCCTTTGGCGGCGGTAACGTCACCACGCTGACCACGCCGCCCAGCGCGATATTGCCGTAGAGGGCGGAACCCGCACCTTTCAAGACCTCGATCCGCTGTATCTCTGTGAGCGGGACGACGTCCCAGTTGATGGCGTCGCTGTCGCCGGCGTTGGCCGGCACCCCGTCCAGCAGCATCAGCACGCGGCTGCCCGCGCCCCGCGAGTAGCCGGCCGAGCCCCTGATGTTCATCTGGTTGCCGACGAACTGCACCGACGGGGCGTAGGCCACTGCGTCCGCTGCCGTGTCCGGCACCCGCTCGCGGATCTGTTCTTCCTCCTGGACCGATACGGATACGGGCGCGTCCAGCGAGCTCGCCTCGCGCCTTGTGACCGAGGTGACCAGTTCGCCCACCGCCACCGCTTTCGGCTCGAGCTCGATATCCAGCTCGGTGCGACCGCCCGCCAGCACGTCCACCTCCACCCGGCGGGGCGCGTAGCCGATCCGTTCAACCGCCAGCTGCCGCAAGCCCGCAGGCACTGCACGCAGCTCGAAGCGACCCGCGTCGTCGGCGAACGCGACGATCACCGTCCCGATCACACGTAGCGCGGCTGTCGAGACCGGCTCTAGCGTGGCCGCGTCGATGACTCGCCCAACCACGGAGCCGCTCTGCTGGGCGGAGACTGGAGCCGCCCAGAGCAGCAGGGCGAGCCATCCCAACCCGAGAGCGCGCCGCCTCACTTGATCGCCTCCAGCGCTTCCTCCACCGTCAGCGCGTTCTCGAAGTCGGCGATCATGTCGGCGTTTGTCGTCTCGGTTTCCTCGCGCACGAGCAATGTCTGCGGCGGTTCGAAAGGCCCGGCCCCATCGGTGTACCAACCCAGGATCCGCAAGGCATCAGGCGTCAACGCGGCGCCCGAGCGCTTCCAGACTATCGGAAGCCAGCGGTAAACCCCGGTGTCCAGCCCCAGCACGTACGGCGTGGAATCGTTTGGCAGGGACAATTCGTTGGAGATGGCCGAGAAGCCCAGCAGATCGAGCTCAGTCTGGGGTAAGTCCAGGAACGCCGCCACCCGCACCCAGTCTGTTGAATCGGGTACTTCGCCGAGAAAGGCGACTCGTCCGCTGACACCTTGGAAAGGCACCGGCTGCAGGCCCTCATCGCAGGCCGAAAGCACCGCCAGGGCTGGGATGACCAGGAAGGTAAATTTTTTCACAATCCTGCACTTTCTTGACATCGATTGAAAGGTAACGTACTATGTATTTCCCCGCTAAATCAATTCTCTGGAGTCTGTCCGGCTACCCAGGATCATAGGGATTATTGTGTCATCAGGATGAGGCCTCGCGGTGCGCCCGCGGCGCGGCCAGCGGTTCATCCTCCGATGGCGGGCGGCATGCCGTTGCCGGTGCTGCCTTTAGACGCACGGTCTCGGGGCCGGTCCCGCGCCGGTCTCGGGGCCCTGCGACAAAGGCGCGATGGTGAAGGGCTGTGGGTGGGACTCTCCACCGCCCGGCCTTCGGCCGGCAACGGCGTGTCAATGGGTCGACTGGTGAGGACAGGGAGAGGAAACCATGAACGAGGCGCGGCAGATGCGAAGCGTTCCGGACCAGATGCTGTTGCAGAGGGCGGAAAGGCTCTTGGGTGAGCTGACAGGTGTGGTCTCGGCACGCATCGTCGCCGACCCCGAGGGTAAGATCGAGGAAGTACACGTCCTCACAGACAGCCAGGTATCGCCGAAGCAGACAGTCCGTAATGTCGAGTCGGCGCTGCTGGCTCAGCTAGGCATCGAGGTAGATCATCGCAAGGTGAGCGTCGCCCAGACTCAGGGAAAGAGCACGTCGGCGGCGGCGAAGATCATCGGCATAGGGCAGCTCACCGGTGTGCGGCGCTACCTGTTCGAGGGTTACGAACTGGAGCGCAAGATGCCCCAGCAGATCGTCTGCCGGGTACGCTTGCGCCTCGATGAACAGGAATACGTCGGCACGGCCGAGGGCACGGACATCGAGCGGGGGCGGCTGAACGCCGCTGCCGAAGCGGTCCTCAACGCCCTGGAGAAGGCTGAGGAGAAAGAGGTCTCATTCGCGCTCGACGGCGTCAAACTAATCGAGGTGTTCGATCTACCGGTGGTCGTGTCAGCGGTCTACGGTCTCAGCGGCCGGACCCGCACGTACCTGGCCGGGGCGGCGCCGATCAACGAATCGCCTGAGCACGCGGCGATTTTGGCGACGCTAAAAGCCACAAATCGGTGGATTCTCTCGACTCGATAACGGGTCGGGTTTGTCGTACCGTGAGAAAGGAGCCATATTACACGGGAATCCCGCCTGCCCCGTGAACGGGACAGGGCCATGAGATACTAAAAAAACCCCCGGTCTCTCTAGACGACGCGTCATTTAGCGAAGCGTGAGCCGACTTAGCGGAGCGACGCACGTTGGGTCCTAGCGGATATCCAACGTGACACATGACCGCGAAAGGAGGTGAGCTTCATGGCGTGGATGCTCCGAATGCTTCTTGCAATCGCAAGCTTGTTTGCGGGCAATATTGCTTGGGGCTAGAGCCAGACTGGGGGTTTCTCTTCTTGGTTGGCCCAATGCCGTAGCGAGAACAGGATGAGTCGAAGCCTAAAGATATACGTCACCTTCGTCGCGATTACGGCCGCAGCGGTAGCAGCGGCGATCCTCGCGAATTACCCGGTTATGCTGGCTGGCTTTAGGCCGTGGGGTGGTGTGGTCGCTCTAATGGCGCTCACTATTGTCGGTGAGGGTCTAGGCGTTAGGTATGGAGGAGGCCGAGCTCTCTTCTCGGTTTCTCTGATTCCCACGGTCGCGACGGTTCCCTTGTTTGGGCCCGCGGTGGCGGTTGCTTCAACGGCGATATCTCAAGCGATTGCCAGACCCGTCCTGCAGAAGCAGCCGCTTGTTAAGGCGGTATTCAACGTATCTCAGCTAACGTTGGCGATCGGCTTGGGTTCGGTGGTCTATCGCGCGCTGGGTGGTCCCGTCTGGGCAGAGGCAGAGGCTGGTGGAGAGGTTTTCAAGTACTTCCATACTGTCGTTCCGCTCGGAGGTCTAATATTCACCTACTTCGTCGCGAACATGTCAATGGTTGCCGCTGTGATTGCGCTGGATACAGGGAAGCGTATGCGGGAGATCTGGCGGGAGCTCGGCCCTGTCGCGTTTGCGAACGAACTCGCCTCCAGTTCGTTCTCTTTGTTCGTCGTCTTCGCCTTCGCGGAACTGGGTGTGGCTGGCCCTCTGGTTGTGCTCCTTCCGCTGTTCTTCGTACACCATGCCTATGGTGTTCAGTTCAAACTTCTCAAGCAGAACAAGGAGATTCTCGAGCTTCTTGTTAAGACGATTGAGGCAAAAGACCCGTATACATCCGGTCATTCCCTGCGGGTAGCTTCGCTTTGCACGGAACTCTCAAGAGCGATAGGGATACCAGCGCACAAGATCGAGGAAATAGAGACCGCCGCGTTGCTGCATGACATTGGCAAGATCGACTTCGCCTATGCCGAACTAATCAGTAGCCCAGCCAAGTTAACCGATGCGGAACGGGAGATAATCCGGTCTCACCCAGATCGGGGAGCTCGCCTGCTGACCTCGATCTCCAGCCTGAGCGAGACGATTCTGGCTGCTGTGAGACACCACCATGAGCACTATGACGGGGGTGGATACCCGGACGGGCTCGTGGGTGAGGAGATCCCGGTGGCAGCGCGGGTGATCATGGTCGTGGACACCGTCGATGCGATGCTCTCGGATCGCCCTTATCGTGCAGCCCTTTCGGTCGAGGACGTGACCTCGGAGTTGCGTCAGTTCTCGGGTAGGCAATTCGACCCGGCCATGGCTGCCACCTTTGTTGAACTTGGCATGGTTGAGAAAGCGAAGCGTATGGCGGAAGCCGATCGGACGCCTCTGCCTCTAGCCAAGTTCGAGCCTGCTGCGCGAGTGTCAGTTTCGTAAGCCCCCTTGAGGTCAAGTGGCGCTGGGCGGTACCCTTCGCTTGTTCCTGCCCAGTGATGCTGATTTGTGGGCAAGGCTGACGCAGTCTGCCTTCTCAATCCACCAAGAGCCGCCGCGGACATTGGCAACTTCACGTAGCGCTTCGCGGGCAATCGATGCCGCGTCAGTCCGCCCTTCTTTGACTAGGAACTCCAGCCGAAGAAGCTGGACTGTTAGGTACAGGGGGATGTCGTTTTCTCTTGAGCTTGAGGCTATCTGACCAAGCCGATTCAGTGCCTTCTCTAGATGACCCGCTTCATAGCGAAGTCGAGCGAGTAGTTCCTCAAGGCCGAAGCGCTCGTCGACAAGGAAACGTCCACGCCGTGCCAGACGGAGCGCTCGCGCCGCAAAAGCTCTGGCACGAGCGACTTGTCGGCGCCGAAGGCATATTTGGCCCAACCCCGCCAAGCACTCTTCTTGGATAGGAGCTACCCCCTCCTCTCTGCTTACACGCAGGGCTTCCAACCATTGAGTCTCAGCGGTTTCCAGGTCACCTCGTCGATAGGCCACAAAGCCAAGGTTGTACAGAATCGAAGGCGATGTGTCAGGCGTGTCGCCACATGCTTCGAGTGTTCGGAGTGCCCTATTGAGTAAGTGCTCAGCGCGCTCATCGTCCTGGAGGTACATGTATGGCACCGCACAATTACATAGAATTGCCGCCGTGCGCGCCGGGTCAGCAGCCTGCTCTGCAAGTGGTAACGCCTCTTGCAAGATTTGCTCGGCCAAGCCTGGCCGCACGACTCGAAACAGTAGCGCAGACAGGCCTATGTAGCAGTTCACTATTACATGTTCTTCACCCGTTTCTTTCGCCCACTCGAGTGCCTTGGCAAGTAAGGCTTCGGCCAAGTCAGGTCTCCCTTTGTAGCACTCGTATATCCCGAGGCTTCTGGCCGTTCGGCATTTGACTTCTGGCCGATCAGAGCCATCGTGTAGTTCTCGAATCTTGACAATCGTGCTTTCAGCCAGCATAGGATTGAAGGAACGCGCAGCTGCCCAGAACAGAGCACTCAGGATCTCCGCCTTCAGTTTTGGCGCATCTAGGCTGCTGCTTGCGAGCTTCTCGTGTAGTGTTTCCAGTGCTAGCCCGGACTCCTCAACTGTTATGGCTGAGGAGTATACGTCTACGAAGAGCAGGTCCCGGCGAGCCTCGAACTCCTCTAGCTGCGAGCTGGCGCTGCTCTGGACATGATTCAAGCGTCTTTCCAGCAGTGGCCGGGCCTTTGCGTATTCGCGCATATGCAGGTAGAGCTTCCCAAGTCGCCCGATGAGATCGATGCGGTTGGATTCGCTGGGTGCGTGTCGAATGGCAAGTTCTAACAGTTCGGCTGCTTCCTCGAGTGCGAATATGCTTTCGGCTCGCTTGGCGCCGCGCACTGCATAGGCGTGAGCGCGGCGACCGTCACCGCCCAGGGACAGGTGGTCGGCGATCTCTCCATCGCTACCGGCCACCTTGATGAGCGCGCGAGCCGCTCGAAGGTGCAGGGCCGCGTGCAGCTGGGTTGGAACCCGTGACCATGCCACCTCGCGAATCAGGTCGTGCCGGAAACGTATCAGCCCTTCACTCACACTGAGAATGCGAGCCCGGCCGAGTTCGCGAAGGATGCCCTCCAGCTCCAGCGGTGCGAGGCCGACGGCGGCGATCAGCGCCTCGAATCCGAAACGCGTGCCGAGGCAGGCGGCCTGCTGCATCACGGCGATCGATCGCTCGGCAAGGCCGGCGAAGCGCTTGTCGAGGAGGGCGCGGATACTCTCAGGAACGGGAGGCGGCGAGATCTCCTCGCTCTCGTCATCTTCTGCCAGGCTTCGTGCCAGCTCGATAGCGAAAAAAGGATTGCCCCCGCTCATGTCCCGTACCGATGTAAGGGCGCAGGAGTCCGAGTCTCTCCCCATGATCGTTGTCAGCAAGTCCGAGCTCGCCGAACGATCGAGACCCTCGATGTGGAGGGTGCGGGCCCGCGAGTTTCTTCCCGACAGCCACTCCGTTGTCGTATCGCCTTTGTCTGCGGCGAGCTCTTCCGGCCGGTGCGCCGTGAGCAAGTACATGCCGTTGCTCACGCGCCGGCTGAGATAGTGTAGTAGCGCGACCGACGACTCGTCAGCCCAGTGTAGGTCGTCTACGAACAACAACACCGGTCGTTCCTCACAGGCCGATCTCAGTACGCGGGCAATACCCTCGTAGAGACGACGGCGACCGCCCTCTGCATCGAGGACGGAGGGCTCCGGCAGGTCCGAGTACCTCTCACACACTTCTGGAACGATGCGTGCGAGTTCGGCAAGCCAGAGCGGGCTCACCTCGTCCAAGTCCATCGACTCTATGCCTAGGCGGAGCGCCTCCGCCACAGGTCCGTAGGGGAGCGTCTGCTCGGCCTCGTAGCAGCAACCGCGCAGGATCGTCACGTCACTCAGCGCGAGACTGTTGATGAACTCGTCTGCCAATCGCGTCTTACCGATACCCGCTGCGCCAACCAGCGCGACCGTTCGGGTCTCCCCTCTGACTACCCGATCCCACTCTTCGGAGAGCGCGCTCAGTTCTTGCTTGCGGCCCACGAACGGGGGGTCGTGCAGGAGCGCCGTATGCGACTCGCGCAGTAGACGCTGGGTACTCCAGCCGCCTCGAACGGGGCGCTGTCGAATGCGGTCCGCCAGAGCGTCAGTTTCCTGAGACGGAATAGCATCGAGTTCAGAGGCGAGCACGCGCTTCAGGCTCTCATAGCAGTCGAGAGCGGCCGCCCGGTCGCCCTGCATCCAGAACGCCCGCATCAGCTCGCCGTAGGCGGTCTCGTCGAAGGGGTCCAGGCCGACAAGCCGTTCAGCGCGTTCGCGCACCTCCGTCCAATCGCATCGATCGCGGGCGGACTTGATGGCATCGCGCAAGGCGTCACGCGCCATCGCACTGACGCGAGCGCGTTCGCGACCGGCCCATTCATCGAAACCGTGGGCACCGCGGACGGAAAAACCTTCGAGGAAGTCGCCGCGGTAAAGTGTGGCCGCCGCGGCCGCATCCCCCGACCGCAGTCGCCGCTCCAGTTCGATGGCGTCGATATGCAGGCCTTCGGGTTTCAGCTCCAGGTTCTCACCCTCGATCCGTACTGCTCCGTCCAATAACCTTCGCACGGCATAGAGAGCTTGCGAGAGTGAATGCCTGGCTTTGGACTCCTCGCTGTCGCTCCATAGCAGGCCGGCCAGTCGCTCACGGCGATGCGCTCGATCGGCGTTCAACGCGAGGTAGACGAGCAAGGCGAAATGCTTGCTCGAACGGAAGCGGACCAGTTGCCCGGTGGGGCTGCGAAGTGTGGCCTCGCCCAGGCAACGTAGTTCGTACATCTGTACACTCCTTCCAGGTATCGAAACTGCGAGGGCTTGTAGCACGACAACAAACCAAGCGGAGCGGCATCATCACAACGTCAACGCTTCGCGACGTGCCGACCATCAACTGCCGGGGAAATGCTACGCGCCGTGCACAATTACGGGGAAGCGAGCATACTGAGGTAGGATCCGATGAGGCGCAAGGTAGAGCCACTCTAGAGCTTGTCGAGCCATGCTCCGTGCGGTTATAATGGTAGCGACCTCTCCCAGTGGTGTCGTTTGCCCCACGCGGCTGACGCACGTGCTGTCGAGAGGTCTCATGACGTCTGGGCTGCACCTAACCATAGGACCCGCAAAGTCTTACGAAGCCAGGCGGGTCTTCTTGCCTTGCGGCTCCGCCCCGGCGGGGCACGACGGGAGGTGTTGGTGATGAGGGAGGCCCGGCTACCCACCGGTCCTGATCTGGGACTCGAGGCCCACGGCGTGCCCTTGCGGGTGATGGTGATCGGGGCGAGCGGCTATACGCCTGACTTGCTGAAGGAGATCGGTGAGGTCGGCGGGCTCTTTGTCGATGCCGCCCGGACCCCCCTGGAGGCGATCCAGCGAATGCAGGACGAGTTCTATGACGTGGTCGTCGTCGATCTGCCCAACCCGCAGACAACCGCCGAAGAGCTCTACACGGCCATCGTCGATATCAGCGCCGAACAGGCGGCCAGAGTGGTCTTCCTTGCCAACGACCTCAACGATCCGACATCGCTGAGATTCTTGACCGGGGCGGGCCGCCCGTTCCTCACGCAGCCAGTCGACGCGCACCAGGTCTACGATCTGGTGATGCGGGTGGGACTTGGAGAACCGAGCGAGTAGACGTCCCGAGTCATGCGCAAGAGCCCTTCTGGTCTACTCCTCGATCTCGATGGCACGGTGTGGGATGAGGACGCATTGATTCCGGGCGCTGACAGGGCGGTAGAGGCATTCCGTAGGGCAGGCGTGCCGCTGCGCTTCGTCACCAACATCACACGCGTGTCCCGCACCACGTTGGCCGGATGGCTTACGGAGTTCGGCGTCCCGGCGACTGGTGACGACATCTTCACTCCGCCGCTGGCGGCGGCCGCCTGGTTACGCCGGCGCGGTATCGGTCGGGTCTTCGTTTGCTTGCCCGAGCACACCCATGTGGAGTTCAACGAGTTCACCGTTAGCGACGTACACCCCGACGCTGTGGTGATCGGCGATCTGGGCGCGGCCTGGACGTACGAGATCCTGAACGAGGCCTTCAACTTCATCCTGAACGGCGCTGAGTTCTTGGCGCTTCATCGTAACCGCTACTGGAAGACGGGAGGCGGACTTGCCGTGGATGCTGGCGCGTTCGTCGCGGCGCTGGAGTACGCCAGCGGCCGTACTGCGACGTTGGTGGGAAAGCCCAGCCAGGCGCTGTTTGATGCAGCCGCGGCCTCTATGGGGCTCCTGCCTGCCGATGTAGCTATGGTGGGTGATACATTGGAGAGCGACATCGCCGGCGCCAAGGAGGCCGGGTGCCGGGCGATCCTGGTTCGGACCGGTAAGTTCGACGTTGATGAGTTGGCCGGCTCCGGCGTTCGGCCGGATCTCGTGGTCGACTCGCTTGCCGACCTGCCGGAGCTGCTCCTCGGTTAGCTCGCGACCGCTGCGCGAGCCGGGAGGTGACGATGAGACGATCGTGGGTGATCGCTTCGAGCCTGCTATTGGTTCAGGGTGTTGTCGGGCAGGCCCATGCGCAGCAACTGGGTGCCGGTCTGCGGGCCGGTGTCAGTGTGTCCGATCTCCAGAATGATCTCGTCGAATTCGACACGCGCGTCGGCGTCGCTTTCGGCGGGTTCGCCGAGCTTCGCTTCGCGCCTTGGTTCGCGCTTCTGCCGGAACTGCAGTTCGTCGGGAAGGGGTCGAACAATGAGATCCCGTCGCAGACGGTCGTCTTCGGGGGAGACGGGAGCCAGACGACCCAGGATTCGGCCAGCGCCGACGTCACCGTCAATTACCTCGAGCTACTGGTCCCCTTCGCGCTCATCCTGCCGCTGCACGGCCCGCTCGTGCCGCGGCTCTATGTCGGACCCACGCTCGCCCTCGAGCTGAGCTGCAGAGTGACCTACCGCTCCGGCGACGTTCTAAGACAGTCTGGATGTGCGGAGGAATCGACTGAGATCGGGACGGGTTTCGTCCGGACGCAAAGCTTCGATTTCGGCGTCGTTCTGGGGGGCGGCGTGGACATAGCGGCCGGCCCGGGCGCGGTGACAACGGAAATCCGTTACACGCTCGGCCTCACGAACATCAACGCCGACGCCGGAGGCGAGTACGCCCTGTACAACCGCGACCTTCAGTTTCTCGTGGGTTATACCGTCCGGCTGAGCGAGTAGCTGGGAAGTAGACTCGAATCACTCGCCTTCACGGAGTCCACGGTAGACACCGCCTGTCACCTCATAGGCAAGCTGCTCGGCGCCCGCCGGGCGCATGGCGTCGGGCCCGAAGTGACCGTCGATGATTAGCATGGCCAGCCCGTGCACCAGCGACCAGGCGGTCAACCCGATGCTTTGGCTGTCGGCGCTCCGGACCGAGCCCTCTTTCTGCGAGCGTTCAACCAGGCCCTGCAGGACCGCGAAAGTCGCTTGCCCCGCCTGGTTCAGGCCCGGATGGTCGTCGCTCATTCCTGCGACCTCGGCGCCGAACATCACACGGAACAGGTGCGGGCGCGTGACGGCGAAGACGACGTAAGCGATCCCCGATTCGCGAAGTGCGGCCCTAAAATCGTCCGCGCGCGCGGCTATGCGATTCGACATTTCTTGAGCCAGCGCGCGGAAACCCTCCTCGGCCACCGCAGCGATGAGCGCTGCCTTATCCGCAAAATGATGGTAAGGCGCCATGTGGCTGACTCCAGCCTCACGGGCGATGGCCCGCATGCTCAGCGCCCCGATGCCCTCGACGTCGACGATCTCGAGGGCGGCATCGAGGAGCGCCCGCCGCAGGTCGCCGTGGTGGTAGGCCCGGCCATGCTTAGCTGGGGTGATGGTCGCCCTCCCAAATCTTGACAGTGTAAAGATTCTGCTCTATCTTCATCTTTACGTTGTAAAGATGGCTCGGTCACTCGGCTCGCGCAACCCGCGTTCACTTTGTAACAACTCGGCGCCCGATGTCCGAAATCCGTTGTCTTAAGAACCGCGAGTTCCTATGATCAAGACTCGCATTATGGATGCTCCCGACCATGATCTCTCGCGGCTGCGAATCGACCGCGACCGACCGCCCCCGGGCGTGAGTCGCGCGTTCCGCTATAGCCTCTTCATCGCCGGCGCGGCGATCCTTCTGTTCGTCGTGGTGTTCTTCGCCCTACGTGGCGGAGGGGCAGCTGCTGTACAGGTCGCGCTCGCCGAGCTCAGCGGTGGTGGGGCAGGCGCGTCCACCGGCGTCACCGCCAACGGCTACGTTGTTGCCAGGACCCAGGCTTCCGTCTCATCGAAGATCACCGGACGGCTCGAGTACCTCGGCGTCGAAGAGGGCGACGTCGTCGAACAGGGGCAGATCATCGCTCGGCTGGAAGCCGAAGATTATACCGCTGCCCTCGCCCAGCGTGAGGCCGATCTGACGACCGCCCGCGCCGGTGTCGCGGAGGCAGAGGCGGAGCGCGACCAGTTGATTCGGGACGTGGCGCGTGCTCGCGACCTGCTGAGCAAGGGGTTATCCTCGGACCAGGAGGTCGAGCAACTGGAATCGCAGGTGGCAACGGCGGAGGCGCGGGTGCTCCGCTATCTGGCGACGGTGGATGCTGCGGCAGCGGCGGTGGGTGTGGCCCGTGCCAACCTGGAGAACGCGCGGATCCGAGCGCCGTTCAGCGGGACCATACTTCGCAAGGACGCCGAGGTCGGCGAGGTCGTGGCACCGGTCGCCACTGGCAGCGGGCTCACGCGTGGGGCTGTGGTGACGATGGCCGACTTCGAGACTTTGGAGGTCGAGGTGGACGTCAACGAGGCGTACATCGCGCGTATCCGAAGTGGACAGCCCGCCACCATCACACTCGATGCGTATCCCCAGGTCGAGTTTCCCGGTCGAGTGCGTCAGGTCGTGCCCACGGCCGATCGACAGCGGGCGACGGTGGAGGTGAAGGTGAGCTTTCTCGAGCGCGACGAACGCACCCTGCCGGAGATGGGAGCAACGGTGGAATTCCTGGAGGATGCGGCCGCCGATGTCGAAGCGACGGGCCCGGCTGCGGTGTTCGTGCCCGCCGCGGCGGTGCGCGATGAGGCGGGACGTCAGATCGTCTGGATCGTTCGTGGCGATCGGGTCGAGCGCCGCGAAGTGGTCGCAGGTCCGGTCACGGGTGAGCGCCGCGAGATACGCAGCGGACTGAGTGGCGGCGAACAGGTCGTCGTGGTCGGGGCGGACGGGTTGGAGGACGGAACTCGCGTCAGAGTTGTAACCGGATAACAGGAGTCTCCGACTAATGGCTCTTCTCGAAGTACGCAATCTCTCGAAGGTCTACAACCGCGATAGCCAGCAGATCCCGGTCTTCGAAGATATCGATCTCTCCATCGAGTCTGGAGAGTTCTTGGCGCTGATGGGCCCTTCCGGCAGCGGGAAGACGACGCTGCTCAACTTAATCGCGGGTTTGGACACGCCGACCACCGGCGAGATCGTTGTCGGCGGCGAGAACATCGCCGCCATGTCGCGTCGCCAGTTGGCCGCGTGGAGGTCGCGACACGTGGGCTTCATCTTCCAACTCTACAACCTGCTCCCGGTGCTTACGGCGTATCAGAACGTGGAGCTTCCGCTGTTGCTTACGAGCCTGAACAAGAGAGAGCGGCGCGATCACGTGACGACGGCCCTGGGCGTGGTGGGCCTTACCGATCGAGCGGACCATTTCCCGCGGCAGCTGTCCGGCGGCCAGGAACAGCGTGTGGGCATCGCCCGAGCCATCGTCAGCGATCCGACTCTGATACTAGCCGATGAGCCGACGGGCGATCTCGACGCGACATCGGCGGACGAGATACTCACGTTGCTGCAGCGTCTGAACGAGGAGTACCTGAAAACGATCGTCATGGTGACCCACGACCAGCGTGCCGCGGATCGAGGTCACGCGGTCATGCACCTCGACAAGGGGGTGCTGACGCGATGAAATACCTGAAGCTCATTCGGGCGAACCTGTTTCGCAACAAGCGCCGCACGGTGCTTACGATGTGCAGCGTGGCGGCGGCGCTGTTCCTGTTCGTCACGTTGCGCAGCGTACTGACGACGCTTGACGATGCCAAGGAGGTGGGCAGCGAGACGCGCATGGTTACGCGCAGTGCGATTTCCATTGTCTTTGCGCTGCCCGAGGCCTACTACCAGTGGCTGCAGACCGTGCCGGGCGTAGACAACGTAACGTGGGCGTCGTGGTTCGGGGGTGTGTACCGCGACCCGAAGGACTTCTTCGCCACATTCGCCGTCGATGCCGAAACGTACTTGCCGATGTACCCGGAGATCAATGTTCCGGCTCAGCAACGCGAGGCGTTTCTGGCGGAGCGGACGGCGGCGATCGTGGGCAGCGGCTTGATGGAAAGGTTCGGCTGGAGCTTGAACCAGACCATCAGCCTCCGCAGTAGCATCTACTCACCGAGCGAGGAGTGGCCGTTTACTATCCGCGCGGTGTACGAGCCCACCAACCCCAGCTTCGGCGACGAGAACTTCTTCTTCCACTACGATTATCTGTACGAGAAGTCGCAGTACGCGCAGCCGGGCTGGTACATCATGTTGCTGTCCGACCCAGCGGCTGCCGCGTCGGTGGCGGAGACGATCGACGAGCACTACAAGAACTCGCGCGCGGCTACGCGGACCGAGACGGAGCGCGCCTTCCAGACCGGGTTCATCACGATGTACGGGAACATCGGCTTCCTGCTGAACGCCATCGGGATGGCAGTGTTCTTTGCGATTCTGTTTGTCGCTGCCAACACGATGATGATGTCGGCGCGCGAGAGGGTGAACGAACAGGCTGTACTGAAGACACTGGGTTTCTCTGACGGGCTACTCTTCGCGCTCGTGATGACCGAAGCAGCTGTGATCACGGTCGTGGGCGGAGTGCTCGGCGTGGCGACTGCGAAGTTGCTATTCGGTCTTACCGGGTTCCAGGGCGCGGGCTTCCTGCCGGGCTTTGAGATCAAGTGGAGTACCGCTGTGGTCGGATTGGTCATCGCAGTGTTCCTGGGGCTGATCAGCGGCTTCGTCCCCGCGTGGCAGGCGCTGCGCTTGCCGATATCTCAGACGCTACGGCGCGTGGCCTGAGGAGGCGCTAATTGAAGATCCCGGTCATCTACAACTTGAGGAGCCTTCGGCAACGCCCCGTCTCTACCCTGACCACCGCTGTCGGTATGGGACTCGTGGTGCTGGTCTTCATCGCCATGATGGCGTTGTCCCGCGGCTTCCGCGCTGCTCTGGTGGACACCGGCTCCAGAGAGAACGTCATCGTGCTGCGTAAAGGTTCGGACACCGAACTGGTCAGCGGCATCGGCCGCAATACCGCGCAGACGATAGCAGCGGTGCCGTTCATCGCTAGGGGCCCAGAGGGTCGCCCCATGGTCAGCCCCGAGGTATATGTGTTGGTCAGCCTCGATCGCCTCACGGAAGGTGAAGCGCTGGTGGTGGCCCGCGGTATCAACCCCGAAGCCTTCGAGGTCCGGAAGAACGTGGAGATCGTCGAAGGTCGGATGATCAAGCCGGGCAGCCCGGAGATTCTCATCGGCAAGAGCATAGTCGATCGCTTCGCGAACACAGGGATCGGTGACAAGATCAACTTCGCCAGCCGCGATTGGACCGTTGTGGGTCACTTCGCCGCCAGCGGTTCGGCGTTCGAGTCGGAGATCTGGGGAGAGAACGAGCAGTTTATGCCCGCTTTCCGCGGCGAGGTATTCCAATCGGTCACGTTCCGGATGGAGGACCCCTCCGCCTTCGAGTCGATCAAGACATCGCTGGAGAGCGACCCGCGATTGCAGGTCGATGCGCTTCGGGAGTACGACTTCTACGCGGGCCAGTCGGCGCTGCTTTCTCAGATCCTCAACTTCGCGGCTGTCTTCATCGCAGGTATCATGGCGATCGGTGCCATCTTCGGCGCCATCAATACCATGTATGCTGCGGTAGGTGCACGGGCGCCCGAGATCGCCGTGCTTCTCACGCTCGGTTTCCGACCGTTCAGCGTTATGTCGTCGTTTCTGCTCGAGGCGACGATGATCGCAGTACTCGGCGGCTTGTTGGGATGCCTCTTCTCGCTGCCGATCAACGGGATTGTCACCAGCACGACCAACTGGCAGTCGTTCAGCGAGGTGGCGTTCGCGTTCCGGGTCACGCCTGATCTGCTGTTGCGTGGCGTGCTCTTCGCCGTCGTTATGGGCTTCATCGGCGGGTTCTTCCCTGCGCGGCGGGCCGCTAAGCAGCCGGTGGTTCAGGCGGCGCGGCAGGCCTAGTACATTTCATCTGATACCCGTCAGAAGCCAACGACCGTTATCGCACCGTTACCGACGGTCAGCACGATCTCACCATCCCCGGAACCGAGCCTGCCCACGACTGACTGGGTCGAGGCGACCATGTCCTCGAGCGTCAGGTTCGAGACCGTAACCGCCCCGTTCCCCACGCTGGCAGCAAACTGCGCGGACGTGCTCTGAGGGATCGAAAGCTCGATGCCGCCGTTGCCTACGGCGATGTCGATCGTTCCGTCGGCCGGCAGCGTCACCCGACCATCGACTTGACCGTTCCCAAGGTCCACCATGGCGCTGCCCGCGATATTCGAGAGGATGATGTTCCCGTTGGCATTGGTAACATCGACGTCGGCATCGATGGACTGGAGTGTGACATTGCCGTTGGCGTTCCGGATCACTTCCAGCAGATCGGCCGGAACCGTGATCTCGTAGTCGACCACGTAGGTGCGCCCGTCAGGGTCTTCGGGCTGGATCGTCGTCACGCGGATCACGGTCTCCTGCACATCCACATCGACCTGCAGATTCTCGAGGTTCGCCTCTGCGTCCTCACGCGTTTCCGAGCGAACTTCGCGAACACCGGTGATGAAGATCGAGTCGCTGTTCGACGCACCGGTGATCGTGATGGTGCCGTTGATCGCGTTGAGTTGCAGTCGCGTCTGGGTCGTCACCTCGACGTCAAAGGAGAAATCCTCTCGTGCGACTTCCTGGTCCGGACTGAGGAAATCATCGTCGCACCCGCCTAACCCCAAAGCGACAGCTAGTATGATGGGGGCGATACGGCCCAGCCCGGTTCCGAGAGGGACGTCATTCATTTGACCTCTCCTGCAAGCGTTGATTCTCACCAGCAACCCGTCGGTACCCCTTGGCCGAACGCGTAGCGAGGTAGATGGTGAGACTCACTACGGCGTGCGCAGCGCAACGGTTTCGCCTGAAGTCCTGCTCATTCTTGACAGATCGCGTCGATTAACAGGGTGTGGCGTTGCCTCAACAGTCGAAGGCGAAAGCGCCCGTAAACCCTTGCCTGGCAACACTTGTGGGCTGGCATGCAAGTCGCATTTATTTATAGTCGACAAAACGGATCCCGCCACCCGCCGGGCTTGTGCCGCGCGTGGTTGGGTTTTTGTAAGGCCGCTGACCAGCTCGTTGACTTCCCCCCTGATAGAGCCGTCGGACCTGACGGCACCCCATTTGACCTTATCGAAGGTGTACCAGAAGTGGCTGAAAAAACGGGTTCTTTCGGCATCGAGGTTTTGGACGACCGAGTGTGTGCTCCTGCACCGGGTGGTGTGAGCGTCCTTATCGGCGGCCCCGGCACTGGCAAGACGGTGGCAGCGCTACAGTTCCTGGACGAGGGCGTTCGGCAGGGGGGGCGTGTGGTCCACCTCACGCAGGCGCGGCCCGAGGACGTGGTGGAGCTGGCCCGATCGATTGGAATCGATATCTCCGCACACCTGCGTTCTGGCGCCTGGGTGATCTTAGGGTATCAGTCGGGATTCAGGGAGCGCTATCGTCGGACGATCGAGCCGAGCGAGGTCTTCGAAGAACTCGAGACGTTCCTTTTGGAGACAAGCGAGCCTGATCGGTTGGTCATCGACACGTGTGGTCCTCTCGTCGAACTACGCGAAACGAGCAACGGGGCCGAGCTGCTGGTAGACACGCTCGGCCGGTTGGACGGCACGACGCTGCTGACGTTCTCCGCGGAGCACCCTGCCGCCCTGGGCGGCGGGTTCGAGCTTGTCTCGCAGCGCGCCTCGCTCATCCTGCATGTCACCATGAGCAGTTCGGGGCGCCGACAGTTCGTCGTAAGGAAGACGATCGGCCCTCACGATGTGGCGGGCCCCATCAGCTTTGACATCCGGGACGGTAAGGGCATCGTTCGCTGCGAGCAGGTGAGGCGCGAGCGTTCCAGCGACCTCAAGCCGGCTGTGCGGCGCCGGGTCATGTTGCTGGACGTGACCGGTGAGTTCCCCCACGAGTTGAGGCTCTGGTTCGACAAGGCGTTCGACCTCTTCTACACGGCAGACCCGGTCGACGCCTTCCCAGAGCTTGCCCGGCGCGAATTTGGAATCGTCACGGTGAATGTCGATCGCCGCTCGGTGGATCGCGGTTTGCACGTGATGCACCAGCTGCGTCGCGCCGCGAGCCGCCCCCCTATACTGATCATGTGTGGCTATGACTTGCGGGCCAGCGATCGGGCGCGTGCGCTGCGCTTTGGGGCTGACGATTTCATCTCCGGCGGCCTGGTGCCGGAGGAGCTCACGTCGCGAATCGATGCGCTGCTGAGGCGTGGCCGTGCGTCGGCCAGCGCCGAAGAGGCGGCCGATCTACCGGCGCCCGTGGCCAAGCCACCGGCGGGTGTCAGGGTCGATCGAGTCTCCGATATCATTCGACTGCAGCTTTCCACGCCGGACGCTCCGATATTCTCGCTCGTCCTGTTGCGGCCGTCGAACGGGAAAAAGGTAGATGACCTGGCGGTTCACGTCGCCGAGCAGATGCGGCAGGACGCGGCTGACCGGATGAGCATCGGGGGAGATCGGGTGGAGGTCTATCTGGATGGGGCGCTGGGCATCCATGCCGAACGCTTCCTGTCGCGCGTGCGGACGGAGGATTGGAAGAAGGTCGCCGCCGTCGTCTACACTTCCCCGACCGACCGGGAAGAACTGCTGAGGATCGTAGACGAGCAGCATGGCTAACTCTCGCTGGCCGTACTGGGGGGGCTTTGCGACTCTCGCCATATCCTGTCTTGGTATGCTCTTTTTTTTCGTTTTCGGCTTCCTCCCACAGAGGTTCTTGCTGGAGCTGGATTTTGCTGAGAGCGACTTCGCTTATCCGGTCATCCAGCCGCCGCTACCCGCGCCAGCGCCACCACAGCTCTTAGTGGCCCGGCAGCCGGTTCCGCGAGGTCCGGCGGAACGTTTCTGGGCCGAGTACGCGCCCCTGGCTCGCGCCGGCGAGGACAGTGCCGCCGCACTGCTTATCGAGGGCTATCTATCACGAAACCCGGACGACTTGGGCGTGGGGCTGGAGTACGGGCGGACCCTCTGGCGGCTTGGTGAGCTTGACGCGGCGATCGTGGCGTATCGCCGGGCCATCGCCCTGGGAGCCAACGGCGCGGCGGAGCTCGAGCTGGCGCGTCTCCTGGTGTCGGCGCGACGCTGGGAGGAGGCCCTGCTCGTCTACGCGAATCTCGCACGCCAGAAACCCAACGACGTCAACTTGCTGCGCGAGTATGCGGAGACGGCGACCTGGGCGGAGCGCTACGATCTGGCGATCGAGTTGTATGCGGAACTGACAAAGCGCTCAGCGGACAATCCAGAGCTTCGACTGGAGTACGCCCGGGTCCTTTATTGGGCGGACCAACCCGAGCGTGCCGCGGAGATCCTGGCCGCTCTTCCAGCCGACTATTCCAGTGCCGGAGTCGATTCTTTGCGTGCCGCCATCGCCTTGGCCTTGCCATCGTCTCCGGAGACGGAAGCGATGCTGAGCACGTTGGAGCGGGCGCGGCGGTTGATGCTGGCGGGGTCCGTCGACTCGGCGCTCGTGCTCTATCGCGTTCACATGGGCGAGGGGCCGATCAGTGACTCTCTGCTGGTCGAGCTCGCCGACGTCTTTGAGTACCGGGCGTACGAGCCGGACAGCGCGATGGTCTATCTGCGCACGTACCTGGCTCGGAATCCGGAAGATCAAATCGTTCGCCTGCGACTCGCGCGGCTGCTCGCCTGGGACGGCCGGTATGCTGAGGCCGAGGCGAGCGCGACGTCGATCCTATGGGCGGAACCTGGGAACGCCGAGGCCTGGGTGCTGCTGGGCGACGTCTATCGTTGGGGAGACGACCGCAAGTCGGCGAAGGACGCTTATGAACGGGCTCTTGAGATCGATCCGGCGGTCGCCGGCGCGAACGAGGGGCTGGCGGCGATCGACGAACAGGTCGACATGTTGCTGACGCGGCGCGGTGCGATCGGGCCCTCGGGCTGGTTCGACTACTTCGCTGACAACGATGAGTTCAGGCTCACCCGCTTCCGCGGCGGCTGGACCGGCGGCTCACCCCGAACCCGTTGGGGCGGCGAAGCCGCGCTGGAGCGACTCGAGGGGCTCACTGCGGGCGCGCAGCACGCTGAGATGCTGGCGGTCGACGCCCGGGCGGGGGGCGAGCATTGGTTTATGGATGGTGGGTTGAACGCTCGTGTGTGGGCGGGCGCATGGGTCCCTGATACCACATCGACTCAGCCCGTGCTCGGGTTGGCGCTGGCGGCACCCGACTGGGGCGGCTCGGCCTACCGCCTCGAGTATCGCCACGGCCCGGCCTATCGCGAGACCAACACGATGCAGGCGGCGGTCACCAGCTTGCGCGCCGACGTATTGCGTCTCGAGTTCTACCGGCCCGTCGCAGCGCGCTGGACGACCACGGTATCGGCCGGGTTCGCTGCCTTCTCCGGAGTCGGTGACTCCAACCAAAGGCTCGACGCGTCGCTCAACCTCCTCTATCAGCTCAACCCGTCGTGGGTGATCGGCTACGAGACGCGAGGTCTGGGCTTCATGGACGCGGCGCCAAGGCAGGCGCTTCCCCTCTATTGGGATCCCGAGTGGTACTGGCTCAACGCGGCGGTTGTGAACTGGAACGCCCAGCCAGGCCGGTGGGAGCTGGCCGCCCAGGGGACCCTGGGTGCGGCGTGGATGCGGGAGCGCAGTCTGGACCCGACGCTGGAGGCGCAGTTCGGGCTCATCTTCGACGCGGTTCGCCGGTTCGGTACCTGGGGTTTGGGCGGGCGTGCAGTGTTCGGTCAGACACGCGCCGACGGTTATCGGTCGTTCCGCTTCGAGCTCGAGGCAACCAGGGGATTCGGTCGGTAAGCGATGGGAAACCGTAGACCTTTACTACTGATCCTGGCCGCGGCGATCCTCGTCGCTATCGGCACGTTACTGCTCGTCTGGGCATCGCATGCCCCGTTGGAAGTGCAGAGTTTTATCGTACGGCTGTCGATCGTCACGCTGGTCTTGTTCCTGATCATACTTATCGCGCGCTACTTCACGTTGCTGTGGTTCGGCTACTTGCAGCACATGGAGAGCGGTGCGGCCGAGGTCCCCAACGGTACAGAGTATCCGCCCGTATCTATCCTCGTCCCGGCGTACAACGAGGGGCGGGTCATCGAGGCGGCGTTGCAGAGCCTGCTGAAGCTGGACTACCACCACTTCGAGATCATCGTGGTGGATGACGGCTCCACCGATGACACGCTAGCTAACGCATCCCGGCACGCCGGCGAATACGGAAACAGTCGGGTACGGGTGAGTACGAAGAGGAACGGCGGTAAAGCCAGTGCTTTGAACGCGGGGCTCGCCATGGCGGAGTATCCCATCGTTCTGTGTATGGATGCCGATGCCCGACTCGAGCCGCAAACGATCAAAGCGGCGATGCCGCACTTCAGCGATCCATCGGTGGGCGCGGTGGCCGGCAACGTCAAGGTCGTGAACCGCGTGAATGTCTGGACGCGACTACAAGCACTGGAGTATATCGAAGGTCTGAACATGGCGCGGCGGGCCCAAGGTTTCTTGAACGCGGTGAACATCGTGCCGGGCCCGATCGGGCTGTTCCGCCGCGATGTGCTTATCGCGTTAGGCGGTTACGATCTTGATACGTTTGCGGAGGATACGGACCTCACGCTCAAGCTACTGACTGCGGGCTGGAAGATCCGCTACGAACCACGCAGCGTTGCCTGGACCGAGGCGCCGGAGCGGCTGATCGACCTCATACAGCAGCGCTACCGTTGGACCCGGGGGATTCTGCAGGCGCTGGGCAAGCACAAGAGGGAGCTCTTCTTCCCGCTGCCCGACGTACCGCTTTGGATGTCCCTGCTGCAGATGATGTTCGAGGCGGTGATCTGGCCGGCGATGAACGTATACGGGCACCTGTTCTTCGCTTACGTCGCAGTGGCGTTTGGAATGAGCGAGATGCTTCTGGCTTGGTGGGTGCTGTTGACACTGCTGGATCTGGTGGCGGCGCTGGCGACGGTAGGTATGGAGGAAGAGCAGCTCTCGCTCGTACCCTACGCTCTGATCTATCGGTTCTTCTTCATCTTGTTGATCGACGTCGTGAAGCTCTGCTCGACGTTGGAGGAAGCACTCAACCTCCGCATGAGTTGGGGCAAGCTTGAAAGGGTTGGACGCATATGAGCGTCATTCAATTGATGGTCACGATCATCATCGTGACCATACTGGTCACGGTGATTTTGGGCGTCGTGTCCTATGCGGCGTATTGGCTTCGGCGGATGCGACGGCCGGTTAAGCCGAAGGAAGTCGATACGACGCCGCGGTTCTTCTTCCGGTATGATCCGGGCGTGGAAGTGACTGTGGAAGACGTCGAGGCAGCGGAGGTGTGATGTGAGTCCGAGAGAACGGAGACCGACGGGATACCCCTATGAGCCACCGCGCCCGCGTACACCCTGGGCGTGGGGTGGGGCGATCTTGTTGCTCGGGACTTTGGTCGCGGGGTTGATCGGCGCCGCCACCATACTCTGGCGCTACATCGACGTCGACGCGGTCTTGCAGGCGGCCACCGGCGAGATGCCGGCGCCGGTCACCGAGATGGTGGCCGACGTTCCGCTAGCCGAGCTCACGAACACCGTCTCCTGGATGGCTCACCTTTACGTGCCGGAACACAACGCGGGCTTCTTTCCCGATCCACGGTACCATTCAGACCTGAACGAACGCTGGGGCGCGTTGCTCGTCGGCATCGGAGCCGGCATACACCACGTGCACGGTGCGGCTGCCCTCGATTCTCTGGCCGGGGACGGACTCCTGGTGGTCGCCGCCGCTGTTTGCCTGGACGACGATGAGCGAGACGCGATACGGCGGCACGTTGACCGCGGCGGTCACCTGATCGCGACGTGGGCGCTGGGCGCTCGGGACGCCGAGTGCGAGTGGGATGGCTACCGTCTTCTGAAGGATGTGACCGATGCCGACGCCGCGGGAACGTTGGAGGGGCTTCCACCAACCTATCTCACGGTTCCGTATGGCGCTGTATTCTCGGCTGGACTGCCGCCTGGACTGCGGGTGGAGTTGAAGACCGAACCGTGGATCACGGTGCTTTCGGGCTCGTCGGGCGTCTTCTGGACCGACTGGGCGCTGAATCCCCTAAGCGCGCCGGGCGGCGGCGCCGCCGGGGCGGCGATCGCGCGAACGACGAAATCGGGGGCACGGATCGTATGGTTCGGCTGGCGCATGGATGTCGCGGCCACCGAGCGCGATCGTAGGCTGCTTGAACGTGTCGCACAAAACTCGGCGCTTTGGGCCTCCGGTCACATCGTTGTGGACGTGAGCCCGTGGCCCGACGGTCGTCGCTCGGCGATGTCGGTGACCCAGGACGCGGAGCACAGCTTCCGTAATAGCCGGCGACTGGCCGAGCGATTCAGCACCATGGATGTCCCGGTCACCTTCTTCGTGGTGACACAGCTGGCCGCTGAGTATCCGGAGCTGGCCGATGTCCTGTCGGCGGCCGGCGAGGTGGCGACTCACAGCGTTGACCACCGCCAGGTCGCGGGCCGGCTGTGGTCGGGTCAGCTGGCGGGTCTCCGGCAGGCCCGGATCGACGTTCAAGGCTGGGCGGGTGTGGCGCCGGTCGGCTTCCGGCCGCCGCGCGAGGTGTTTGACGAGTACACGCTGGAAGCGTGGCGTCGATCGGGTGGCCGTTATCTAGCTGGCTCTAACTACGCTCGCACGGCGGCGCCCGAGATATTCGACACGCCGGCCGGCCCACTCGTGGTTCTGCCCCGTGTAGTGGACGACGACTACGCGGTGATGGTGACGCGCGGCGAGACGTCTCCAGACTCGCTGCGAGCCACATTCCTCGGTTCGCTCGAGAAGGTGCGCTGGTTGGGCGGACTCGATCTGCTCACGGTGCACACGCAGCTCATCGATTCTTACAGCCGTGTCGATGCAGTGGAGTCGGCGGTCAGGGCCGCACAAGCGGCAGGCGATGTGTGGATAGCACAAGCGTCCGACGTCGCCGATTGGTGGCTGCAGCGTTCCGGCCTCGAGCTTCAGGTGCGCGAGCGCGTGGACCGCAGCGCCGTGCTCACGATATCGAACCGCGGGGATGAGGAAGTTGGGTCCGCCTGGTTACAGGTCTTTCTGCCGGACGAGCGCGAAACGTATGCCGCCCCCGAGCTAGGCGAGCAGATCGTTGACTCCGAGTATGGGCCGGGGGGACTGCGGGTCAGGCTGCCCGTGCTGGCGCCCGGAGAGTCGATCGAGATACTACTTCCGCGTCGCGCGGCCTGAAGCGGACGCCACAGGCGTCGCATCGTCAGCAGCGGCTACTTCTCCTAGCCTCCCATCAGCCTAAGCATCTCCATGATGCTCAACTTCTCATAGTCGGACGGCACGGCAAAAAGGTCGGCTGACAGCGACCGACGTTGCACGCTTTGGATCTCCGTGATCTCATACTCGGCTCCGTAGTCACCGAAGGTGCGGAACGTCTGCTCGAGGACGGGGAAGCCGTGTTCGGCTACTAGAGAGAAGACCTCGCTGTCCTCTTCCTCGTCGTACATCCCCATAGCCTTCATTCGGGATTCGAATTCGACAAACGCATCGACGAGATCGCCTAGTTCCTTCGTGACCCACGCAACTGTGATCCATTCGCCCGATTCGATCTCATAAGCGCTGCACTCCATGCCGTTGATCCGCTTGGTCTGTCCCAAGTGGCGTGCCTGCAACAAGGGCTTTGCTTCTCGCTCGCCCTCGGGGGTCATCGATCTGTAGGTCTCGAAATCTTCACGGGTCAACTCGATGTACATCTTCTCCGCCGGCTGCACGAACTGGAACGTGCCCGCTCCGAGATCGAGGATCGCGTGGCCCGGCATCTCGTCACCAACATCGCCGGAGACGCGTAGCTGGGTCCCCTTCATCGAATAGACGAGCGAGTCGACGCTGATGTCGTTGTCCGACTGACCTGCGAACTCGAGGATCCTGTCCATGGGCAGGGCGAACACGGCGCGGTAGTCGATTCTCTCGGCCTCCGCAGCTTGAGGGTCGAGAAGCATGGAAAGAGCGCGATCGCCGAGAGTGAGTTGCCGGGTTGTGATAACCCCTTCGAACTCCTGCGCCAGGGCTCCGGAGGACAATCCGAACCATATGACGATCGCCGTCGTTATCGAAACCGTGTGCTTCATCGGGCCCTCGTTCAAGTATGAATGATCGTTCTCGCCACATATAAACCGCGTCCCCGATATCCGTCAACGTGAAGGGTTCGCCCGGATGTTTTCGGGCGCTCGACAAGGCGGAAAATCCCCTTATCATATGTGACGCGAAATCTACTGTTCCAGGATCATTCGAGCTTGCTATTGCGTGGTGTCGGCCTCGCCTCCCCGCGGCTCGATTCGTGTCGAAGGAGGTTAACATGCAGGACCTTTCGTCATTGGACGTTCAAGCCATCGGCAGCACGGTCTTAGAGCTGGTCAGTGCCTGGGGGCTGAAAGTTCTCGCCGCACTCGCGCTGCTGGTCTTCGGTCGCATGCTTGCCGGTTGGGCGCGACGTATCATTCGCAAAGCCCTTACGAAAGCGAATGTCGATGCGACGCTGGTCCCGTTCATCGCCGGCGTTACTTATTACTTCCTTATCGCCGCGGTGTTGATGGCGGTGCTTGGGCTCATTGGAATCCAGACGGCTTCGTTTCTGGCCGTGTTCGGTGCGGCCGGCCTGGCGGTCGGACTCGCGCTCCAAGGTACACTTTCGAGTGTGGCTTCGGGTGTCATGCTGCTGATCTTTCGCCCGTTCGAGGTGGGTGACTACATCGAGGCCGGAGGTTCCGCGGGGTCGGTGGAGGCGATCGGTCTGTTCGTAACGACGCTCAATACGCCGGACAACGTCAGAATCCTAGTACCGAACTCTTCGGTATACGGTCAGACGATCAAGAACTATGCGGCCAACGACAATCGCAGAAACGACATGGTCGTCGGCATCTCCTACGATGACGACATCGCTACCGCCGTGGACACCATAAATAAGGTCATCGTCGCCGATTCGCGTGTGCTAGCGGATCCAGAACCCGTGGTCGCGGTGGCGGAACTTGGCGACTCGTCGGTCAACCTCGTGGTGCGGCCCTGGTGCAAGAAGGAAGACTATTGGAACCTGCGTTTTGACATGATGAGAACGCTCAAGGAGCAGCTGGAAGCCGCCGGCTGCTCAATTCCATATCCGCAGCGGGATGTCCATATCTTCGAGGCGGCGAAATAACACGGTCAGTGACCAACTCAGAAGAATGGCGAGGCGGTCGCGTCGACGAACCAGTGGGCGCGGCAGTTTCTCGGAGTATGCTTGCAACTCTGTGGCTCCGCCGGGAGTCCAAGCGATAGAGCCCCACCGGCCGGTCCGGCTCGGCAAGCCATCTTTCTATTGGCATAGGAGGCGAGGTATGCGACGACTTGTACCGATACTCCTTCTGCTGGCGTCTAGCGCCTATGCGCAGGAGGGGGCCCAGATCCTGGTGCCCTACGAACGCTTCGTGCTCCCCAATGGGCTGAACGTGATCTTACACGAGGACCACACGACACCCACGGTGAGCGTGAACGTCTATTACCACGTGGGCTCGGGGAGCGAGAAGCCCGGCCGCACCGGGTTCGCTCACCTGTTCGAGCACATCATGTTCGAGGGGTCGGGTCACGTGCCCGAGGGCGCCTTCGATGGTTGGCTCGAGGCCGCAGGCGGAAACAACAACGGCTCGACGAATGCGGACCGCACGAACTACTGGGAAGATATTCCGAGTAACGCGCTGGAGCTGGCGTTGTTCCTCGAATCGGATCGCATGGGCTACCTGCTCGATGCCATGTCGCCCGAAAAAGTGGACGGGCAACGGGACGTGGTGAAGAACGAGCGACGGCAGTCGTACGAGAACCGTCCCTACGGGATGGCCTCGATCCTGATTCGCGAGAACCTCTATCCGCTGGATCACCCGTACAGTTGGCCGACCATCGGTACGCAGGAGGACCTATCGGCGGCTAGCTACGAGGACGTCGTCGAGTTCTTCACGCGCTATTACAGCCCCGCCAACGCAAGTCTGTCCATCGCCGGCGACATCGACCCGGCGGAAACGCGGGCGTTGGTGGAGAAGTGGTTCTCCGACGTGGCGCCGGGCCCCGCGGTACCGCCGGCGGACGCGCCCGTCGCGTTCCTGGAAGAGGAGAAGCGGCTGGTGCTGGAAGACCGGGTCTCGCTCCCACGCCTCTACATGGCGTGGCTGTCGCCGGCCTATTTCACGCCCGGCGATGCCGAGTTCGACGTGCTCGCCTCGATACTCTCCGACGGCAAGAACTCGCGGCTGTACAAACGGCTGGTCTACGAACTTCAGATCGCACAGAACGTCTTCGCCTTCCAGTCGTCGAGCATGCTCGGCTCGCAGTTCCAGATCGTGGCCACCGCGCGTGCGGGGCACGGTCTGGATGAGTTGGAGCAGGTGATCCAGGAGGAGATCGATCGCATCAAGGCAGAGGCACCCAGTCATCGCGAGCTTCAGCGGGCCGTAAACCAGTTTGAGGCTAGCCGCATAGACGGGCTCGAGCGGGTAGGCAGTTTCGGTGGCAAGGCTGATCGTTTGAACGCGTACTACCTCTACACGGGCAACCCCGACTATTTCAACGAGGACATAGCGCGATTCAAGGCGCTGGACCCCAGTGATGTTCAGGCGGTGGCGAAGACGTATCTCCGAGACAACGGGAGAGTCGTGTTGAGCGTGGTCCCCGAGGGCCAGGAAGAACTCGCCGCTTCGGGTGGCAAGCCCAAAACCGATTGAGTTGCCAAAGGAGACCTCACGTTATGAGAAGCAAGCATTTCAAAATCAGATCGAGAGCGGCGACTCTGGGAGGAACGCTGATTTTTGCGCTCTCGGTTACGACGTCGCTGGTGGGGCAGGTGCCCGATCGCAGTGCACCGCCCGAGCTAGGGCCACCGCCGTCGTTAGTGCTGCCAGCGATCCATCGCTTCGAGTTGTCCAACGGTGCGCAGGTCGTGCTGCTCGAGAAGCATAACGTTCCGGTGGTGCAGGTGAACCTCGTGGTGAAAACGGGTTACACGGTGGACCCCGAGGGCAAGACCGGCCTGGCCAGCATGACCGCCGACATGATGGACGAGGGTGCCGCCGGGCTCGATGCTCTGCAGCTGGCCGATGCCATCGACTTTCTAGGCGCTCGGCTGTCGGTGCGTGCCGGTGGTCACCATTCGACCGTCGCGTTGCACACGCCGGCCAGCCAACTGGAACCTGCGCTCGATGTGATGGCGGACGTCGCTTTGAGACCCGATTTCCCGGCTGCAGAACTGGAGCGGAAGCGGCTGGAGCGCTTGAACGCACTCGTGCAGGCGCGGGACGAGGCGCGGATTATCGCTGCCGTGATGTTCGACCGGACCCTCTACGGAACAGAGCACCCGTATGGGAGAACGAGCAGCGGTGATGAGCAGAGTATTCGCGCGGTACAGGTCGATGATTTAGAGCGGTTTCACGATACCTATTATCGACCCAATAACGCCTTCTTCGTCGTTGTAGGTGACGTGACAGTTGACGCGATGAAACCCAAGTTGGAAGCACTCTTTGGCAGTTGGCAGCGCGGAGACATCCCGTCCGCAAGTTGGCCGCAGGCCGAGCAGGTCGAGACGACAGCGGTCTTTCTGGTGGACAAACCGGGCGCGGCGCAGTCGGAGATTCGCATCGGGCGGATCGGCGCCCCTCGGCTCACCGACGACTACTACTCACTGGTAGTTGCGAACACCATCCTCGGCGGCTCATTCACTTCGCGGCTGAACTCGAATCTGCGCGAGGAGCACGGCTATACCTATGGCGCTCGTTCTTACTTCGATTTCTCGCAGATGGCTGGCCCTTTTCAGGCCGGGGCTGCGGTGCAGACGGCCGTTACTGACGCGGCGCTGACGGAGTTCATGATCGAGCTGAACGGTATCCTCGAGCCCGTCCCCGAAGAGGAGCTCACGAGGGCCAAGAACTTCGTGGCGCTTCGTTTTCCGTCTCGTTTCCAGACTGTGGAGGCGATAGCGGGTCAGCTGACGGAGCTAGAGCTGTACGACCTGCCCGATGGCTACTTCAACGACTACGTGCAGCGGATTCTGTCCGTAACACAGGACGACGTCCAAAGAGTGGCGCGCCAGTACATCGTTCCGAGTGAATTAGCGATCATCGTGGTGGGCGATCGTGAGATTGTCGAAAGCGGTGTCAGGGCTCTGGGTCTCGGGCCCGTGCATAATCTCACAATCGAGGATGTACTCGGTCCCGCGCCGGTGCTCACCGGCACGCAGTAGAAAACCGGACTAAGGGAGGATCGACGGCGGGCTGCCCAGGCGGTGGCCCGCCGTTTTACATCACGATACGGCAGTGCTTCTTCTACCGTCCACCGTCATCTTATCCCAGTCGCGCAGCATGTAGAGCGCCACCATGATCGCGACGATGGGCGCACCGGCTAGGAACAGGTGGTTCGGGCCGCCGAACGGCTTGATCAGGTAGTCCCAGGTCGAGGCTACCGAGATCGAATGGAACAGGGTCCAATAGGCGTAGGTGAACCGGCGCTTGAAGCCCACGATTAAGGCGAGCGACATGAGCGTGTTTACGATCCCGATTGGGTAAGACAGGTTCACCTCGAGCGGGATCCCGCAGAACTGTCCCAGATCGCCGCGTTCACCTCCGGCATCACGAGCTTCTCCAGTGCCCACAATAAAAAGAAGATGCCGGTGGTGACTCGTAGGACCGCCAGCGCCAGAGGCAGACGGTGCTCCAGTTCGGTAGAGCGTTCGGACGCCATGGGGCCTCCCGGTTTGATGGATCTGGTTTGCCCGTCCCCTATGACAGAACGCCCAGTCGCTGCTTAGGTTTCCCCTCGAGGGTGCTCGATGTGAAAGCGTACGATGTAGGGCACGTCGAGATCGTCGCGCACAACCGCCCAGACCGTGTCGCCACGCGCGACCGGCGTGGGATATCGCGAGAAACCATCGGGTGCCTTGACCATGCCTAGATAGCGTCCGTCGGGTTCGAATACGTCGAATGCCACCGGCTCGACCCAGGTCTGCTCCGGCACCTCTCCCGGCCGGTCCGGCTCGCCCGTATCGTACGTCTCGATCTCGTACGCCTCCTGGTGCAACTGCACCCAGATTCGTCCGCGCTCGCCGATGAAGATGCCGCTGAACGGAGGCTTTTCGTCTGGTATCGGATCTCCGTTCCATCGCCAGCCAGGCTCGGTCTGCCGCATGTTCGCAGTCTGGATTCGCTCCTGTTCCTCCCGCTCCTCCGGCAGGACACGTGCTGGCACCCAATCATCGCGCTGTATTCGCAGCACGTGTCCGGGCGCGATGAACAGATCGAGGGCGTAGCGAGTTGAGAGACCGCCGACCATATAGCCGAGTGGGCTGTACGTCCAAGCCGCTGACGGCGAGAACGGCACACCGCTCACGCTCATGCTCTGGTTCTCGCCGTCCACCCTCTCGGCCACGAGTTCCGGCGGCTCGTAGTCCCAAACGGGCGCGGGGATGGTGTCGTTGGGGAGGCCATCCGGTCCGTAGCTGACCAGCCCGAATTCCCACTCCGTGACTTGGGCCCCTGGGTCCAGGAGAATCAACGTTAGAGCGTTGCCGGCCGTGTCGACGTACAGTGAGCGCGACGTGTTGAAACTGCCACGGATGCGCCAGTTCTCGATGTACTCTCCGTCTGATGAGTAGACGGCAACACGAGTGTTGCCAGGATCGCGCAGCAGGACGCGGCCGTCGGGAAGCACGCCTAGCCCGCCGTCGGGCCGACTGTACTCACCGGGGCCGCCGCCTTCGCGGCCAATGGTAGCCAGGTAGGTCCCGTCAGGCGCGTACATACGCAGCGTTTTCATGTGGCTGTCATAGGCATAGATCGTCCCGTCGCCTGCCACCGCCAGTGATCTGACTCGGCCGAACATGTATTCGTAGGAGCCTTCGTACGCGCCGATGGTGACATCGGCGACAAGCTCGGCCGTACCACCCCAGACGCTCCCAGCCACCGTCGTGACCACGACGGTGTCCGCGATGGTGTCATACGCCGCCTGCCATTGTTCGCTGCGCGTCGCATCCGGGCCGCCGCAGGCAGCCAGCGATAGGCTCAGAGACACGGCCACCGTGTTCTGCAGCAAACTGTCAAGTCTCCGTAAGGCCCGCATCTCGTCGATTCTCCTCAGCTGCTCAGGTATCATCCTTCGACCCGTGGTCGAGCCGGAAGCGCACCACGGATGGGACATCGAATTCGCCGCGCACCACCGCCCAGACCGTATCACCGCGTATGACTTGAATCGGGTAGCGCGAGAAACCCTCGGGTGCGCGTACGTTACCCAGATAGCGCCCGTCCGGATCGAATACGTCGAAGACTACCGGCTCCAGCCAAGTCTGTGGTGGCACCTCACCGGGGCGGACTTCCTCGGCCTCTTCCGTTTCGATCTTCCGCGCTTCCGTATGCAGCCACACCCAGATTCGTCCCCTCTCTCCGACATCGATCCCTTTATACGGAGGCTTCGTCGCGGGGATGGGGTCGCTATTCCAGCGCCACCCCGGGTCGACCTGGCGCATGTGCGCTGTGATGATCCGCTCCTGCTCCGCCCTCTCAGCGGGCAGGATGCGTACCGGCTCCCAGTTCGCGCGCTCGATCCGCAAGACGCGGCCCGGGGCCATGAACAGTTCTATCGCGTAGCTGGCCGAAGTGCCTCCCAGCATGTAGCCCAGTGGACTGTAGGTCCACGTCACGGTGGGTGTAAAGGGAACGTTCTCAACGCTGACCGATTGGTTGTCGCCTTCTCCGCTCGTCGAGACAAGCTCGGAAGGGGTGAAGTCCCAGGCTGGCGCCGGTAGGGTATCGGCGGGAAGGCCGTTGGGATCGAACATCAGTAGTCCATAGCGCCATTCATCCAGGTCGGCTGTCGGATCCAGAATCACCATCGTATAGCTATTCCCCGACACGTCATTATACAGGCGCCGCGAGGTGAAGAAGCCGCCGCGGATCCGCCAGCTGTCCAGGTGCTCGCCCTCGCCCGAGTAGACGTTGATACGATTGTTCGCCGGATCGCGAAGTAGCACACGCCCGTCCGGAAGGACAGCCAGGCCACCGTCCGGCCTCTCGTACTCTCCAGGACCGCCGCCCTCCCGTCCGAAGGTGGCGATATACGTACCATCGGGCGCGTATTTCCGCAGCGCATTGGCGTGGCTGTCGAAAACGTAGATCGAGCCGTCGGGGGCCACCGCCAACGATCGGACCCGCCCGAACATGTACTCGTCGGGTCCCTCGAACTCCCCGATAGTGACCTCGGCTACGAGCTCGGCCGTGTCGCGCCAGACACTCCCGGACACGGTCCTTACGACCACGGTGTCCCCGATCGTGTCGTGTGCGGCCTGCCACTCGTGTCCGCCGATGCTCCCCGAGCCGCCGCAGGCGACCAGAGCGAGTACTGATGTGTTAAAGAGTAGCACGCCGCCGGCGCGGCCGGTCAACCTCAGACCCATCATGATGTCAGGCTCCAATAGGTGTCGAGGGGCTCTCTATTCTTGGAGGCCTCCGAAGGTTTGATGGTTGCATTGATTTGCACTGCGTCAGGCCGCCGTGCAACCCGTTGTAAGTACGCTTGCTTCAATGCTCATGGTCGGACATCTTTGGCGACCTGACATCACGGGCCCTCAAAGTGCGACGCAGCCCCACGGGGAGTAGCGTGAGGCTGCACTTTTTTGTATGTGGGCCTACAACTAAGGAGGCAGTTCATGTTGAAGAAGGCCGTCTTTCTTACCCTCGCGGGCGCTCTGCTAGCCACGCCGGTCGCCGCCCAGGACCTGCACGAGGTCCTCGACAACTACTACGAGGCCATCGGCGGCGTCGACGCATGGAAGTCAGTTGAATCCATGCGAGCGACGGGCGCGATGGCGATGATGGGCATCGAAGCCCCGTTCGTGGTGACGACGAAGCGTCCGAACAAGGTTAGGATCGAGTTCAGCTTTCAAGGGATGACCGGGGTGCAGGCGTACGACGGCGAAACTGCCTGGATGCTGATGCCCTTCATGGGCAGGAGCGACCCGGAAGTCATGCCCGTCGATATGGCGAAGGATGTGATTGACCGGGCGGATCTTGATGGTGCGCTCATCGGCTGGCAGGAGTCGGGCCACCAGGTCGAGCTGTTGGGTAAGGAAGAGACAGCCGGCACCGGGGCGTACAAGATCAAAGTCACTAAGAAGAACGGCGATGTAGAGTACTACTTCCTCGATAGCGAGTACTACGTTCCGATCAAAACCGAGGGCAGCAGCATGCAGCAGGGCCGGATGGTCGAGTTCGAGACGATCCTCAGCGATTATAAGGAAGTCGGTGGTTTGATGATCCCGCACTCGGTAGAGGCCCGACCGAAAGGCGCGCCGAGCGGCCAGGTGATCACGATAGAGCAGGTAGAGCTGAATGTCGAAATCGATGAATCGACGTTCACCATGCCCGAGAAGGAAGCAGAGGGCCAGCAATAGTGCTGGCCTTTTCTTTGGTACGAGTCGGCAATCAGCGAGAGGAGTCTCAGGATGTGTGGGTGGCCGGTGAATATCTGGCGAAGCTTTGCATGTCTACTAATGGTGGTCGCACTTCCGGCGACCGCGAATGCGCAAGTTCAGATCGAGTCAGCCACGTTCGGAGGGCTGCGCGCTCGATCGATTGGCCCCGCGGTGATGAGTGGGCGAATCGCGGCCATCGACGCGGTTCCAGTTGATCCGCTGACGATCTACGTCGGCTCGGCGAGTGGCGGTGTGTGGAAGTCGAAGGACGGCGGCCTGCAGTTC
>Ga0209536_100001940_pt1 | contig 33849 bp, 21 predicted proteins | sample DeeMarSeWOR28_12_FD_187461 | JGI IMG/M metagenome (GOLD analysis project Ga0209536, IMG submission 187461) | Marine sediment microbial communities from White Oak River estuary, North Carolina - WOR-2-8_12 (SPAdes) (version 2) | ecosystem: Environmental > Aquatic > Marine > Intertidal zone >...
AAAATGTAACAAAGTTAAACAAATCGCTTCTCGCGAAGCCGAGCAGATTTTCCCGTGCGCTTACGCAGGAAGTACAGTTGTGCCCGGCGGACGTGGGCATGCCGGTGCACCTCTATTTTCTCGATTCGCGGTGAACGAAGCATAAAAGTTCGTTCAACACCTATACCGTTAGAAGCGATACGGCGCACGGTAAAACTCTCTTGATTGCCGGATTTTCTCATACGAATCACAGTGCCTCGTACAAGCTGGATCCGATCACGTTTACCTTCGACGATTCGCAGATGTACGGTCACACTATCTCCCGGCCGTAGTTCGGGCAAATTTTCATTAGGTTGCCGGTCAAATGAGTTCAGCAATAAGTCAGACATGGTGCGTTCTCCAGCTGGTTATCTTCCACCATAAATATAGCCCGCCAAGCGGGCTAGAGGATGAACTATATCATGAACAATGCTATCTGACAACAAACATTTACTCATTTTTATCGTGGATTACAGGTAATAAAAGAGAGTCCGATGAGTCGGTCTGTAATCGTCCATTGGTCTGAGCGTCGTATAGGCCAACACGCAAAAATAATCTTTCCAATGGTTCATTGGCTGGTCTAGTTAATTGATGTTGATCTACCACGTATTCTCCAGTTGCCCAGCCTGAAGTAGGACGGCTCCAATCTGCTGGTTCGGCGTCTGACTGGCTCAATATCTGGCCATCTTCATCCACCAAATGGACGAATACCCGGTAGCTGGTGGGCATCTCTTTTAGCCCTTGCCAGATGAGGTTGATCGTTAACGGAAATTGAGGATCGGAGATATCGGCATCAATCGAGTAGCCTGCCAGCTCGATCAAGCCTTCGAAATCTGCCCGGACCGCTGTATCGAAGACAGGTTCCAAAAATATGCGTTCCGGTGCATCGACCCTGAGGTCGCCGAGAGGAATATCTTCCAGATGAAAGCGATAATCACCATCATTGAGGTTGGCTGCCAGCCGAAGCAAATGTTGGCCCCGAACCCGTTCGCCAACTCGCCAATCGGCCACCGGATAATCCGATCGAACCGGGGGGATCATCCAGCTTTGAGCGATATTGCCGTCTTTGTCTCGAAGGGTGAGCTCGAGGTTTCTAGCTGGGGATGACAGATCGGTTGGCTTCTCCCAGAATAAAGTCAACAGCATTTGCTGCCCGGGAGATGACATCTGGCGATCCTGATTATAACCCAGCAAGTTTATCCCTTTCACGGCTTCTTGTAGCGTGTTTTGAGGCTCGAACTCGGCTGCTGTTTTTGGTAATTCCACCATGATTTGGCCGATAACGGCCGTGGGACCCACGATAGCTCCTTCTGGCCCTATAATAGTAATCGGTTGCAAGTCTTCCCGGTCGAAAAGAGTCAAGACAATATCGTAGATGCCTGGCGGCGTGCCTGGTAAGACTTGCACTTCACGACTGTCCCAAGCCCACTGACCTGGCAACCAGAAGGTTGTGGGGCTGGTACCTTCGTAAGTGCGAGGTCTAGCTGTCTCTTTCTCAGTCCAGGTCAGGCCTTCGGGACCAATCAGCCAGACGTTCGATTGATATTCCGCCATTGGTGGCGCTATCGCTCGCCAGGCTAAATCGATATCAAAAGTCCCGCCAGCTTCGACATGTTCCTGGCTTAGATTGTGTCCTTCCAGTCTGAGCTCGGCCGCCGCTAAATCCAATGGATAAGTCACCGGCGGCGGCGAAACGCGCCGCAATGGGGTATCAAACCGATCGACTATAAAAAGTTTAAAGGCCAGGAATGAGATGGCGACCAATAAGAACAGCCAGAAAATGTTACCAATCCAGCTACTTGTCTTCTTTTTAGTCTCTACAAGGCCGGTATGCCCCACTACTCCTGGGCTGGTAACTGTCCTCTTTTGCCGTTGGTATAGCACGATAATAGTAATGATCACCCCAATAAAAGCCAACGCTGATATTGCCATCGTCGCCGTGCGTGAAGTTGTGCTTTGCCAGCCAATATCAATCGTATGTGTGCCGGCCGGAACAGGAAATGTGACTAATCCTTCTGGAACAGAGGGTAAGATCGGTACACGCTGGTTATCTATGGTTGCCACCCAACCAGGAAAGGCAAAGGTCAGATAACGAGCGTTGAATGGTTCGGGGCTACTGAGCACTACCGTGGCTCCAGTTGGCGAGTATTTTATGTCGATAATTTTGGCGTTCGATGGCAAGACTGAATCGTCGAACCGTTGGGGCGTCTTTCCTGCGGTATAGTCTTCTTCCAAAGGAGAACCTTCCGGCCGCCTTTGAACCGTAACTGGAAAGTAGCTACCGGTTGGATCAACACCGACCATCCCCGTGTTTCTTTCGTAAAAGTGAACGTCGTTAATAGTCGGGAAAGGCTTCGATTGGCAAATCGATGGGTACAATTGGGGCAGTGTGGCCAAGGAAATCAACATGATAGCAAGGATGGGTAGGAGCACGAGAATAGGACGTACTCGCGAAAATCGTGGAAAAGCTTGAGCACTATAGGCAAAAGGAGCTCCAGCTAAAAAGGCAATGGGCAGAGCAGCCCGGCCGACAAATCGCCAGGGAAATTGCACAAACCTGATCAGGGGCAGGCGTTCCCACAGAGGCAACGTCACGTTCAAGGTCATCAGTAGAAAAGCGGTTGCTGCTAAAGCCATAAAGAAGATGTGCCCCCGCCGTTCCCGGGATCTATTCCACAACGCACTCACCAGACCTAGCAGAGCAAGGCCGGCCGGCACCAGGCCTAGACGCAGAAGGAATGGTGGGTTGAGCAGGGTGGGATCTTCAGGTGAAGCCGGTGCGAATATTTCATCTATTGTGGTGAAATTAAAACGAAAATTATTATTTCGATTGTTGACTGACTGATTTATCGTGATCTCATCTAACTCCAGCAGGGCAGGGCCGATGTAAAAGGCGCTCAAGCCTAGACCCAATACCAGGATAAGCAGCCACCGGGTGAGTAAAGGTCGCCATTTAAGTTGCCGCACCTTGCCGGCCAGGAAGAGATAAATGACCAGGAAAGGCACGAACAAAAGGGTTGAGATATTATGGCTAAGAGCCAATAATGCGATACCACCGGTACTGGCCAAAAAAGTGCCTATACTGCCCGAAATGATGAAACGCCGTCCTATCCAACAAATAAAGGGAAACAAGGCCAGGGCCATGGTTTCCGGCTGGATGCCACGGATGAAGACATTTGTTAACAGATAAGGGGCGGACATATATGCCACGGCCGACACAATGCCGGCTTTCACGTCAAATACATCGCGCACCCATAAGAACATAAACCATCCAGCGGCAAGTATGCACAGCGCGAAGAAGATATTAATGGCCGCCGGCAAAGGTATGCCGAGAAGATAGGGGATCAACCCAAAATAGAGCGGCGGGGCTTCGCGGTATAAGAAGAAAGGATAGCCGTAGCCAAAGGCAACGTCGGGAAACCAGCGCGAGAAAATTGAGCCGCTTTCCCAGGCATAGCGCAAGGCAGCTAGGCGGTAATAAAGTAAATGGCCGTCGTCGGTGCAAGGACCGCTGGTCCAGCGCAATAACGGTGTGACCAACATCGCGCCGAATGAGGTAATCAAAAGCAAGTAGGCCGGGGTCTCCCACCAACGACCGGTATTACCGGGGCTTGATGATAAGCTCATAAGGGTGTCAACTTATTGGCCCAGCATTCTAAGGTGGTGCACCCAATTTCCCCTCTCTTGCATTGTCGAGTAAGTTAGCGGCAAGCCAACCACCTGCAGAGAACCTAGTGCCTTTTACAGATAGCCAAGACTTCGAAGCCGTTCCTCAACCAGGGCTGACTCCTCGTCACTCAATGTTTGGCTATCGACAACCTCGATTTCACCAATTGGATCATCACGATAGGTTATCTCAATTGGATCGCGGAAGATCTCAACCAAGACCTGGCCATCCATGATGCGAGGAACCGGCTCGTCAAGTAGCTGCAGGATGGTTGGGGCGAGATCGAGGATGCTGGCTTCAGGGAGGCAGATCCCTTTTTGGATGGCCGGTCCCTGAGCGATGAAGATGCCTTCCCGCCGGTGACAGCCAGAATCGCCCCTTATCTGATTGGTGATAACCCGGCTATCCGTCGCAAAAAGCGGAAAGGCAATCATATTGTAATCGTCGATGATCAAGTGGAGGTCCGGGCCAAATTGTGCATAGGGTCCGTGATAAGTATCCTCGCGAACGATTATCTGGCTGCTGAGCAGCCGGCCATCATCATCCTGTAATTCTTGCAAGGTGTTGATGACCATTTGCCGGGTGCGTTCATAATCATTACCTTGGACGATACCGTAAGGTTCACGCCCCACCACATTTATGTAAACCTGTCCAACGTGACCCATGCTGTAAGCAATAGTCTGACTCCAATCCACATTGCCAAAACTCAGGAATTTGCTGACAATTTCGTTGCGGGTATTTTTAGAGACGCGTGCGGCTAGGTTCTGCATACCAATCCGCTCCAATACTCGGTAGAAGCCGGCTGGAGTCATCCCGTGGCGAAAAGCACGAGCCTTCAACTGGGTGAACGGCTTACGGTTCAGCTTCAACAAGCCTTTTTCTAGCAAGAATACATTAAGATTGACCATTTTACGTAATGGACCGAACCCATGATCGGACATGACGATCACCGATGCATCGTCAGCAAGTTGGGCCAACATCCGGCCGATATATTCATCTACCAGCTTGTAACCGTCGCGGATAGCGAATTCAAAAGGCGTCGGCTCGTACCGTTCATGGGAATGATCCATGAAACGCCAGAGGGCATGCATCATGATGTCGAGGGCGATGAAATGCATCATTAGCACATCCCACTCTTCGCTTTTCATCAGGTGTAAGCCCCAATTCCCATGAGCCTTAATTAACCCATATATATCGTCGATGTACTCAGCTTCATTGCCTGGTTTGTATTGGATATTTGGAGCAACCCGATATTCACCGAGATTTGATTTGTAACGGCCTATTAAGTCGGCCGGGTAACAAATCTGGCCCCCTTTTGGGCTGAGAATGCCGGTAATCATAAAGCCATTGATGGGTTGGGGCGGGTAAGTAACGGGCACGTTCAAAACGCCAACCCGATAACCGGCCGCAGAAAGGCGTTGCCACAAAGTCGGTTGCCGGATCTTTGTGGCATTCACCAGGTTAAAATCTGCACCGGAAGGTTGGATGAAATCGAAGACGCCGTGTTTACCTGGATTACAGCCCGTCATAAACGTTGGCCAGGCGGGACTGGTAACCGGAGGAAGGGTTGAGGCCAGATTGCCGTATACTCCGTTGGACATTAAGCGAGCCAGATTCGGCAAATACCCAGCATCGACCCAGGGATGGATCAGGTCAAATGTTGCCCCGTCTATCCCAATAATGAGTAATTTCATCAAATACCTGTTGCGATCTGTGATAAATACCGGCCGGTCATGAGCCATTCTGATTTATTCATGGCCCGTGGCCTTTTTTTATTGCTTCCCTAGCCATGAAAGGCGGATGGCCGGCACTTTTCCCGGATATAATATATGGGTTTATTTTGGCTTTCGTAATAAGTGCGGACGATCAACTCGGCCAATAAGCCCATCACCAGGAATTGGACGCCAAGGATGACCAGTAATACGGAAAGCATCAGCAGCGGGCGATCTCCAATTCTAACACTGCGAAATCCTTCTAAACCACCTTGAATCCCGGCCCAAATCTTGATGGCAGCCAGGTATAGGCCAAAAAAAATGCCTATACTAGCAGATATGATGCCAACACCGCCAAATAGGTGCATCGGCCGAGCGCTATAACGACTCAGAAACAGGATCGTCATTAGGTCCAGTACAACTCGAAAGGTACGAGAAATTCCATACTTAGACTGGCCGGCCGTTCTAGCCCGGTGACTGACAGGCACCTCGGCCATCTTAAAACCGGCTGCACTGGCCAGTTCGGGGATAAATCGGTGCATCTCGCCGTATAAATGCATGTCGCGGGCCACTTCTACATTATAAGCGCGAAGCGAACACCCCCGATCATGAAGTTTCACACCAGTCGCCCGGGCTATTAAACGATTCGCAAAATAGGAAGGCACTTTTCGCAATAAAAAACCATCCTGGCGTTCCTGGCGCCAGCCATTGACCACGTCGTAACCTTCGTTAAGTTTGGTTAATAAGAGAGGAATGTCAGCCGGATCATTCTGGCGATCAGCATCTATTGTAACGATGACTTGACCTTGAGCGAAATCGAAGCCGGCCGCAAAAGCGGCTGTCTGACCAAAATTTCGGCGGAAACGAATTGCCCCTACCTGGGGATATTCACGGTGCAACTGTTCCATCAACTCGTAACTACCGTCTTTGCTGCCATCATCTATGAAGATAACCTCATAATTAAATGGCTCATTGTCCAGAGTCGTTACAATCTCTTGAATCAACGGTCGTAGGTTTTCTACTTCGTTTAGAACAGGGATAATAAGCGTCAGATCAACCGATATGGGTTCAGACATTTGTGGCGAAGGTGCTTCAGTCTTCGTTTGCATCAAAGTCATGATAAAGTTCGATTCTATCACGCACCTATTAGCTGACAAGCGCCTTAAATCTTTGCCACTTCTGGAGCCGAGATCCCTATGGTAACATTCTTTCGATGAAAATATCCGTCATTGCCACCGTAAAGAATGAAGGAACGGTTATCAGGCCTTTGTTTGATTCGCTCAAAAAACAAACACGCCAACCGGACGAGATCGTCATTTGTGATGGCGGCTCAAGCGATAATACCGTCGAAGTCATGAATGAATATCGCCAATATTTGCCACTAAAGATCATCATAGCGCCTGGTTCCAACATCAGCCAGGGTCGCAACAAGGCTATCAAGCATGCTGCGGGTCCGATTATCACCTCAACAGATGCAGGTGTGGTATTGTCCTCAGATTGGGTAGCTGAATTGGTTCGGCCAATAGAAGAAGATGGTGCACAGGTTGTTAGTGGTTGGTTCGAACCAAGTCCCCAGACTGATTTTGAATTCGTGTTGGGGGCCACTGTACTCCCGACTCTCGAGGAAATAGATCCTGAAAAATTCCTCCCTTCCAGCCGTTCCGTCGCTTTTACCAAGAGCGCCTGGCAGGCCGTTGGGGGTTATCCAGAGTGGTTGGATTATAGCGAAGATTTGATATTTGATTTGGCGTTGCGAAGAAACTACGGTTCATTTGCCTTTTCCCCCAAGGCAATAGCTTATTTCCGGCCACGCCACGACCTGCGATCTTTTGCCCGGCAATACTATTTATATGCCCGTGGCGATGGTAAGGCGAATCTCTGGCCTAAACGGCACGCGATCCGTTATTTCACATACATAATCGGCTTGCCGATGCTGAGCAAGTTGGTCTGGCAAGGTAAGCTAATTGGCTGGATCATGCTGTTTCTTGGCGGAAGCATTTACTGCCGGCGGCCAGCTCAAAGATTATGGCCAACCGTTCAAAATTGGCCACTGCTGGCTCGTTCCAGAGCTTTTGCACTTATCGGGCTGATCCGTCTCGTAGGTGATTTGGCCAAGATGGCAGGATACCCCGTTGGAGTGATCTGGCGCTGGCAACGGCTCAAAGGTTTACAGGATAAGAATAGTGTAAGCTTCTTTGACGGCCCTGATCGCTGATGCTAAGATCAAAAATATCTCAGCCGGCTCTCGTGGTCGGCTCTTTTTTTGTGATACTGTACTTCAGGTAAATATGGAAATTAGGCGCACACCACCCAAACGGCCACGTGGCGGACCGTCTTGCCTGCTTGTTATCCTGGTGATAGCCGCCCTCGTAGCTGGCGTGTTCGTGATAAGTAATGCTGACACGGTTCGGGAAACGATCATTTTGCCACCTACGCCAGAGCCAACCAGGTCATCCGCATCCTATGCGGCCAGTGCTGCTCTGCTTGAGCGAGATGGCGAAATCGGCGATGCTATCGAAGCTTATGAGCAGGCTATTCGGCTGGATGGTAGTCGCATCGAATTCTATCTGCCCTTGATTGATCTGTTAATTTCCACGGGAAAGGCAGAGGATGCCCTGAATTGGTCCCAGCAAGCAGTTGTTTTGGCCCCAGAAAATGACCAGGCTTGGTCTGCTTTAGCGGGGGCCTATCTGGCCCAGGGAAATCGTTTGGCCGAGACGGGCGATCCCACCAACGCTGATCTGGCATATGCCGAAGCAGTCCGCGCTGCTCGCTCGAGTACCGAGCTTAATCAGAGCAACGCTAAAGCATGGGCCTACTTGGCTGGAGCCTTATCTCAATTGGGGGCTGAACAATATGCACGTGCCCAAGAGGCGGCCGAAATCGCTCTGACCATTGATCCAGATAACCCGATCGTTCGATTAAATATGGCTACTGTACTCGAGCTTCAAGGATTTTATCCGGCAGCCATCGAGCAATACCAATTGGCCCTCGACCAGAATCCTAATATGTCAGAGTTACATATCGGCTTAGCGTACAATTATTATGCCACACGTGATATCCCCACCGCCATTCTAACTTTCCAGGATGCCCTTGACATTGATCCGGCGAATGCTGCCGCATATGATGGTTTAGGTTGGATGTTTTTTCTGATTGGTGAGTACCCCTCGGCCGAAGAGAATTTAGTCAAGGCAGTGGAACTCGATCCCGAGATGGTAAGAGCCCACGCGCATCTTGGGGCAGCCTACTACCGAAACCTCAATTATGATAGTGCAATTCCGGAACTTGAGATGGCAGTAGATCAATATGATAATGTAACGGTAGCTAATTCAACCTACTTCAATATGTTGGGCCTTGCCTATTATTTTAAGGGCGAGGAAAATTGCGATCAGGCGATACCCTTATTCAGGCAAGTACTAGAAACAATGCCTGAAGATGTCAACGCTTTGGAGGGTCTCGAATTGTGCCGCGCAGCGGTCATCGAATCCGACTCTTAGCAGTCTCGAGACCCGAGTGCTAAAAAACCCTTGACAGCCGCATATTCTGTGTTACAATTTTTACGAATTTAGCACTCGAAGAGCTAGAGTGCCAAAGAAAACTTCACAGATCTCAGATTCAAAACTTTTAATAAAGGAGAATAAACTAAATGTCCAAACAGCTTAAGCCGCTTGGGGACCGTTTGGTTGTCAAGCCCCAAGAACAAGAGGAGACCACAGCTTCGGGTCTTGTCTTACCCGAAACTGCCAAAGAAAAACCTCAACAAGGTGTCGTTCTGGCCATCGGACCAGGCCGGCGTGATGATGATGGCAAACGCATCGAAATGGATGTTGCCGTTGACGATGTCGTGCTTTATGCCAAGTACGCTGGAACTGAAATCAAGCTTGAGGGTGAGAAACTGCTAATTTTAAAGGAATCGGATGTCCTGGCGGTTCTCGAGGACTAAAATAGGTAACAAGGAGAAATATTAAACATGGCGAAACAACTCGTTTTTTCTGAAGATGCCCGACGCAAACTCAAAACAGGCGTTGATACATTAGCCTCCGCGGTAGCTACAACTCTTGGCCCCAAAGGCCGTAACGTAGCCTTGGACAAGAAATTTGGGGCGCCGACCATTACCCATGATGGGGTCACGGTTGCCAAGGAAATTGAGCTGGAAGAACCATACGAAAATATGGGCGCCCAATTACTTAAAGAAGCTGCAACCAAGACCAATGATATCGCTGGTGATGGCACTACAACTGCTACTGTCTTAGCCCAGAACATCGTCAACGAGGGTTTGAAGAACGTCGCCGCCGGTGCTAACCCTATGTTGTTGAAGCGTGGTATCGAAGCAGGCACAGAGGCGCTTTCGAAGGCTATCAGTGATATGGCTGTTTCTATTGATAGCATGGAGGAAATCGCCTCGGTTGCCGCAATTTCGGCCCAAGATATGGAAATTGGTAAGCTTATCGCCGAGGTGATGGACAAGGTTGGCAAGGATGGGGTCATTACTGTAGAAGAGTCACAAAGTTTGGAATTTGAACAAGAGTATGTAGACGGCATGCAGTTTGACCGTGGCTACATCAGCCCTTACTTTATCACTGACTCCGACTCGATGGAAGCTAGAATCGAAGATGCTTACATCCTCATTCATGACAAGAAGATCAGCTCTGCACAAGACCTGGTTCCAATTCTTGAAAAACTGATTCAGACCGGAAAGCGGAACTTGGTCATCGTCGCCGAAGATGTTGATGGTGAGGCATTGGCCACGATGGTTCTTAACAAACTACGGGGCACGATCAACGCTTTAGCCGTCAAAGCTCCTGGTTTCGGCGATCGCCGAAAGGCTATGCTCCAAGACATTGCTGTCCTGACTGGTGGCCAGGTAATCACCGAAGAAATGGGTCGTAAGCTCGAAAGTGTTCAGATCAGCGACCTCGGCCGAGCTGGCAAAGTGATCTCCACCAAAGATGACACCACCGTCGTGGATGGTGCAGGTGAAGAAAATCAGATCAAAGGCCGCGTCGAACAGATCAAGGTTGAGATCGATCGTAGCACTTCTGATTACGATCGCGAGAAGCTGCAAGAGCGACTGGCCAAGTTGGCTGGTGGGGTGGCTATCATTCGTGTTGGCGCAGCCACGGAAGTCGAACTCAAAGAGAAAAAGCACCGGGTAGAAGACGCCTTGAGCGCCACCCGTGCGGCCGTCGAAGAAGGCATTGTCCCCGGTGGCGGTGTGGCTTTGATTAATGCGTTGCCAGCCCTTGATAGTGTTGAATTGGAAGGAACTGACGAAAGCACAGGCATCAAGATCCTTCGGGCTGCTTTGGAGGCACCCATGCGCAGGATCGCCCAGAACGCCGGTAAAAATGGTGACGTCATCATCCAGAATGTTCGCGCTGAACAAGAGAAAACTGGCGACAAGAATGTCGGCTATGATGTCTTAACTGAGAATTATGTTAACATGCTAAAGGCCGGAATCATCGACCCGGCCAAGGTTACCCGAGGTGCGCTGGAGAATGCAGCCAGCATAGCTGCTATGATTCTAACGACCGAAGCGCTCATCACTGACCTGCCGGAGAAAGAAGAAATGCCCATGCCGGGTGGTATGCCCCCAGGCGGAATGGGTGACTTCTAAACAATAAAAAGTCGTTTTTAGTGAAAAGACCCCTCAACAGAGGGGTCTTTTCTTTTTCACGAAACTCAGTACACTCATATATGAATAACCAGAGGCGTTTCAGGACCGGATTAACATCGTGTTCTTCTCATCTTTAGGTGGAACATTTAGGAGCAAGTAGGATCATGGGCGAGGTATTAGTTCAGAAAATGATCCCGGCCCTTAACAAGATGGCTTGGCCCAAGTCCCCCGAGGCCACAGAGCTCGGCCGGAGGGTTTATGAAGTGGGTCTTGACCAAGCAGATGATTATCAAACTGATCCGAAAATTCTGACCGCCGCCTTGCGGACCTTCCAAACAAGTGATTCCCGCCCTTATGCTTGTGCTGGTGTGGCTTATACTCTTCTAAAGGCTGCTCGAGAGAAGGATGGTTCGTATGCGCAGGTCGGCCTAACTGCAGCATTAGAGTGGTTGGAAAAAGCTCAAGAATTAGCCCCAGATATCTTCGAAATAAATATGGTCGAGCCCTTTATTTATATCTATAGTGGTCGATTGGACGATGCGCGATTGGTTCTGAATTATTTGGAGAGCATCGATAATAACCATTACTATATCTTACGGGCTGAAATCGCTTATTGGCAAGAACAAGGCAAGCTTGACGAAGCCATCCATTGGTACAACCGCGCCATAGAAGCGGCCAAGACGGTGCCGCAAAAACTGCGGGTACAGAGAGAGTTGGGTGATTGTTACTTTCGATTTAAGCAATACGAAGAAGCCATAGAGGTATACAAAGAGGCCATACACTTCGCAACTGACAATGCCGGTCTCTGGCATACGATGAGCTTAGCCTATTGGAGGTTAGGCGATTATGAAGAGGCGGCACATTGTAATCGACGGGCTTTAAAGATCCAGGGCGATCTACCAGGGGCTTTGAAGATGCAAGAAGCCCTTAAGGAAAAGCTGGAATCTGGGGGCCTGTCCAAAAGACTTTTCGGGAGCTAAATCATGGCTAAAGGGGCCAATCGCCAGTAAATGTTTATTGGAAACCGCAATGGATGCTGTTTATTGGGTAAAGGAACGTGGGTTTTTAACCAACCCGGGTTAGCCATGGAGATACTATTCCGGTCTGAACTGCTGTAGAAATGACAGGGTCTGGTCCTGCACCTGGGTTGGGTTCAATTCGTTGGTGTCCAGATATAAATGACAATATTGGCGAGCGTGAGCCAGACGCCGGTTCTGCTCAGCCAAGTGTTCCGGCCGAAAATCAAGGTGTGGTCGTCGCGTTCTGATCGACTCATAGTTAACATCTAAATAAATAAGCACATCTGGCTGGCAAATGCGCTGCCACATATTCGGTACGTAAGAATGTTCTTGGGCCACGTGCCGTGCTTTGTAACCTACCTCCCGTAACGAAGATACCAGGGTACTCTTACCAGAAGCGCAGGCTCCGACGACGGCGACCTTCAAATTCGCCCTTGGTATACTTGACATAAATAAATATGATTAATATGTACGGATTTCATGCTGGATTTGGCTGCTTAGACCTGTTCACAGTGGTAACCTCCCACTGAGACGACGTATATCATCCCCTCTTTTTTCCGCAACAGACATGCACATGATGCTAATATCGTCTCGAGGGCGCCCTTTTTCTAATTCCAGTGCCTTTTCCAGTAAGGTGTCGACGATCTGACGGGCATCCATGACCCCCTGAGTAACCAGGTCGGCGACGATGGTCAGCGCGTTCAGCCCCTTTGAGCCACTGGAACTACCCGCATGTTGAAGACCATCGGTAAAGACAACGACAAACGTGCCTATGGCTACTGGAATCTCAGTGATTGTGGGTTTGACCTGACGGTGAACGCCGACTACCGAAGAAGGTTCGTCAAGCAGGAACAGTCCGGTGTCTGTAGTATGAACGATCACCGGCGCTGGATTGTTGCGCGAGATCACCAACGTGCCGCTTCGAGTATCGACAGAAAGGATATTTAATGTGGCACTCACTTTGCCGCGCCGGTAAGTATAAAGATAATCATGGGCTGCCCGGGCAGCCGCGCCATCGCGCACACCTTCAGCTAATAATTGCACAGCCTTGCGAGCCACGACGTTACTAATGGCTTTGGCCGACCGGCCGCTGCGCTGGCCATCTACCAAGACCATTGACAGGCCACCATGTGGCCGCTCGATCATCTCCAGAGTATCACCACTTTCTTGCATTGCGTATTTGTTTATTTTGGCAACTGCGAATTGTGTTTCCATCGCTTGACTTAAAAGGGAATATCTACCTCCGATCCTTAATCCTTCACTTCCAATTTCGCCAGGCTGGCGACAAGCTTTTTAATTCCTACGCTGGAGAAGGCGACGACGACCTCTTCGTCATTACCGGTTAACTTGCTCTCGATCACGACACCGTTGCCGAATTTCGCGTGGGTTACATTCTGCCCGGTTCGATATTGAGACTCGGTGACAGTGGGTTTTTTCTCCTCCTTTGCCGAATCTTTCCAGGAATAAGGCTCGGGCAATGTCTTCTGGCGCCTGGTACTGTGTTCGGAACTACTGTCGAAATTTTGCCTTGTACTCATAGTTAATGGCGAAGGCCAATGCCACTGGCTAGCCTTTCTTTTGACTTCTCGTCGGCGATCGCCACTTGTACCCCCGTGGACGAGTTCCTCGGGGATTTCTCCGAGAAAACGGGAAGGCACTGTTAACTCGGAACCGCCGTAAATTGTGCGACGAAAAGCATAAGATAAACAGACTCGATCCCTGGCCCGAGTCAAGCCGACGTAAAACAACCGACGTTCTTCGGCTAACTCCTCGGCATCCTCTAGGGAGCGGCTATGGGGTAACATACCCTCTTCCAGTCCGACAATGAAGACCACGGGAAACTCAAGCCCTTTTGCCGCGTGCAAGGTTAGAAGGGTGGGTGCATTGGGATCTTCTTCAAGATCGTCTACATCTGAGACCAAAGCCACTTGTTCCAGGAACTGGCTCAAGTCTACGTCTTCGAACTCGCCCGCGACGTTGCGCAATTCCATCACGTTTGCCCACCGATCGTCACCCTCAGCTGTGCCATCGTCTATGTAGAAACGGTAACCAGACCCATCTATGATCTCGTCCACAAGATCGCCAACGCTTACCCGATCTTTCAGGATTATCCAGCTTTGTAGCATCTCGCCGAAATTGGATAGGGCAGATAAAGCACGGCTGGCGAAAGTATGCTCTCGGTCGGGCTTTTCGACCAGACGAAGCAAAGCTTCTCCTGGCTGCCAGCCATTACGCTCTGCCCATTCGTAAAAGGCTTGCTGTGTTTTCTGGCCAATGCCCCTGGTCGGCGTGTTTATTACCCGCGCGAAACTAACCGAATCAGACGTGCTGTGCACCAAGCGCAAATAAGCAATTAAATCCTTTATTTCTCGTCGGCTGTAAAACCGCGTTGCTCCGACCAAGCGATAGTTCATGCCAACCCTTATGAAGGCTTCTTCCAGAACGCGAGATTGGGCATTGGTACGGTACATGATGGCGCAATCACCTGGATCGATCCCGTTTAACATGAATCGTTCAATAGTGGCCACGACCTGTTCCGCTTCATCCACATCATTATAAGCTTCCCGTATGGTGATCTGGACGCCGCCTTCTCGTTCAGTGAATAATTCTTTGTCCACTCGCCCTCTGTTGTGGCGAATGATGGCCTTAGCTGCGTCGAGGATGATCTGCGTTGAACGATAATTTTGTTCGAGCAAAATCATTTCTGCTTCTGGATAGTCTCTGCGAAAACGATTGATATTCCGATAGTCTGCGCCGCGCCACTTATAAATCGATTGGTCAGCATCACCAACGACAAAGATGCTTCCGTGGCTATTCACCAACTGCTTTAGCAATGCATATTGGACCGTATTGGTATCCTGGAACTCGTCGACCAGTATATGTTGGTATTTCTCCTGATACTGTTGCAATATGTCGGGCCGCTCGTCAAAAAGTAAGACTGTATTTACGAGCAAGTCGTCAAAATCCATGGCGTTGTTGGCGACCAAGATCTCCTGGTAGCGCAGATAAACCCGTCGTGTAATTTCGGAGACATAGGTGCTTGCCGCATATTGTTCAGGTGTAACCAGTTCATTCTTGGCAGAACTGATACCGGCCAACATCTTATTTGGCGGATATTTTTTATCGTCAATTCCTAAATCCTGGAGCGCTTGATTTACAACCTGGCGTTGATCGGCCGTGTCGAAAATGACAAAATCACGATCATAATTAAGCAAATCTTTGCTTTCGCGCCGGAGTATGCGAACACAGGTGGCATGGAAAGTGCCCATCGTCAAACCACTTGGGTTTCCACCAAGCAGGGTTTCGACTCGATGGCGCATTTCTCGTGCTGCTTTATTGGTAAAAGTGACTGCCATGATGCGCCAGGGAGCGACATCCAGCTCGCGGATTAAGTAGGCAACCCGGTGAGTGAGGACGCGAGTTTTTCCACTTCCCGGGCCAGCTAATACCAGGAGGGGACCGGGTCGAGCTTCCACCGCCATCCGTTGAGCTGGATTCAAATCACTAAAAATATCCATCGTCCTGCAATTATAATCAGAATCGCTGAAACGGGAACGCCTGGTTTGACATGTATCTGGCGCTCTGTTAGAATCCGCAACGCTATTGGCCCATTCGTCTAGCGGCCTAGGACGCGGCCCTCTCAAGGCCGAAACACGGGTTCGAGTCCCGTATGGGCCACAAATTTAGAAGGCAGGCTTCGCTGAGGGATAGGCGAAGCCTTTTTTAGTTACTGACATGGTCATAACCCGAGGCTATGCCTAAACAAGCCCTTAATTAACCTTTCACCCGTCAGATAGCCGCGTCGAGAATCGCACCAGAGCTAGTCATCTAATGACGACCAACGTTGAAGAACCAATCGAAGTTATCGACCGGGCGCGTTATCGCCAGATTCTGATATTCTTTGCCGGTGTTATCGCTAACATCATCTGGTGGGATCTTCTGGTTGGGAGGCTGTTCAAGGGACCAGTTCGGCGGGGTCGATCCGAGCGATACCGGCGTATGTCCCGCCGTTTTCGTGAGGTGGCGATTGACATGGGGGGCGTGATGATCAAGCTGGGCCAGTTTCTCAGTGCCCGTGTCGACGTTTTGCCACCAGAGATCACCGAAGAATTGGCCGGTCTTCAAGATGAAGTCCCTCCCGTCCCCTTCGACGAGATAGAGTTAGTCCTAACTGAAGAATTAGGAGACGTAAGCGCGCATTTCACCCATTTCTGGGCCAGTCCATTGGCGGCCGCCTCCTTGGGCCAGGCTCATAAAGCCCGCCTTGTGCCCTCCGAGGCCAACGGATTCGATCCCTATGCCCAAGCTGTTGTCGTGAAGGTGCAGCGGCCGAAAATCGAAGACATCGTCAGAACGGATTTAGCTGCCTTACAGGTCGTTTCTCGTTGGGTAATGCGCTACAAACCGATTCGCCGGCGGGCCAACGTGCCGGCCCTAATGGAAGAATTCTCGTCGACGATGTGGGAAGAGTTAGATTACATCAGCGAGGCGGATAATGCCGAACGCTTTGGCGAAATGTTTGCCAATGATCCAGGTGTCAGGATTCCGGCTGTTTATCGCCAACACTCCACCCGACGCGTACTTGTTTTAGAGGATGTCAGTGGGATCAAGATCACCGACGTCGAAGAAATTGCTACGGCCGGTGTCGATAGGGGGGAGGTTGCCGTGAGATTGCTGGATGCCTATTTCTATCAGATCTTCAAAGAAGGTTTCTTCCATGCCGATCCCCATCCGGGTAACCTGTTTATCCAGCCAGTAAGACCAACACCCGGTGATTCTAACGGACGCCCAAGCCCCTTTATATTGACCTTTGTTGATTTTGGCATGGTGGGCCATATTGAAGATTTTATGGGCGAAAACTTGCGCCGGGTTATCGTCGCGATCTCCCAACGGGATGCCAGAGCTCTAACCGAAGCTTACAACGATTTAGGGTTTTTTCTGCCAGGCAGCGACCTGGATCGAATAGCAGAAGCCCAGGATCAGTTACTAGATCAGATTTGGGGGCGAAGTATCGCAGAACTTAGCCAACCTGATCCGGAAGAAGTCCAGGAGTTTAGCCGGGAATTTCGCGATATCATGTTCGAGTTTCCATTTCAAGTACCCCAGGATTTCATATTTTTGGGCCGGGCCCTGGGTATGCTATCCGGCCTCTCCACCATGCTCGATCCTGATATCAATCCCTGGCAATTGGTGGAAAAGTATGGGCGGGATTTAATTCGTAGTCAGGAAGGCCTGGAGTTCAGTCTAGCAACATTGGCCGAATGGGCACGGATTTTAATATCGATGCCGTCCCGGTTAGATCGCCTGTTGACCGCAGCCGAATCCGGCCAGTTGCGGGTTCAAATGGCCCGAGATCGCTCTACGCTGCGCCAGTTGGATCGCATCGAAAGGCGGTTAAGCCGGCCTAATTGGAGCTTATTAGCCGCTGTTTTCCTCCTCTGTGGTACCTTGTTTTATGTGAATGATGAGGTTGCTTTGAGTGTCGTTTTTTGGGTGTTTGCCGGGTTGTTTCTGCTTTTGACTTTGTTTCGTCGCGAATAATGTCTAACACCTTGCTGGTCTCATAAAAGAACTGCAAAGTTTCTGTGACTATGAGGTATTCAAGACTTGGCTTGTTCCTCCATCTCGAGCCCCTGATGCCTTGTCTCCAGGCCCCTTTTCTGTAACAAAGCACCTAATAGGCTGAGCACAACGCCCACGTTAATCATGATGTCGGCTACGTTAAAAATACCAGGTCGAATGGGGGTTTGAATGAAGTCGAGCACCTGACCGGCTGTCACGCGATCGATCAAGTTACCCATGGCTCCGCCAATGATCAGCGCCAGGCCAATGCGAAGAAGCCATTGTGACCGGGGAACCCGGACCAGGTATATGAATAATCCGATGACGATGACAATTGATAGCCAGCCGACAATGGGACCGATACCTTGTAGCAAGCCAAAGGCAATACCCTGGTTATAGGTTGGATAAAGGGTTAGCAGGGAATGAACCTGGGTGGGACCATTTTCGGCCAGATATGTCGCCGCCCATAGTTTGGATAAGCGGTCAGCGGCAAATGCCAGTAATATCAGGATATATGGCAGCATGGTTTAGCCCCCGTTTCAGATCCGGTCAATATCCCCTCAAGGTTTATTGGTTTGACCTCGTTGGCCGAGAAAGTGACGTACCCTATCTGCTAAGTTTGGTGGTTGGTCAACCTGCAACTTCTTACGTAGTTGAGACAATGATGGTTCGGTCAACTTGGTTCCATCGGGAAAAATCAATGTTGGAACACTGGCGTAACCGCCGTTGATCTCGATCAAACGTGCACGAGACTCGCCGTTTCCATCAATATTAATTTTATGAACGGCGATCTCGTTGTTGTCGAGAAACCTTTCCACACTTAGAGAATGGGCACACCACCTGGATGTATAAAGGGTGATCTTTTCCGTTGACGGATTACTCATAATAAGTCAGGGTCTCTTCAACACGATTATAAAAGGGAAGATTGTTAGGACTCTATTCTGCCGGATCATCCGCGTCGGTGGTCTGGCTTACTTCTTCCGCTTCATACTCCTCTTTGGTAATGAAACGGCCACCCTGCATATCGACATTGACTAGGTTGAAGCCCCGGTCGAAGTGAGCCACGGTTGGAATGCGCTGGAAGCAACGACTATCTACAATTGTTTTGTGCCATTCATAGCCATCACCCGCCCGAACCAGGTCATATTCCTTGTGTATGCGTAATCGTACCTTCGCCCCGCACTGGTCGCATTGAACGTAGACGAAAAAACCTTCTTCTTCTGTCTCATCGCTGCCAAATAGTTTCTGTAAAAATCCCATGGGCTAATTCTACTGTGATAGATTCATCTGGCAAATCGCTGGCTTACCGTCAATTGGCGGGAAAAGCGCGTTTGCTTCCCTCTTGCAATTGGGCTAGACTACATGACATAATCTACTTGAAGTGCCGGTAACTACATAGGAAAAAGGATGGGGGATTTCAGATTCGAGGTCTGGCCCACTGAATATCCAGTTATAATTCAACACTTTGGGGTCAATCCGCGAAATTACGCACAATTTGGCCTACCTGGGCATGATGGCATCGATATCCAAGCGCCGACGGGTAGCAAAATCTTTTGTGTTGCGCCAGGAGAAGTCTTTCGTATTCACGAAAAGCCAACTGGCCATAATTATGGCATTCATGTCCGTGTGGCCCATCAGGATGGTTATCAAACTGTTTATGCACACCTGCAAAAGATTTTCGTTCGCCTGGGACAGATCGTCGAAGCAGGCACGATCCTTGGATTGGCGAATGAAACTGGCAACAGCTTCGGTCCTCATCTGCATTTATCCCTCAAAAAGAAAGGCGCCAGAGTTGACAATTGGCCTTATGAAATTATCGATCCCACACCTTACCTTTTACCACTCCTGGGATGGAAAAAGCCGGCCGGTCCATATGTTGAAGGCTGGTTGTTAACTGAATCCATCTTCATTCAAGATGAGCTGGCTCAAGTGAATGAAGGAGGAGCAACCCTCTACGTCAATCCCTCTAAAAGCAAATTAGTTCCCTCAGGCACCATCATCATCGTCGTCTCGCAGAAAAAACCATTTACCCGGGTCCGGATCCCTCTGGCGGCTATTGGCGTGGACGACAAATCCGCGCCAAAGCCAGCCGCCGAACCCCCGCCAATCGTCTCCACTGTGGACGGTTGGGGTTGGAAGCGATTCTTGACCCTGGCTGGCAAGCAAGCCATCGTCGGTCCCCATGGGGTCAATTTGCGAACCAGACCCGATCAAACAGCAACCAATATTGGCATGGTAAAAGCCAATAGCACTGTTAGCCTGATAGGGATGCCCAAAGATTTATACGTACCGATACGCGTACGGAGGAACGATTTTCAGGAGCCGGTAGATCTGCCTGAGCCACCACCAGATCCGGGAACTATCCCTCCGCGAGATGGTTATATGGGATGGGTTTTAACTCAATTTCTCAGTACAATCAGCAAACGCCGGGCTTTAACTTCCCGCCTGGGCGTCAATCTTCGCAGCAAACCGGACAGATCTGGGCAGAATATTGGCCTTGTCAAGGCCTTTGCTACCGTAAGCCTGGCCGGACCCCCTCGGGGGGAGTATACGCCTATACTAATCCGAAAACAGGATGTATTAAATGCTGTCGTTCCGATGCCGGATGTAGACAAGCCAGATCCATGGCCTGATGGTACGCCACCAGACCCTGCTCCAAAACCGGATCATGATACGACGCCTGGCTGGTCTTTTACGAACGGCCTTTACATCACGGGCAATCAAGCAAAAGTTGCCCGCTTCGGCAGTAATCTTAGGGAGGCGCCGCGGCGCGATGCGGATAAGGTCGGTTTTATCCCGGCCGGAACTACCATCATAGTCACTGGCCCAGCCCAGGGGGAGTATACGCCGGTTCGTGTCCGGGATGATCTCTTGCAACCGCCGAAAGATGATGATAGCGTGCCCGATCCCGACACTCAGACGATGGGCCGGGCAAGATTAGGTCTTCATGCCTCGGCCGACCCTGAAATCAATGAGGCAGAGCAAAAGGAGTTTATCGATCTTCGACCGGGTATGATCAAGGTACTGTCGTTCCACGGATCGGAGGATGTTCAACTCCTGGCCACAACCCACCCGGAGGCCCATTTTGTCGTACGTGCATTTCTATCCTTCGGTGGTCGCAACATCAGCCCGGGCAAGTTTCTCGAAGACACCCTTACCGACGTTCGTCGGACGCTCGAACAATTACGCGGCCGGCAAGTTGTAGTTGAGCTCCATAATGAACCCAACGTCGTTGAGGAAGGATTGGGCAGCAGTTGGTCGGATGGTGCGACTTTTAGCCTTTGGTGGCGCGAATTGTTGAAGAGATATCGCCAGGCTCTTCCTGGCGTACGTTTTATCTTTCCTGGCCTGTCTATGGGCACTACCGTAACCGGGGTGAAATTGGACCACATCCAGTTTCTAGAGGCTAACCGTGCGGCTGTCGAAGCGGCCGATGGCATTGCCGTACATGTATACTGGTCTGATGTCGTCACGATGGAGCAAGCCCTCGATCAGATCGACGATTACATCAGTCGTTTCCGGTCGCGTTCGATCTGGATTACAGAAGCCAGTCGCAAAGGTAGGGGACTCCCACCACAACGCCTGGCTCAGGAATATCTGCGATTCTGGCGCGAATTGCAGACGCGGCCGGTGGTTCAGGGAGTGACCTATTTTGTTGCCTCAGCCAGCAATCCTGATTTTGCTAACGAGGTTTGGGTAGGAAAGGGCATCGGCCGGCTCCTGGGCAAACGATGAAAGTTCCAAGTAACCCGGGATTGCATCCTGGGATACTTGATACTTTACGAACTTCCCACCAATTCTTTAAAACGTGGATCGTCGCGGATGGCGTCTAGATCTGGGTCGCGCCGCACCCACTCCAATTGCACCTGGTGCTTATCCAGGGCAATCTTTAAGAGGTTCAGGGCTCGTTCTATATTTCCGGCAATCGCTTCGAGGCAAGCCTGGTTATACTCACTTTCGTCGGCGATGAGTTCGCGAGCTACCCTCATATGTTTTTCGTATTCCTGGTTGTTGCCTAGGCGACGGTATACACCGGCGAGAGAGCCTCGCGAAAGTGAATCCTTGGGATTTAGTTCGACTGCCTGCTTATAAGCGGTTAGTGCCTCTTCGGTATAGCCGTTGGCATTATAGACATCTCCCAAATTGGCATATGCGGTCGCATTTTGGGGATCCAGTTGGGTTGCCGTTTGGTAGGCGGTTATCGCCTCTTGCCCTGAGCCGCCTTCCCGGTAAGCGTTCCCCAACCCAACGTATATGGCCGGATCCTCCGAATCCAGCTCTAGCGCTTGTTGGTAGGCTTTCAGGGCTTCATCACTACGACCTAAGTCAGTATAGACATCCCCCAACCCGCGAAATGCTGCCGAATCGACGCTCTTTAACCGAATCGCTCGTTCATAAGAGCTAAGAGCTTCGAACGGCCGTTTTAAGACGCGGTAGACATTTCCCAGCCCTATATGGGCCGGGGCATATTTCGAACTCATCCGCAATGCCCGTTGGTAGGCGTTTATCGCTTCGTCTAAGCGATTCATTTTGAAAAAGGTGTCACCTAGTCCCGATCGGGGCGCCGGATCCTTAGGATCGATACCAATAGATTTTTGATAAGCTGCCAGAGCATCTTCGGATCGGCCGAGGCGGTTATAGGTGTTTCCCAAACCTGTGTAAGTTGATGCTTTAGCTGAAGCGAGATGCAAAGCTTTTTCATATGCAGTTAACGCCTTTGCGTCATTGCCGTACTTTGCATATACGTCGCCGATCCCTGTTAGGGCATCAACATTTTGGGTATCTAGTGTCAGCGCCTGTTGGAAAACTTCTCGGGCATGATCCAGGTCGGCCATCTGGACGTAAGCAGAGCCGAGACCGCTCAACGTCGAGGCGTTTTGCGGTTCAAGTGAACGAGCCTCTTCGAACGATTCCAGAGCCTCTTCGTAGCGGCCCGAACGCAAATAAAGCTGTCCTAACTGCTGGTGGGCTGAAGGATTTCCCGGTTCAAGATTTATCGCATGACGGAATGCCGTTATCGCATCATTAGGCCGGCCGAGCTCCGCATAGATAAGGGCAGCGCCATAATATGGTTCGGCATAATCCGGTTGACGCTCCAAAGCATATTGGTAAGCTCGCAGCGCATCATAGGGTCGGCCCTTATCGCGCTGGATATTACCAAAACGATAGTAAGCAGGGGCATTATCCGGGTCGAGTTTTAGCACCCGTCTGTATGCGTCTAAGGCCTCGTCGATTAGGCCTTGCGCATAGTACGTGTCGCCAATCGCCGTGTAAGTTTCAGGATGATCGGGTTGCAGTTCAATCGCTTGCCGGTAAGCTTCATTCGCGTCTTCGTAACGACCAAGTTTGCTATAAGTCCTACCCAGCAAGATGTGTAGATCGCTTGAATCCTGGCCGAGTTCCTTGGCTCTTTCGGCTGCTTCAACTGCCTCATCACATTGGCCCAGAGCAAGGCACGCTTTCCCTAATCTTAGGGAAGCCATCCGATTGTCGGGATCGAGTTCCAGGGTGCGGCGAAATCCAGCGGCTGCTTCCTGGTGGCGGCCTAATTCTGCAAGTGCCCTTGCATAGCCATAATGTGCATTAGCCTCGGTTGGGTTTAACTCAATGGCTTGCTCGAAAGCCTCGATGGCTGCTTCTGGTTGGTTACGATGGGTCAATGCTCGTCCCAGGCTGCTCAATGCAGATGCAGAATTTTTATCCAACGTTATGGCATGCTTGTAGGCAGCTTCTGCTTCGGCAAAATGCCCCATTGCAATATGCGCGTTACCCAGACCTTCGTGTGCGACTGCATCTTCCGGTGCCAGATCCACCGCCCGCTGAAAAGCCTTGAGCGAACGCTCGTGATTATTCTGGGCTGCGCAGGCTAAGCCTGCCCCTTTTAAGGCCGCCACATTGTCGGGGTCCAGGTTTAATGCCTGCCAAAAAGCAGCCAGAGCCCGCCGATAGTTGCCTTGGGCTGCCTCCACATTTCCCAATCCGATATATGATCTAGGTCGAGGGGGATAAGATTCTAATGCCTTACGATAGGCTTCCCCGGCCTTAAGCAAATTATTCTGGGCAAAATGGATATCGCCCATACCGTTAAGAGCATCGACAGCATGTTCATCTTCGACAAGAACTTGTTGATAGGCATTTACCGCACCATCCAGACGGCCCAGAGCAGCATATAAATCGCCTAAATCGGTCAAAGATACGGATGATGGGTCTAAATCTAAGGCTTGTTCATAACTTTTTTTGGCTTCGCCCGGCCGGTCTAGTGCTTGATACACTTTGCCAATCCCCCGATGGGCGGCTGCCATTTGTGGTTGGATGGACAGGGCATTTTGATAAGAGTTTAAGGCGTCCTGATACCGGTTGGCAGCAAGATAAGCATCGCCCATACCACAATGCGCCGAGGCATCGGAACTGTCACGTGCAATTGCCGCCTCATATGCGGCGAATGCCTCTTCATGGCGCCCAGTTGCTATGTATACATTGCCAAGCCCTCGTTGCACCTCAGAGCTATCAGGTGATCGCTCGGCCGCGGCCCTAAAAGCCTCTTCTGCTTCGTCGTTGCGCCCAAGGGCAATATAAACATTGCCCAGGCCATGATAAGCAAAGGCATCTTCTGGATCATCCTGGATCGCCTTTTGGAATGTGTTGAGCGCTTGTTCAAGCTTGCCAAGAGACAAATACTGTTCGGCGAGCTGCCGGTGAAAGAGGGGATAGTTTGGATCAAGAGCCAGGGTGCGCTCGTAAGCCTTCACTGCATCTTGCGGCCGGCTTAACTTTACATAAGTAGAGGCCAGCCCGGCCAGGGCTTCAGGCCAATCCGGTTTGATCTCTAATGCCCTCTGGTATGATTCCTTGGCTTTATTCAACTCGCCAATAGCAGCATAAGACATTGCCAAGCCCTTATATACCTCGGCATTCGACGGCTTGAGTTCAAGTGATTGCAGATAAGAGGTAATAGCCTCCGAATTTGCTCCGAGCCGTCGTTGGACGTCCCCCAGACCTGCATAAGCATTAGCGTCACTGGCATCAAGCTCGATCGCCAATTTGAAAGCCGCCAAAGCTTCTTGCGGCCGGTTCATTTTATGGTAAATACTGGCCAATCCACTATGCGGAGTGGCCTGACCAGAATCTAGCTTCAGGGAATTTTGGTAGCTGCTCATCGCTTCTTCATCACGGTCAATTGACGCGTATAATTGGCCTAAACTGCTATGAGGCACAAACCATTCGGGACTAAGCTCAGTCGCTTTTTTATACGCTTTTTCCGCATCGCCAATCCGGCCTAATTGTTGGTAGACGCTGCCTAATCCATGGTGAACAATGGCGTCCTGGCTATCAAGTTCATGAGCGCGCTCATAGGCGAGTAAAGCCTTTTCAGACTCCTCCAGACCAGTATAGGCCCGGCCGAGCCCCAGGTGTGCTTCAAGATAATAAGGGTCGATCTTTATTGCCTGCTTGAAGGCATGCAACGCCTCTTCTGGTTGCTCCAGGGTTAAATAAACGTTTCCGAGCCCGGAATAGGCCACCGGATCTTTCAGATTCAGTGCCAGTGCCTGTTGGTAAGAGTTTACGGCTTCGCCGGTTCGTCCAAGTATGTCGTAGATCTTGCCCAATTTATTGTAGGCACCGGCATAATCGGATGATAGATCGAGTACTTTTTGATAGGCGGTGATGGCTTCAACCATCTCTCCTTGGGCGTATTTCAGGTCACCCAGAGCCTCGAAACCCTCAGCACTCTCGGGATCGAGCTCGATGGCTTTTTGCAGGGCAGCATCGGCTTCTTCATGGCGGTTATGCTGGGTGTATAATCGGCCGAGGCTTACATGGGGGGCAGGGTCGTTAGGTCCGAACTTGATGGCTTGCCGGAATGTTCTCATTGCCTGCCGAAACTGTCGCAACTGAATCAGGGTATTTCCCAGTCCATCGTAGGCAGCAGCATATTCAGGGTCATGACTGATCGCATTTTCATAAGCCTCCCTGGCAGCATTGGGCATATTGAGCTCGAGATAAACGTCGCCCAATCCCTTGTGCGCCCGCGCATTGTCTGGCGCTAACTCTAGCGCTCGTTGGTAGGCGGCGATGGCTTTCTTATACTGGTTTGCATCAACGTAAGCGTCACCTAACCCAACTTGGATGCTTGGTTCCGTCGGATCTAGCTCGACGGCTCGCCAAAATGCCGGAAGGGCCTTGTCCAATAATCCGAGTGCGCGATAAACATTGCCTAAACCTCGATAAGCCGGTGCATAATCGGGATCATATTGGGAAGCCTTCTGGTAGGCATCTAATGCTTGGTCATAATTTTTGAGCGCGTACAAAGCGTCGCCGAGTCCGGTAAACGGTTCGGGTCCGTCTTCGTTGGCCTTCACCGCCTCTTCATAAGCGGAAAGTGCATCATCGTAATGACCTAAGGCCATATAGATTTGGCCCAGGTTCTCTTTAGAATATGTATGGTTGGGATCGAGGCTCATAGCATTTTGGTGGGCTTCAAGGGCTGCTTGGTAATTTCCACTAGCGCTGTGGGCTTGGGCCAGGCGATCGTAAATCTTGGCGCTGGAATCGCCGAGCTGAATTGCTTGTTGGAAAGCGTTGATAGCTTGATCATATTGGCCGGCATCGGCCAAGAGCTCGCCAAGACCGGCGTAAGGTGCACTCGATGTAGGGGCTATTTCGATGGCCCGCTCAAAGGCAATGGACGCCGATTCGGGCCGTCCATTCACCTGGTAAGCATTTCCCATACCACAATATGCATCCGTGCAGTTGGGGTCGATTTCTATCGCCTTCTGGTAGCTGGCGACAGCTTTCTCTGTCTGACCGGCTGCGAGGTAAGCATCGCCAAGGGCATTCTGGAGACCGGCATTATCTGGGGATATCGACTCTGCCTCTTGCAAGATCCTCAAAGCCTCGTCACTGCGACCGGAGAGCAGATACATTTGGCTTAGCCCTATCCGAGCATTGACATATTTTTCGTCTTGTTCAATGGCTCGTTCGTAAGCTGTTATGGCCTCTTGTGAGTTGCCCATCGCCTGGAGAACAGCGCCCATACCGCCATGGCTCGAAGCCGAAGCTGGATCGACGTTAAGGGCTTGGTCAAAGGCAGCGCGGGCTTCATCGTGCCTGCCCAAAGCTTTGTAAATATTGCCTAAAGCCGTGTGAGCAGCCGCGTGTTGCGGGTTGAAGCTAATTGCTTGCTGCAAGGCTGTAATCGCCTCATCATATTGTTCTCCCGCTCCCAGGTTTACACCTTTCAGGAACCAGGCGTAATTTCGGTCAGGGTACCAGTTTACGATCCGGTTTAAGATCTCATCGGCCGTGACGTTATAGACAGGGTTGTAGCGATCGTCTGGCCACAATAGACGATGGGCCAAAAGCTCATAAGCATCGGCTAGTTGGACCTTCAGTTGCTTGCCTTCGGGTGGCAAACTGGCTTCTACGCGTTCGAACCACTCTTGGGCGGCGCTGAATTGACCCTCGCGAAGCTGTTGGTTGCCTTGAAGCAAGCCTAAAATTGCCTTTCGCTCGGCCGCATTTTCGCCGTCCAACCAACCCCGCTCATCTAATTTAGTCAGCACTTTTAGCAAGGCTTGCCCGTCTTCATGACCCGCTTTTAGGACACCATAGAGTCGTTCTGTGCTTTCACTTAGGCCTTTCCATTCGCTGATAATCTCCACCATGCCATTAAGAAGATCGCGGTTATAAGCCATTGCTTCAACGTATCTGGGCACCGCCCAATGCCAGGCCTGAGTCTCATCCACCCAGAAAAGATAGTGGGTAAGGTCCAAGGCCGCTTTCGCCCAATAATCGTCTTGGCAACGACTCTCGATTAGGGGTAATTCAGCTTCATGGGTTGCCAGACGTTCTTTCAACGCTTCGACGGCGCGCAAGTTTAATTCTTTAACCCGGTCGCTGGTGCGCCGCACTTCGGCCTGCAAAAACTCCCGGAAGAAAACGGCTGGATCGTCATGCAATCGGGCGCGATCGGCATGGACAGAGGCATAGTCTCTTTCCAATCGGCGAAGCAGTTCCTCTAGATCAAAAGTGCCACCATCACTTGGTTGAAGCATCGCTCGGAGGAGGTCGACGTCGCCACCGGCCAAAGCCAGGGCGAATAATGCTTGTTTGTCTGACTCGGCGACGACATGTTGCATATACCGGTCGGTCATTTTCTGGACGATTTGACCACTGCCGTACAAGTCATGGCCATCGCCGACGATCTCTTCTAGCGAAACACCAGCCTTTAATATGTCCGCAGCCTCCTTGACGGCTAAAGGAATACCCCTCGTCACCCGGCTGATTGCTTCTATCTCAGTGTCGTCTAGCTCATGCTCAGGTGCGTTGTATTCAAAATAGGTGCGAATATCCTCGATAGCCAGGGGCAGCATGTTATATTCCAACAGCCTGCGAGGGCTATCGTCGGCATAACCTTTAAAATACTCTGATCCAAATTGACGACTTTCGACCAGGTCATTTCGGCCGCTGATAATCCATATCACCTGTGGACCAGCGGCTCTGGTTACCGCCCGCACCCAGATATCGTCCCGATCAACGATCTCGTATGAGTCCAGGACGACCAGCATAGGTTGGTTCTTGGCTACTCTATTGAGGCCTCGAGCCAGCGCCAGGGCGAGTTGTTCATAAGGATTTAAAAAATAATCGTAATGATCGGGCTTCAAATGGGCCCGTAACTGAGTTTCGATAGCTCGCCTCAATTTGGCGGCCTGGTCAGCGCCTAAAGTAATACCGGCTTCAAGAAATGCTTCGACGATATCCTCACCTGTATCGCCGATCATCGGCAGGCGGGTGCGCACGATCTTGGCCAGGGCATCAACGCTCAAACTGCGAAGGATGGCCAGCTCATCCCAATCGTTATCGGCGGTTATGGCTTCGGCAACTTTCTTGGCCGCCTCTTCACGTTTACTAACCGCTTTGCGATAAGCGACGAATTGCCGCCCCCATTTATTGCGAATGGAGGTTGCATGGATAACTTTGAAGACGGTGTCAGGACTTATCTGTTCACGACCCACTTGAAGTCCAGGGAACTTCTTTCGTTCATCCTCCCAATCGAGCCATAAGACCTGGAACTTACCTACGTATGGGGCTTCCCTCTGAGCGATATCCCTAAACCTTTTGGCCAATGTCGTCTTGCCGGTACCCCCATCTCCGTAAAGTAGGACGACATATGGTAGTCGCTCTTTTGGTGGTGGATCCAACACCTCGTCAAGTGCGGCGCGAAATTGTTTTTGTTCTTCTACTCGGCCGACGAAGAGCTTATCGTCAACCATAATGGTTTGGTCCGGCATCGCATACTCCAACTCGCTGCAAGATGATCAAAAATAGGCCATGAGCGGACCTACTCGCTAAAAACGCAAAAATTCGGGAGAACGTCTCTCCCTAATTACGGCACGAAGATTGCTATCCAATTGTTGGTACTTCACTACGAAAATCCGCCCATACATTACAAGGAAAGCCACACTATGTCAAGGTTACTGTGGTTAGGGGCAGTCACCTATGCCTTTTGGCCTATTGACAGGAGGAGAGTCCAAATGTAAGGTAACGATGGTATCATGGCGTAGTATCTATAATTGAATAATTTCGGTTGCGGTGTGCAGGCTCTCATGCATCTGATGCGCCTCGAAACTGGGCGTTATTGACGACGGCCAACTGCATGGGCTAAAACGGCGTTCAGCTACTTTGTCTTGACCTTGAACAAGCCTCGCATTCCGCTCTTATCGTAAATTCTTAGTTCTTGATTTGGAGTATCGTCATGCAAAGAGCACCTGAACTTGACGGCCTTGCTGTCATCCGAGTTATCGGAGTTGGAGGAGGGGGCAGTAATGCTGTCGACCGAATGATTAACGCCGGTCTGCGCGGAGTGGACTTCGTTTCTCTAAATACCGATGGCCAAGCGTTGATTCGATCCAGTGCTCCTATCCGTTTGCGGATAGGAGAAAATACCACGCGGGGGCTTGGTTCTGGAGGAGATCCAGCCATCGGCGAAAAGGCGGCCGCCGAGTCGATCGATCAGATTTATGAGATGGTCAAAGGTGCCGATATGGTTTTTGTCACCGCGGGGATGGGGGGCGGTACTGGAACAGGAGGGGCTCCAGTGGTCGCCAGAGAAGCTCGCGAACAGGGCGCGCTTACCATTGGCGTGGTGACAAAACCATTTTTCTTCGAAGGAACCCGGCGGGCAGCCGTGGCAAAGGAAGGGATCGACAAGCTAAGAGAGGAAGTCGACACATTAATTGTTATACCCAATGACCGTCTGTTAGAAATGACCGATAGGCGCATGAATTTGACGGAGTCATTTGCCTTAGCCGATGATTTTCTGCGCCAGGGTATTCAAGGCATCAGTGAACTGATTACAGTCCCAGGGTTAATTAATCTCGATTTTGCCGACGTCAAAGCGATAATGGCACAAGGGGGGGCGGCGCTTATGGCGGTTGGCGAGGGAACAGGAGAGGATAGGGCGCGAATCGCGGCTGAACAGGCAATCGGTTCTAACTTATTAGACATTACCATCGACGGCGCCAAGGGTATACTTTTTAACGTCACCGGTGGCCCCGATTTGACCCTGTTCGAAGTGTACGATGCTGCATCAATCGTCCGGGAAACCACACACCCTGATGCCAACGTGATCTTCGGGGCGGTTGTGGACGAGAATATGCATAATAAAATTCGGATTACCGTTGTGGCAACCGGGTTTGATAGCTCGGAACCGCTACAACATATGGTGGAGCGACGGGAGGTTCAAGAAGCGTCGGCCAAAGGGAATGGAACGGTTTCATCGCCTTCAAAGCGGTCTACTGGGCAAAGTGCCTGGGCGCGGCCGAATTTTGCCCAAAATGACCTGGCGATCCCGGCCTTCCTTCGCCGGCGCTAGACGCACCTAAATGCAGAAGAACCAAGAACGCTCTCATCTTTATTTACATCCCCTCTGCGTGCTCCCTCTGTCATCTGGCAGAGGGAGCAATCCTTATTAAGGGGCTATGCCGCATCTGTTAGACGATGCAAAGAAGAGAAAATTCACCACAGTTGGCGCGTATCCGCGTCGTAGGTATCGGTAGTGGTGGTAGAACTGCCATTAATGGCATGATGGTCGAAAATGACCGTGGTGTTGAATACTTAACCATCGATACAGACGCAATATCTGTTAAGGAATCCAGAGCACCCCTCCACATTCGTATTGGTAAAGTGGCGGCAGATGTCGATGGCACCGGCGGCAATGCAGAACGCGGCCGCAAGGCAGCATTGGGCTCTGTAGAGGCTATTAACAACGCCCTTTATGGCTCTGATCTGGTGTTTATCATTGCCGGATTGGGGGGTGGAACAGGAACGGGTGGGGCACCAGTTGTGGCCCAGATTGCAAAAAGATTGGGAGCGCTGGTGATCGGCATCGTCACCTATCCTTTTCCTTTCGAAGATGAAGGGAGGATTATCACGGCCCGTCAGGGGATCGCACAACTTAGAATCTGGACCGATACCCTGATCGTCATACCCAACGAAAGACTATTGCAATATTCAGGGGGAACTATCGGCTTTCACGAAACATATCGCATAGCTCAGGCTGTCTGGAAACAGAGCGTTCGAGGAATCAGCGATTTGGTCAATCAATCAGGGCTGATAAACGTTGATTTTGCCGACGTGCGGGCAATTGTGTCTGAAGGTGGTGGGGCTGTCATCGCCACCGGTCAGGCCAGTGGTAAAGACCGCGCCAGGCGAGCGGCCGAGCAAGCTACCCACTCTGATTTATTGGGCATCACCATCGATGGCGCCCATGGCATTTTATTTAACTTGAGTGGCGGAGCAGATATGAGTCTTCTGGAAGTTGAGCAAGCGGCTGAGATCATCACTCGACGAGCCCATAACGACGCCAACGTGATCTTCGGTGCGGCCGTCAATCCGGCCTTGTCAGGTGAAATGAGAATAACTGTTATTGCCACCGGCTTCACTTTTGCTGGTGAGACTCGTCCAGCCGGCGAAGGTTTACGCGATTTGATTAGGACTGAAACCAGAAAACGGACATGGCAATTGGAGCCAGTCCCATTCCCAAATACGGACGCCATCGTCAAGGACTAGATCTTCAACCTGTTAACCTCACATAGCAGCCAAAGCTAATGCCACTTGGTTTCGCCACTCCGGATTCTCCAATTCAATCCAAAGCAACGGAAAATCTTTTGTCAGCCCGTAAAGTTCTTTTTCTTTGGCTTGTTGGTACAAGACGACGGCCGTGTTCAAATCCTCGTCCTTCACGCTAGCCATCATCTTTAGGTGGATGCGCGCATCGTTAATATCACCCAGATGAATCAGCAACTTCTTGACCGTTTCGATAGCTTCAGCCGCCGAAGGACCCATTACAGGCTGAAAGAATTCCAAAGAATAACGAAGCTCCTTGAGTTTTATTCGTAGCGCGTGCAGAAGATCGAGCGGAGCATCGTCAAGATAGGCATCAAAAGCCCGCACAGCCGCCACTTTCTCACTTATGAGAATGGGTGCGAGAAGGTTAACTTTGGTCGGAGCCAGAGGATCGTCCGCAACCTGCGCGCCCATGCCCCTCGTCTTGGTGAAAGATTCGAACTCTAACAGAAACGCCTGGTATTTGCCTTTGGACAGAAAACGGCGCACTTCCCCATCGGCCGCTGCCTTGTTCGCTTCCCAGTAGGTACTCAATTTTCTGAGAGTAACTGATTCTTGAGGGGTTAATTTGGCGGAGGCAGTTGCTTCTTCAATGTACTGATTTAGCTTGGTTAAAAAGACCGCGTTGTCACGCGAGCGTCCCAACCGGCGCATAAATTTTCGAAAACGCTGCCTATAACCATTTAGTAAACCGTTTTCGAAAAAAGCTTCGAACAGCTTACAGGCGGTACGCAAGCGTCGAATAGTTTTACGAGTTTCGTGTACCGCCGTAACGCTGGTTGTCGTAGCCAGATCGGATTCGAAGGACATGGCCTTATTCGCCAGGTTGCCCATGATCTGGCGGCCGGCTTCAGCCATATCCTCATCCGTTGAAAAACCCCCTTGCGAGAACAACTCCTTTGGGAAGAGAGCCAGTCCCTCTTTTTTATAGGCTCGCATCATTTGCCGTACCCGTGTGATCGGCATTTCAACTTCGACGGCTATAGCTTCTTGCGTCCTATTGTCATCGGCTAGAAGTAGAATCCTTGCCCGGCGCAAGTATGGTGTTCCTGGGCTGCTGTGATCTACAAAGGCTTGTAACGAATCTTTATCTTCCGGGCTTAATAGAGGGATGGCCATGAATCTATTCCCTAAAGGTTACTTGCGGAACAACTCTCTAACCACGATATTACGCTGAATCTGGCTTGTGCCTTCATATATCTGGAAGATCTTAGCGTCGCGCATCAGCTTCTCGACGGGGTATTCAGACATGTAACCATAACCGCCAAATACTTGTACCGCATCAGTGGTGACTTTCATGCATATATCAGCCGCGTAGGCTTTGGCAAATGCGGCGGCGGTTGTATTTCTCTCTCCCGTGTCCACAGCCCAGGCGGCTTTCCAGACTAGCAATCGAGCAGCTTCGACCTCGATGGCCATGTCGGCGATCATATGGCCCATAACCTGATGTTGCCAGAGGGGCTTTCCCCAGGTAGTTCGCTCTTTGGCATATTGGATAGATTCGTCGAGAGCGCGTTGGGCGACGCCGATTGCCCCGGCGGCCGTTGGTGGGCGGCTGCGGTCAAATACCTTCATGGCGATCAAAAAACCCTGGCCTTCCTGACCCAACAAGTGAGTTGCCGGAACTTTCACGTCTTCGAAAATCACTTCGGCCGTATCGGAGGCGTGCTGGCCCATTTTGTCGAAAGGTTGGCCGACACTAACACCTTCCCAATCCCGATCAACGATAAAACAGCTCATGCCATTATAACGTTGCGATGGATCGGTATAGGCAAAAACGGTGTAAAAATTAGACACTGTGCCACCAGTGATGAACATCTTATTGCCGTTGAGGGTGTAATGATCGCCAACTTTTTCGGCCGTGGTTTTGATCCCGGCCACGTCTGAGCCAGCCTCAGGTTCTGTAGCGCAATATCCCGCCATCTGGCCATCGGCAAGGCGTCCGCCGTATTCCTTTTTCTGTTCGTCGTTGCCGGCGATTAATACAGGAGTGATAGCCAGCCCATTGACGCCAATGGTGGTGCTGATGCCAGAACAACCCCAGGCCAGCTCCTCAGATACCAGGACTTCTTCAAAAAGGTTTAGACCCAAGCCGCCATATTCCTCCGGTACCGGCATGGCTGTCAG